>ERZ773181.1079-NODE-1079-length-24458-cov-13.750441_pt1 | contig 24458 bp, 27 predicted proteins | sample MGYA00581001_ERZ773181 | MGnify/ENA primary metagenome ERZ773181 (study PRJEB29015, sample SAMEA2737780) | human gut metagenome | biome: human gut; feature: human-associated habitat; material: faeces | place: China | collected 2012 ...
GTGCTGCTCCACGCGGTCACGGGCATGAAGCACCGGGAGATCGCGGCGCTGCTGGCGCTGCCGCTCCCTACCGTCCTGTCGAAATATCACAGAGCATTGAAAAAGATGCGCAGCCTTCTGGAAGGAGATGACGCCTGATGACCAATGAAAAGATGGAGCAGAGACTGGCCGCAGCCCTTGAAAAGACCGCGCCGGACGATATGAGCGGCGTTCTCTCCCGCTGTGAAGCGCGGAAAGGAACGGTCATTCCCATGACAACAAAGAAAACGGTAAATCGAAAATGGACAACGCTGGTAGCCGCCTGCCTTGCGGTGATGCTGCTGTGCGGCGGAGGCGTGTTCTATCAGCAGGCCCATGCGGTGGCGTCCGTGGTGTCGCTGGATGTGAACCCCAGCATTGAGCTGAAGGTGAATCGGAGCGAAAAGGTGCTCGTCTGCGCACCTCTCAATGAGGACGCAAAAGCCATCCTGGCGGATATGAGCAACGGTGCTGACCTCAAGGGCGCAAAGCTGGATGTGGCGGTGAACGCCATCGTGGGCAGCCTCGTGCGAAACGGCTATCTCGACAGCATTTCCTCCGCCCTTATGATCTCGGTGGAGGACAAGGATGCAGCCCGTGCGGAAAAGCTCCAGCGTGAGCTGACCAGCGCCGTGGACGGTGTGCTGCAGACCAGCGAAGCGAAGGCCGCCGTCCTGACGCAGACGCTGACGCAGGACGCGGCGCGGGAGCAGCAGGCCCGGGAGAACAATATTTCCACCGGCAAGGCGGCGCTGGTGAACCGCGTCCTCGCCATCAATCCGTCGCTGAAGTTTGACGCGCTGGCGAAGCTCTCGGTGGAGGAGCTGAAGGACCTTGCGGAAGCGGGCGCGCCCGCCATGCCCATCGGGAAAGCTGCCGCCGCCTATGCTGCGGAGCAGTACGCCGGAACGGCGGCGCTGGACTCCGTCACGACGGAGGTCGATTCCGAACTTGACGAATCTCCCGCCCACTATGAGGTGGAGCTGCACACGGCGTGGGGCGAGTTTGAGTATCTGGTGGACGCCTACACGGGGAAGGTGCTCAGCGGGCAGAAGGACTTGCCGGCCACGGCCCCTGTGGGGGACGAGACGGCAAAGCCCACTGTGCCCACCGGCGATATCGGCCATGCCAAGGCGAAGTCCATCGCCCTGAACCACGCAGGCGTGAGCGAGAACAAGGCGTATGACATGGAGATCGAACTGGACGACGAGGACGGCACGCTCGTCTACGAGGTCGAGTTCAAATCCGGCGGCATGGAGTACAGCTACGAGATCAACGCCGCCACCGGCGCGGTCCTCAAGCACGAGGCGGCGTTGGAGGACTGACGCGAAAATGGAAAGTATGCGGTGCAGGCGTACTTGCCAGAACAGAGTAATAATTAGAAGTGCAGAGAATAATCTGAACATAACATAACCTGCGCTTGATGAAACCACATAAGTGGCTTCTGATTTAGAAAGGAAGTCCGGGCGGAAAACCGCTCGGACTTTTCCGTGCATCATACTTATATAAAAGTTGTGGTAGAATTGTTTACACTTTTTATGATATGATTCGCATATACCTTTGCGGTGGGTATTTCGTAAGAAAATGAATGACAAGAAATGATAGACCTTCAGTTTTCCTGTGATAAAAAAGAGAATCGGAATTGACAAAGGAGTGCGATGATATGAAAAAAACGATAGGCTTGATAGCCTTGCTGGTTTTAATGATGGGGCTGGTCGGCTGCAACGGGGAAACGGTCAATATCGACTTCCCCTTTGAAGTTGGAGATGTTGAAAATATTGAAGTGTATCGCTACGCAGGAGTACCTGTATCCGCAGAAAAGAAAGTAGTTGTTGCAGCAACTGACATAGCAAACTTGTATGATAGGTTTGAGGACTTATCATTGAAAGAAAAACAAGTTGAGGAAAACACAGGAGCAGATGTGACCAGTTTTCGATTTAACCTTTCGGATGGGACAAACTACGAACTGATCTATGTCTGTAATGGAGTCAAAAACGGAAAACTGAAATCTTTCACGGGCAATTTTGCATACTTTACAAGTTCAGATATTGGTTCATACTGGTCCGATATTGACCTTGAAGCAGTACCGGTTGAAGAAAGCGAATTGCCAAAGCAGACCGATTAATTCCAGTTTGCCAAACAGATACCCCCTTAAGAGCTAAAGGACGCACTGCTCTTGGAAGAAAGTGCTGCTACGTTCGGATGGCGCTCCGCAGGGAAACACGATTCAGGAGGGCAAAAGGAAGACGATGAAACGCAATAACGGATTACGCCAATATGTGCCGTCCTTGCTGTTATTCTTGCTATTTGAAGCGGTGGCGGTCACGTTGTGGCTCACGAAGCACAATCTGTTCTATCTGTTGAATTTCAGCTATATCGGAGTCTGCCTCGGACTGGGGACGGCGCTGTTTACCGCCGGGAAACGCTATGCCCGCCACTTCGTACAGCTGGCGGTGGGCAGCTATATGCTGCTGTACCTCGGCGTGATCTCCCACGAGAATATGCAGATCGAGGGCTTCTGGTACTACCTGTTCCTCGGCGTATTTGAGGCGGCGACCATCCACTACGCGGTGGCGAAGATCTTCGGGCCGCTGCTGTTCGGGCGCGGCTGGTGCGGCTATGCCTGCTGGACGGCCATGGTGCTGGACTTTCTGCCCTACAAGCAGCCGCAGAAGCCGCGAAGAGAAAGGCTGGGCGTGCTGCGCTATGTCATGTTCGCCCTGTCGCTGGCGCTGGTGTCCGGGTTGTTCTTGATGAAAGTTGCGCACCTGGAGCAGATCATGTTCTGGCTGTTCCTCGCCGGAAACGCGCTTTACTATGCGGCGGGCATTGCGCTTGCCTGCGTGTGCAAGGACAACCGGGCGTTCTGCAAGTATCTGTGTCCCATTACGGTGTTTCTCAAGCCTATGAGCTATTTTTCCCTGCTGCGCGTCCACTGCGATGAGGAGAAGTGCGTCCATTGCGGCAAGTGTCTGCGGGTCTGCCCCATGAACGTGGAGGTCAACAAGGAATCCCGCAAACGGAAAAACGGAACGGAGTGCATCCTCTGCTACGAATGCACGAGGGCCTGCCCCACCAAGGCGCTGCACTGACCACCCCGCCGCCCCTGCCGCATAACAAAGGAGCTTTCGCGCAAGCGAAAGCTCCTTTTCTGTTGTCTACCGGCAGAGGACGACCTGAAACACAGTGCCGTCCTCTGCGGAGCTGGACACGGAAATTTCCCCGCCCAGTCTTTCCACCATCTCCTTTGTGATGGCAAGGCCGAGGCCGAAACTGCCGGATTCGTTTTTCCGGCTCTTGTCGCTGCGGTAAAAGCGGTCGAAAACATGGGGGAGGTCTTCCACCGGGATAGCGCTGCCGGAGTTCTGAACAGAGAGATGCACCCTTCTCTTGTCCTGCGTGAGCGTCAGCTGCACCCGCCCGCCTGCCGGCTCATATTTCAGGGCGTTTTCCAGCAGGCTGCTGACGATGCGCTGCAAGTAGTCCGGATTGCCGCGCAGGATACAAGACGCGGGGAGTGCCGTTTCCAGCGTGACGCATTTCTCATAGGAGATGGATTCCATCTCCAGCGCCGCCTTTGTGGCGATGGCGGCAAGGTCGACAGGCTGCATGGAAAGCGCCGTGCCCGGCCGCTCCACATCGGCGAGCGTGAGCATCTGGGAGATGAGCTGCTGCATCCGCTTGGCGGCCTCCTGCGAGCTGTCCACCCAGCGGCGGACGCTGCCCACCGGCGCTTCCGGATTCTCTAATAAAATAGCGTTGTTCGCCAGAATCACGGACAGGGGCGTTTTCAAATCGTGGGAGGCGTCCGCGATGAACTGCTTTTCGCGCTGCATGGCGTCCTCCATCGGCCTTGCGGCAAGGGCGGAGAGCCTGACGCTGACGGCAAAAAACAGCAGCATGGCGCTAAGCCAGATGGCCAGCAGCACCAATGCTAAATTCGCCATGGAGCGGGTGATGTAGTCCGTGGAGGCGATGGCGATGCGGCAGGGCTCGCTCCCGCTGCGGTAATAGATGACGCGGCTTTGGCGCAGTGTGCCGAAGTCGTTCTTCTGGGAAACGATGGCGCTCAAAAGCGAACGCAGCTCCTCGTCTGTGAAGGAGTTGTTCGGCGACAAAATCGAGTAGGCGCCGCTTTCCGGGGAGTAGAACACCGTGAGGATGTCCCTTTTCTGTGCTGCGCTCTCCTGATCGGGCTTTTCTTTTGGCGGCTCGCCCTTCGGCGGCTGGGAGAAGCCTTGCAGGGGCGCCACCACCTGCTCCATGGTCACGCGCAGACTGTTGTAGTAGTCGTTCACCATGTACACAGCCACCGCCGCAACCATAACGGTCAACACGATGCCGATGAGCAGCATATTGAACTGTACAAAGCGTTTCCGATAGGGACTCATGGCGCGGCCTCCAAGCGGTAGCCGATTTTCTGTAGGTTCCTGATGGTGACCCTGGAGCCGAGATACCGCAGCTTTTTGCGCAGGAAGGAGATGTAGGCCTCCACATTGTTGTCCGTCGCCTCGGAATCCAGCCCCCAGGCGCGGCTGATGAGAAGATCCTTGGAATAGGTCATGCTCGGCTGGGAGAGCAGCAGCCGCGCCAGCGCGAACTCCTTGGGGCTGAGCTGCACGTCCCGCGCTCCGCAGCGAAGCGTGACGGTGTTGAGATCGAGGGTCAGATCCTGAAAGGAGAGCTCGTTCAGCACCATCGCGCCCTTCCGGCGGGTCATCGCGCCGACTCTTGCCAGCAGCTCATCTGGGTCAAAGGGCTTGGTGAGATAGTCGTCCGCCCCAGCGTTCAGTCCCGCCACCTTGTCGGGAACGGTGGTGCGGGCGGTGAGCATCAGCACAGGGGCCTGCACGCCCTCACTTCGCATCTGCCGCAGCACACTGAGCCCGTCCAGCCTCGGCAGAATGATGTCCAGCAGGACAAGGTCATACGCGCCGGCGCGGATATAGTCCAGCGCGGATTACCCGTCCGCCACCCGGTCCGCGCTGTGTCCCGCCTTGCGGAGAATGTGCGCCACCGCCTCCGCCAGGGCGGTTTCATCTTCTACAATAAGAATATGCAAAGGAATCCCTCCTTTTTCTTGCCCTTATTGTACGCGGAAAACTGAAATCGTTCTGAAAAAATTTTGTATTCGCTTTTCAGTGTTTTTTCAGAAGCCTGTGGATAATGAGGGGCAACGAAAGCAAAAGGAGGCAGCACGATGGAAACCTATCAGGCCGTATTCAAACGGAAGGAAGTAAAGTACCTGCTGACGGAGGCGCAGCTTGCCGCCCTGCGTCCGGCGCTGGAGGCGCACATGGAGCCGGATGCCTTTGCCCACAGCAGCATCTATAACCTCTATTACGACACGCCGGATGATCGCTTGATCCGCCGCTCGCTGGAAAAGCCCGCCTATAAGGAAAAGCTGCGCCTGCGCAGCTACGGCGTGCCGGACGAGGAAACGCAGGTGTTTCCCGAGATCAAGAAGAAGGCGCGGGGTATCGTCTATAAACGCCGTGTGAGTATGCCCTACGGCGACGCGCTCCGCTATTTGTCACGCAGGCAGTCCGGCGGCGACGGCCAGATTTTTCGGGAGCTCAGCTGGCTGCTCGCCGCCTACGGCGGCCTTGCGCCGCGCATCTTCCTCAGCTATGAGCGGGATTCGTGGAGGGGGAGGGAGGACGCCCCTCTGCGCCTGACGCTGGACCGCGAGATCCTCTGGCGCACCGAGGCGCTGGATCTGCGCTGCGGCGCGTGGGGCGAGCCGCTGTTAGCGCCGGGGCAGGTGCTCATGGAGGTGAAGATCGCCAATGCCGCCCCACTGTGGCTGGCGGAGACGCTTTCGGAAAATGGAATATTCCCCATCTCGTTTTCCAAGTGCGGCAGGGCGTTTGAATCGCTCTGCAAAAATAAACTCGATGAAACGGAGATGAGACGATATGCTTGACGGGATTTTTGCTTCTCTCCGACCTTTTTGCAGAGTATACCACATCCTCCAAGCTGCTGCGGGTCAAGACCGTGAACATGGGGAGCCTGTATAGCCTCCACTATCGGGTCACGCTGAAGAATACGGATAAGGAAAAAGAATTGCTGGACGCCATGCGCTGCCGCAACGGGAATCTGGAGATCTCCTGCGGTATCGCCGCGGACGGCAGACAGGGGGAGGTTTTATGAAAAGAATCCACATCATTTTTGCGCTGGCGCTTGCCTTGAGCCTGCTGGCGGGCTGCGCTGCCAACCAAGCGGAGAATACCGCGACCGTCAGCGGCACAAAAATTGCGTTCAGTGACGGGAAAATCACGGCTTCTGCTACAGACGGCTTAGAGATCGATGGAACGGCGCTGACCATCACCGATGCCGGCACCTATGTGCTCTCCGGCAGCTGCGCCGACGGCAGCGTGACGGTGGAAAAGGGCGTGGACGGCGTAACGCTGGTGCTGAACGGGCTGACGCTCACCTCGGAAACCACTGCGCCCATCGTCTGCGGCAAGGGGAGTGAGGTCACCATTGAAGCCGCCGCGGGGATGGAAAACACGCTGACGGATACGGAGAGCAACAACGATGAATCCGGCAATGCCGACGCGGAAAACGCCGTCATCAAGTGCAAGGACGGCTCGCAGGTGGTGCTCTGCGGCGTGGGGACGCTGAACGTGCAGGCGAACGGCAAAAACGGCGTCAAGTCCGGCGCGACCACGGAGGACGGTGAGGCCTCTCTGACCATCCGCGACCTGACGCTGACCATCGACGCGCCGGTGAACGACGCGGTAAACGCGGAGGCGGCGCTGGAGGTAGAGAGCGGCGCCCTCACCCTCTCGGCGGGGGATGACGCGCTGCACTGTGACTACACGTTGAACATCGGCGCGGAGGGGACGGACGGCCCCAGCGTGACGATCACCTCCTGCTGTGAGGGACTGGAGGGCGCCACGGTCAACGTCTTTTCCGGCAGCATCAGCATTCGGTCTACGGATGACTGCATCAACGCCGCCAACGCCGATCTGACCGGCTACTCCTATGAATTGAACATCTTCGGCGGGACGATCACGGCGCAATCCGACAGCGGCGACGGCTTTGATTCCAACGGCGACCTGACGATCTCCGGCGGCTATGTGACCGTCTGGATCGCCAATGCCGCGGACAACGGGCCCTTGGACGCGGACGGCGCGGTGACCGTTTCCGGCGGCACGGTGCTGGCAGCGGGCGGCAGCGGCGGCATGGGCATGAGCCTTGCGGCAGCGCAGCCCTGCGTGATCTTCGGCGGCACAATGGAAATGCCGGGTGAAAATATGCAGAATAAGCAGCCCGGCGCGGGCGGACAGCCCGATAGGAAAGAACCACCCAGCGGCGAAGAGCGCTCCGATGGGGAAGATCGCCCCGCACAGGGCAGCTTTGGCGGCGCGTCGCTGCTGACGCAGGACAGCAGCTTTACCGTTGCGAACAGCGATGGCGCGGTGCTTTATACAGGCGAGGCGGCTTACAACGCGTCCTTTGTGTTCTTCTCGTCACCAGACCTTTCGGAGGGAGAGAGCTACACGCTCACCTCCGGCGAGACCCAGGCGGAGAGCGCCGCCCAAACCGGCACGGTGAGCATCGGCATGGGCAGCATGGGCGGCCCCGGCGGTCAGAGGCCGGACGGCACGCCGCCCTCCGGCGGCATGGGCGGCCAAAAACCGGACGGCAGCACCCCGCAGTCAAAACCTGAGGGCGAGAATACCCCCCATAACGGCAGCGACGCCAAGGCATAAGGAGGCGCGGCAAGAGCGCGCCGAACCTCTATGGTGGCTGCACACAGACTGTGTAGAAGCAAAAAGGCTCCCGGCATACCACACACGTGGTATGCCGGGAGTCTTTTACGCGAATTTTATAGGTGTATGACGCGGCGCAGGTCAGAACGCGAGCAGGTTCAGTCCCGTGTCCGGGTCATGCCCGCTGCCCGCCGCGCCGGGAATGACCTCTACGATCACCAAATCTCACTCGGCATGGTTCAGACCTTCATCCCACTTCCAGTTGCGGATCTCGGGAAGATCCACACCGTTGTCGCGGATGTACTGGCGATGCTCCACCAGCTTATCCTGCATCTTCTGGACGAGGTATGCGCCGCGATTGCCCAGCTGCGGCAGACGGCGCACCGTGTCGATGACCAGATCAAACCGGTCAATGTCGTTGAGGACCCGCATATCGAAGGGCGTGGTGATGGTACCCTCCTCCTTGTAGCCGCGGACATGGAGATTTTTGTTGTGGCGGCGATAGGTCAGCTCGTGGACAAGGGTAGGATACCCGTGATAGGCGAAGATAATGGGCTTATCCTTGGTGAACAGGCCGTCGTATTCCTCGTCGGTCAGACCGTGGGGATGCTCCGTGTGAGGCTGGAGCTTCATCAGATCCACCACATTTACCACGCGGATCTTCAGCTCCGGCAGCTCCTTACGCAGGATGCTGACGGCAGCCAGCGTTTCCAGCGTGGGTGTGTCGCCGCAGCAGGCCATGACCACATCCGGCTCCTCACCCTGATCGTTGGAGGCCCAGCTCCAGATGCCGATGCCCTGCGTGCAGTGCTTCACCGCCTGCTCCATGGTCAGCCACTGCTGGCGGGGGTGCTTGCTGGCCACAATGACATTCACATAGTTGCGGCTCTTGATGCAGTGGTCAAAGCAGCTCAGCAGGCAGTTGGCATCCGGCGGCAGATACATCCGCACCACATCCGCTTTCTTGTTGGCCACATGGTCGAGGAAGCCGGGATCCTGGTGGGTGAAGCCGTTGTGATCCTGCTGCCACACATTGGAGGCGAGGATATAGTTGAGGGAGGCGATGTCGTGCCGCCAGGGCAGCTCGCTGCACATCTTCAGCCACTTGGCGTGCTGGGCAAACATGGAGTCCACGATGCGGATGAACGCCTCGTAGCTGTCAAAGAAACCGTGGCGTCCGGTGAGCAGATAGCCCTCCAAAAAGCCCTCGCAGAAATGCTCGGAGAGCATGGAGTCCATCACCCGCCCGTCGGGGTCGAGGTGGTCGTCAATGCCGGGGATCTGCTGGTCGAGGAAACGGCGGCCGGTCACGTCGAAAACGGCCTGCAAGCGGTTGGACGCCGTTTCGTCCGGCGCGAAAATGCGGAAGTTCCGGGCGTCCATGTTCAGCTTCATCACATCCCGGACATAGGTGCCAAGAACATACATATCCTGCGCCTCCACGGAGCCGGGGGCTTTGACGTCCACGGCATAGTCCCGGAAATCGGGAGTACGCAGATCCCGCAGCAGCAGACCGCCGTTGGCGTGGGGGTTTGCACCCATCCGTCGATTGCCCGCAGGCGGGAAGGACGCTACCAGCTCCACGGGCGTACCGTCGGCGTTGAACAGCTCCTCCGGCTTATAGGAGCGCAGCCATGCCTCCAGCTGGGCAAGGTGTTTTTCCGTGTCCGCACCCATGGAGATGGGTACCTGATGGGCGCGCCAGCAATCCTCCACCGGCAGTCCGTCCACCTCCTTGGGGCCTGTCCAGCCCTTGGGGGTGCGCAGCACGATCATAGGCCAGCGGGGACGCTTTGCCTCGCCGCTCTTTCGCGCCTCCCGCTGGATGCGCTTGATCTCACGGATCGCCGCGTCGAGAACGGCTGCCATCTGCTGGTGCATGGTCATGGGGTCGCTGCCCTCCACAAAGTAGGGCTTCCAGCCGCAGCCTAAGAAGAAGCACTCCACCTCCTCGTGGCTCATGCGGGAGAAGATGGTGGGATTGGCGATCTTGAAGCCGTTGAGGTGCAGAATGGGCAGCACCGCGCCGTCGGTAATGGGGTTGACGAACTTGTTGCCGTGCCATGAGGTGGCCAGCGGGCCGGTTTCCGCCTCGCCGTCGCCCACCACGCAGGCAGCAATGAGATCGGGGTTATCCGCCACGGCACCGAAGGCGTGGGCCAAGGAGTAGCCCAGCTCACCGCCCTCGTGGATAGAGCCGGGGGTCTCCGGCGCTACGTGGCTGGGAATGCCGCCGGGGAAGGAGAAGCGCTTGAAGAGCTTCTGCATACCCTCCTTGTCCCGGGTGATATTGGGATAGATCTCCGTGTAGCTGCCGTCCAGCCAGTCCTGCGCCACCATGGCGTTGCCGCCGTGACCGGGGCCGGAGAGATAGATCATGTCCAGATCATCGCGCTTGATGACCCGGTCGAGGTGCGTATAGATGAAGTTCTGTCCGGGGCAGGTACCCCAGTGACCCACCACGGTCTGCTTGATGTCGCCCTTGACGAGAGGGCGCTCCAACAGGGGGTTATCCAGCAGATAGAGCTGGCAGGCGGTCAGATAGTTGGCAGCACGCCAATAGGCGTCGAGCTGCCGGAGTTCCTGTTCGCTCAGGGGCGCCTTGCTGCCAAGGCGCACGCGGGATCTCAATGCGGACATGGGAATTCCTCCTTATAGAACAAAATATGAGGTCGCTGTGGATGAAAGAAAACATACGGTCACAAGGTGGCGCACGGCTGCGCCATCAGATGTGGAGGGCCTCCTCTTCTTTACATAGGCCGGGGTTTCACTCATGGCAGCTTGCTTCTTTACTTATACATTCTTTCTTATGTATAACATAGTACGAAAGCCGCTCTGCGTCAAGAAAGAACTTCCGTGCAGTACATGGAAAAGGGCTGAGAAAGCAGTTTCTAAAAGGGCATGATCGCGCAGGCAAAACGAACATAAAAAGCACTTTTCTGACAAGTTTGTATGGTGGAAGCTTTCCTTTGTGTGCTGTATAATGATGGCACAGACAAGGAGGTGGTCAGTATGCTGGCAGAAAATCTGGCGCTCCTGCGAAACATCCGCGGCATGACGCAGGAGGAGGTGGCGGAGGTCATCGGCATCTCGCGCCAGTCCTACGCCAAGTGGGAGCAGGGCGAAACGATCCCCGACATTGAAAAATGCGACCGGCTGGCAAAATTCTACGGGGTCTCCATCGATGCCCTTATCCATCAGGATGAGGAGGTCGGCAAGGCGCGGGTGGCGCCCGCCCCAGTGGGCAAGCATCTGTGGGGAACGGTGGCGATGGGCGCCAAGGGGCAGATCGTCATCCCCAAGGCCGCGCGGGATACCTTCCGCCTGAGCGAAGGCGACCGCCTGGTCGTCCTCGGCGACGAGGAGCAGGGCATCGCGCTCATCAAGGCGGAGGTCTTTGAGGAACGAATGCAGAAGGCCCTGCGTGCAGGTCAGAAATCCAACGAATAAAAGAAGGTGCGATCATGAAATGTCCCGAATGTGGAAAGGAAATGCGGGAGGGGTATCTCTTTTGCAGCAAGGACGGTGCGTTCAGCTTTGCAAACGAGGTGCCGGGCGTGTTTGAGAACGCGAAGAATGCCGACGGCTTTGTGAAGATCACAGACCTCAAGGCCAGCCACCGGACGAGAGTTCCGGCGTCTATCTGCGAGGAATGCAGGACGGTCATGCTCAAGTATTGAGTGACGCTGCCGTTTCCAACCGAAAAAAGTCCCCAAGCCGTTGTGTCACAACGGCTTGGGGACTTGCAATATTTGCTTTCTCTGGTATGACGCGGCGCAGGTCAGAACGCGAACAGGTTCAGCCCCGTGTCCGGGTCATGCGCTCTGTCCACCGCACCGGGAATGATCTCTACGACCATTTCGCAGGTGGCGCTGACCACAGCCCGATTTAAGTGGCCGCCAAACACCTGCCCCTTGTCGTTTCCGGCACTCATGTGCAGGTGGGTGTAGAACGCACCGTCCATGGTGTTGATGGTGCCGGTCAGGGAGACGATCTCAAAATTGCCGCGGAACTCGTTTGCGTAGTACCGCTGCTCCTCCACCTTGTAAACGCCCACCGTAAAATCGTTGGTCGCGCCCAAGGCGGTGACACTGGCCAGCGTGATGCTTTCCCTGCGCGCAAGCTCCTTGCCGGGATACTGCGCGATCTCAATGGAATACCGGCCCTCACAAGCAAAGAGGCAAAAGACCATTTCCGGTCTTTTGCCTCTTTGCTTGTGAGGGACTATTCTGTAATAGTCCTTTTACATATGTGAGGGGGGAGAAAAACAGCGTGTTCTAAGTCGCATGCTGCGCTGTGCCGGCAGCGTCTTACAGGGCGGCGCGGTCAAAGACCAATTCGCCGTTGAGGTAGGTTTGCAGGACCTTGATATCCTTGATGGCATCCGGCTCCACGGCCAGCAGATCCGCCGACAGCACGGCGAAGTCCGCCACCTTGCCCGGCGTGATGCTGCCCTTGCGATCCTCGGAGAAGGAGGCATAGGCGCCGCCCATGGTGAAGCTCTCCAGCGCATCCTCGACGCTGATACACTGCTCCGGCCGCCAGCCGCCGGCGGGCTGACCGCTCAGTGTCTTGCGCGTCACGGCGGAGTAGATGTTCTCCATGATATCCAGCGACTCTACCGGACAGTCGGAACCGCCGGAGATGGGGATACCCTTATCCAGGAATTCCTTCCAGTTATAGGATGTGGACGCCCGCTTGCTGCCGATGCGGTCTTCGATGATGCTGATGTCGTAGTTCAGGAAAATGGGCTGGATGTAGGCAATGAGATCCATGGCCTTCATGCGATCCAGCTGATCGTGGGACGTGACCTGACAGTGAATGATGCCGTGGCGCTCGCCGGTTCTCGGATACTGGCGGCGAGCCTTCTCCATGGCGTTCATCACCATGTCCATGCCGGCGTCACCGATGGCGTGAATGGCGATCTGCATACCGGCGCGGTGTGCCTCCAGGATCAGGGCGTCCAGCTCCTCCTGACTGAAGAAGGGAATACCGCGGGTGGTAGACACGTCGGTGTACGGCTCCCGCAGATAGGCGGTCCGTGCACCCAGCGCACCGTCGGAGATCACCTTGAACGGCCCGATGCGGAACAGCTCGTCGCCGTAGCCGGTGTTATAGCCCCGGCCAAGGAAGTCCCGGAGCTTTTCCAGCACCGGCAGGTTGCACTGCTCATATACGCGGATCTTCAGGTTGCCCTCAGACCGCAGTGCTTCGTATACGTCGATGACCTTTTGGAAATTGGTGGGCACATCCTTGAAATCGTCGGACTGGATGGTGGTCACACCGTGAGACAGTGCCTCCTGCGTTGCCAACTGGATCAGCTCCCGGATCTCCTCGCTGCTCTTTTCCGGGATGGCATCCAGCACCAGCTGACGTGCCTGCTCGCGGAAGATGCCCAACGGCCGCCCGTTTTCGTCCACATCGATCTGTCCGCCCTCGATCTGCTGTGCGCTCTCGGTCATGCCAATGAGCTTCAGTGCCGCGGTATTGACGGAGATAACATGTCCGCAGGTGCGGGTAAAGGCGATGGGGCAGTCCGGCGAGATGCGGTCCAAATCGTCCCGCGTCAGGAACCGCGCCTCGTCCTGGAACTTATCATGGTTCCAGCCGCGGCCGCGGATCCACGTTCCGGGCTGGATGTGATGCTCCTCAATGTAGGCGCGTCCACGCCGCACGACCTCCTCAATGCTGTCCGCCGTGTGCAGGCTCACGTCCTTCAAAAACATACCCAGAGACAGCACGTGCATATGGGAATCGCAGAAGGCGGGGGTCACCGTGCGCTGCTGCATATCGACGCGAACCGCGCCGCCTGCCAGCTCGTCCAGCTCCGCAAGAGTACCGAAGGCCTGAACGGTGCCGTTCTCCACCAGCACAGCCTCCGCGCGAGGCTGCTTTTTGTCTACTGTAATAAAATTGCCATTATAGAATAGCGTTTTCATCGTCCAGTTACTTCCTTTCGCTTGTTAAGTCAGCCAAAGCACCAGATATTTGCACAGGATATGCAACACCGTGGGGCACAGCAGGCAGCCCAGTCCCAGATAAAACGTGGCCATCATGGCACCGTAGGGTACCAGCGTCTCGTCGGCGGCGGCCAGCCCGGCAGACACGCCGCTGGTGCTGCCCATCATAGCGCCGTAGATCATGGCCGATTCCGGATCGTGCAGGCCGATCCGCTTGGCCACCAGCGGCGTGCCGATCATAATGGCGATGGACTTTATCAGTCCCGCCGCGATAGAGACAGCCACCGCACCGGAGTGTACGTTCAGCGCCGTAGCCGTCACCGGCCCCACGATAAACGTGACCGCACCGGCGGCGATAACGGTGATCTCCTCGGCATCTCGGTAGCCGAAGGCCAACGCGACCACCATGCCCATCACAAAGGACAGGGCCACGCCTGCAAACAGGGCGACGATGCCCTTGAGTCCGCAGCGCTTGATCTCCCGCAGATCCGCATGGAACGCGGTGGTGATAATGGTAAAATCCCGGGCCAGCGAGCCGCCCAGCGACCCCATGCCCGATAGCAGCGCCACGTCTGCGATGCCATGCTCGCCGCCGGTGGTGATACCACCCAGTACAGCGACCGCAAGGCCCATGACAATGGCAAGTGCGGACGTATATTCCGGCCGGTGCAGCAGCTTCTCTGCTACGGCGCGGGCGGCGATCATGATCACGCCCACTACGATCACGGACAGCAGAAGGCTGTTGCCGATCAAAAGGTCATGGACCCACTCAAATCTCGACATGGCCCCCGCTTTCTCCGCGATGCGACGGCAGCAGCGCCATCACCAGCCATACGGCGCCCACGGCAGCTACGCCCGCCAGCACCGCGATCAGGCCCTCCGACAGCGCCGATATCACATTCTGCGTGCAGGCCATGGCGACCACCACGGGGATGTACATACCCCGCCAGAAGCTGATGCTCCGTGTTGTCGACTCACTGACACCGCCGCGCCGCTCCAGCCATGTCTTGGCAAGCAGCAGCAGCACCATGGCGATACCGACGCCTCCGATATCTGTCCCGGTGCCCAACAGGGCACCGAGACAGCGACCGGCCAGCTTTCCCGCCACCATGCAGAATGCGACCAAAGCCGTTCCAGTTATCATATTTCCTTCCTTTTCCTGAATCTGTGCTTACTCGGCATCCGCCTTCTTGGCGCGCTTGATCTTGATGCCGGTGATGATGTAGAACGCACCCACGACGAAGCTCAGATAGGTGATGGGCGCAAACAGAATGAACTGGCTGGTGCTCTCAAAGCCCAGAGTAGAGGCATAGTACGCGCCGGACAGACCCCAGGGGATGATGGGAGCGATGGCCGTACCGGTATCCTCCAGCGTTCTGGAGAGGTTGGCACGGTCGACGCCGTACTTGTCGTACAGATCCTTGGTCATGTTGCCGATGATGATGAAGGACACGTAGTAGCTGACCACGATGACAAACAGTACCATGTGCAGCAGACCGACCAGGAGCATCATCTGCTTCTCGTTCTTGGCCATTCTATCCAGCTTGGCCACGATGACCTGCACCGTGCCGCTGGCCTTCAGGGGCGCACCGAAGATACCGGCTGCCAGCACCAGGCCGACAGTGTCCAGCATGCTCTTCAGACCGCCGCGGATGACCATCTTATCCACGATGGCAACGCCGGTGGACTCAGTATAGCCGGAGGTCATGGCTGCCAGTGTGTCGGCGAAGGAGGCGCCCTGGAAGACCATGGCCAAGACGATGGCCACCACGATACCGGCGAAGAAGGTGGGCAGCGTGGGCTTTTTCAGGGCGATGAGCGCCACCACCACGATGGGAGGGATCAGCAGAACGGGATTGATCTTGAACGTTGTGTGCAGGGTGTCCAGCAGATTCATGTACTCAGCGCCCTCAATGGCGGAGTTGCCGTGACGGATACCCAGAATGATGTACAGCACCAGAGAGATCACCAGGCAGGGCACGGTGGTCCACAGCATGTACTTGATGTGATCCACAATGTCCACCTCCGCCACGGCGGAGGACAGCACGGTGGTGTCAGACAGGGGAGACAGCTTATCGCCGAAGATAGCGCCCACGGTGATGGCGCCGGCGGTGTAGGCCAGAGGGATCTGCAGGCCGGCGGACACGCCCATCAGCGCCACGCCCACGGTGGCCACGCTGCCCCAGGAGGTGCCGGTCATCAGGGACATCAGCGCCGTGATGAGGCAGGCCATTACCAGGAAGATGGAGGGGGAGAGGATCTTCAGGCCGTAGTAGATCATGGTGGGGATGGTGCCGCAGGCGATCCAGATACCCACCATCATGCCCACGAACATCAGAATAACGATGGGCACGGTCATGGACTTGAAGTTTTCTTTCATCTGCTCCTCGATCTCGGACCACTTGATGCCCCAGATCAGAGACAGCGCCGCCACGATCGCGGCGTCAATAATGAGAACGATGGTGATGTTGCCGCCGAGGATCACCTTTCCGACGACAATGCCGAGGATCGACACTACCAGCAGGACCACTGCCTGCCAGGTGTTCACTGTCTTTTCCGGTGTAACAGCAGGATTTTCCTTCATGTGATCGTTTCTCCTTTTGGTTATTTTGTTGAACTCTCTCTCACAGGTGGTCGACTCACCTGTGCTTTGTGTACATAATACACTTGACAAATCATAATGTCTAATATATATATTTATATATTACCATATATTTTTCGTTATGGAAGTGAAAATGATGAATCTGACGCAGCTGGAATATTTTTACAAAGTAGCCCACAGCCCCACCCTGACGGAGGCCGCCTCAGAGCTGCACGTTTCTCAGCCGGCGGTCAGCAAGAATATCCGTGATCTGGAGGAGGAGTTCCATACCCGCTTTTTCACCCGCAGTGGCCGGCGAATGTACCTGAACGAAGAGGGCCGTGTGCTGCTGAAACACGCCACAGATATTCTCTCGTCTGTGGACGCGCTGCGCGCTGAATTGCAGGACACCCGGCAGAGGGCGGACATGACGCTCCGTCTCGGCGTATTTGCCGCCTCGGCGCTGGTGCCCGACATCATCAGCAGCTTCAGCAAGGATCACCCCAATATCAAAATACAGCTCATCATGCACGGCGGATACGGCCGCTCCGAGGACGACCGCGCACTGGACATGGTGCTGGCCGCTGCCCATGAGCTGCCGCAGCAGGGCAAGGTCAGGCTGCTCATCAAGGAGCATATCAAGCTGGCTGTACCGGTCGGACATCCGCTGCTGAAACGAGACAGCGTCACGTTGCAAGAACTGACCAACGAAGCCTTTATCAGCCTTTCCAAGGGGAAGATCCTGCGCACCATCATGGATCACTACTGCGGTCAGGCAGGGCTGACGCCCAATGTAGTGCTGGAAAGCGACGATCCCTACATGATCCGTAATCTGGTGTCCTACGGCTTCGGTGTGGCCTTTGTGCCGGAGATCACATGGAAGTACAGCACCCGCGGCCCACAGGTCTGTCTGGACGAGGCGCATCCCTGCATGCGCTATCTCTACTGCCAGATGCCGGACGACACCTATACCAGCACCGCCAGCCGTCTGTTCCTGTCCTATTTGCAGGCATATTTCAAGAACCTGCGTCTCTAAGCATGGCGTGAAGTGCGCCGCACCCGCGTTTCAAAGGATTTGTCGAAAGCTGGTGGCGTTATTGCGGAAAGCCTTGCTTCGTTAGGCTCGCAGCTGCACTATAGAAAAGGGGCTTTCGCTCAAGCGAAAGCCCCTTTTTTGCTGTTGCCGGCAGAGGGTGACCTGAAACACGATGCCGTCCGCCGCAGAGCCGGATGCGGATATCTCTCCGCCCGGCTTTTCCGCCATCTCCTTTGCGATGGCAGGGGTGAGGCCGAAGCTGCCGGACTTGCGCGGAGAGAAGGACTGATACATGAAGTTCTCCGTTGACATTGCCGCGGCGCCTCGTATAATGTTATGTGCAACATACAAAATCAGGCGTGACATAAAGCGCAGGCGAAAGGCGGTGTCTGTGTATGCTTACGGTGCAGAACGTTTCCCACGATCCATTTTACAACCAGGCGTTCGAGGAATATGTCTATCAGACGTATCTGGACGATGATATTTTCCTGCTGTGGCAGAACGCTCCGGCGGTGGTGGTGGGCAGCTATCAGAACATCTGCCGGGAGGTCCACGTGGAGGCGTTGCGGCAGCGGGGAATCCCCGTGGTGCGCCGGATCAGCGGCGGCGGGACGGTCTATCACGATTTGGGAAACGTGAATTACACGTACATCGTCCGCGCCGGCGCTTTGGACTATGACGCCGTGCTCGCTCCTGTGATCGCGGCGCTGAATGAAATCGGCGTTCCCGCACGGAAAAACCGAACCTGTGACATCGCCATCGGCGATTTGAAGATCTCCGGCAGCGCCCAGCGGATGACAAAGGGGCGGCTGCTGCACCACGGCACGCTGCTGTTTTCCTCCGATCTCGGCGTGCTGGATCAGATCACCACCCATCGGAAAAACGACTGCTTCCAAAGCCGGGGGACACAGTCTGCCATCTGCACCGTCACCAATATACGGGAGCATCTGGCGAGTCCCATGACCATTGAGGAGTTTCAAGACCGGCTGCTGGAGCAGATGGTGCCGCCCGGATGTCCCCGTCTGACGCTGACGGCGGAGCAGGAGGCGGAGGTCTGCCGTCTGCGGGACGAGAAGTACCGCAGCTGGGAGTGGACGTGGGGCAAGACGCCCGCCTTCACCTATGAGAAGTCCGGGAGCTTCCGCGGCGCGCCTATCCGCGTGGCCTACCAAGCCAAGCGCGGCATCGTCTCGGATGCGGTCATCGACTGCGCTGCCGTTGACGGCGCGCTGGCGGCGCAGCTGCTCAACGGCGCGCGCTTAGACCCGGAGGGGTTTGCCGCCATCTGCCGCCATCTGGCGGGCGATGGGGCGGAGGAATTGATGGACTATCTCATGTGAAGCGGCTATAAGACACTTTTGATAATCGTATCGCCGGGTACGGCAGAAAGGAACAACACGATGGAAAAGAAGATCAATATGCCCAAGCTGGCCCCTGAAATGGAGAGCGGCGTTCTGTGCGCGTGGCTGAAGGAGGAGGGCGACACCGTCGCCGCAGGTGAGCCGCTCTTTGAGATCGAGACGAATAAGGTTGTCAATCAGGTGGAGGCCACCGTCTCCGGCGTGCTGAAAAAGCAGCTGGCGGAGGAGGGCGACACCATCTGTGTGGACACCGCCGTGGCGGTGGTGGAAGCGGAGTGAGATATGGAAAAGAAACCGGAATGGCTGAAGGTCCGCTATAATCAGGACGCCGTCAACGAGGTGGCGGCGCTGATGCGGGATCTGAAGCTGAACACCGTCTGCAAGGAGGCCAACTGCCCCAATCTGGGCGAGTGCTACCAGAAGCACACCTCCACCTTTATGATCCTCGGCAGCGTCTGCACCCGAAACTGCCGGTTCTGCAACGTCACCACCGGCCATCCGCTGCCGCCCGATCCGGAGGAGCCGATGAACGTGGCGAGAGCCGCCAAAAAGCTGAATCTGCGGCACGTGGTGCTGACCTGCTCCACCCGTGACGACCTGCCGGACGGCGGCGCGGAGCAGTTCGCCAAGTGCGTCCGTGCCATTCGGGAGGTCTGCCCCGGCACCACGGTGGAGACGCTGATCTCCGACATGAAGGGCGACCACGCCGCGCTGGACACGGTGATCGCCTCCCATCCGGAGGTGCTGAACCACAACGTGGAGACGGTGAAGGAGCTGCAAGGCGCCGTGCGCCCCCAGGCGCGGTACGAGCGGTCTCTGGGCGTGCTGCGCTACTGCAAGGAGAAGGACCCCACGCTGCTGACCAAGACCGGCTTCATGGTGGGGCTGGGAGAGACGGAGGAGCAGATCAGCCGCTTGATGGACGATATTTTAGAGACGGGCTGCGACATCCTCACCATCGGGCAGTATCTCCAGCCCTCGCCACAGCACTATCCGCTGGCGCGGTATGCCACGCCGGAGGACTTCACCCGCTGGAAGGAGCTGGCGCTGGCTAAGGGCTTCCGCCACGTGGCGTCCGCGCCGCTGGCACGCAGCTCCTACAAGGCGTGGGAGGCTCTGGAGGACGTGCATGATCTATATTGAGACCGGCTCCGCGGATGTGTACTATAACTTCGCTCTGGAATACTACTTCACGCTGGAAAAGCGTCTGCCGGAGACGGTGTTCCTTTTCTGGCGCACCACGCCGACCTTGATGGTGGGCAAGTACCAGAATGTGCTGGAGGAGATCAACAAGCCCTACGCCGATGCCCACGGCATCCATCTGGTGCGCCGCATGAGCGGCGGCGGCACCATCTATACGGACATGGGCGGCTGGCAGTTCACCTTCATCCAGCACAAGGAGGCCGGGGAGATCGAATTTGGCCAGTACATCGCCCCAGTGATCGACGCGCTGGGGGAGATGGGGGTCAACGCCGCCTTCAACGGGCGCAACGACCTGACCATCGACGGCAAGAAGTTCTCCGGCAACGCCCAGTACCGGCTGGGCGACTGCATCGTGCACCACGGCTCCCTGCTGTTTGACACGGACATCGCGCAGATGGTGGCGTCCACCATGGTGGACAGCTACAAGATCACCTCCAAGAGCATCAAGTCCGTCCGGGATCGCGTGACCAACATCTCTGAGCATCTTCCCGCCCCCATGGACGCGGAGACCTTCAAGGAGACCATGGTGCGCCACATTATGAACGGCAGCACCGCTACATATACCGTCACGCCGGAGGACGACGCCCGCATCCGGGAGATCGCCGGGGAGCAGTTCCGGAGCTGGGAGCGGATCTTCGGCAGAAGCCCGAAGTTCACCATCGACCGGACGGGACGCTTTGCCGGCGGGAAGGTCCAGTTCAAGCTGGACGTGCAGAAGGGGCTTATCCGGGACGCCGCCGTATACGGCGACTTTTTCTCCACGCTGGACGCCGACGCCCTCTGCGCCGCGCTGATAGGCTGCCCCTATGAGCGGGGCGCGGTGCTGGCAGCCCTCCGCAGCCACGGTATCGACGGCGCGGTGTACCGCATTTCCGCCGAGGAGCTTGCATCGGTGGTGGTTGACTGAACCGCTGTGCGCCTGCCCGCTGTGGCCAACAATTTCCATATCACAGTGAGAACGCCAACGGCGAACCGTAGGCGCGTGGTTGAATAAGCGGAAAAGAAAACGGAAACAAAGCGAACATTACGGAGGCGCGTCATTTGAAGAAAACACCTGTTTCCCGTCTGGATGCCGGCGGCGTTTTTGAATGTGGTGATGCAGGAGCTTCTTGTCCGCGGATACCTGTACCGGATGATCCGGCAGAAGCACAACACCGCCGCGGCGGTGCTTGCAAAATAGAGGGAAGTCTGATCGTCCTGCTGGTAAATGTGGGCCTGATCGCGGTGCTTGCGGTTTTGCGGCGCAGGCGCAAGGCGGCGTGACAATATACTGTATATACCAAGAACCCACCTTCGTAAGAAGGTGGGTTCTTGTTTATGCTGCTTTCTGGAGAAGGGGCAGATACGCTCTATTTTTGTGTGCAGCCCGCGCCGTTAACAGAAGGACTCCAGCTGAAAGGCCAGCTCGGTGCGGCCCACGACGGCATGGTGGTTGTTGTAAAGGTTTTGGTCGTGAAAGCTGGGCAGGGAGCAGGCTTCCTCCGGCGTGATGACGCCGAGCTGAGTGAGAACCGAGAGAATGGCATACGGGACGATGGAGGAGGCGCCGTCCTCCATTTTGAGGGCGATGCCGATCCCCTTATCCTTGATACCCACGGCATAGAATGCGCTGGCGCCTGATTTGCAGAAGATGCGGTCGCCGAAGGCGGCCATCAGCTGGGTGCAGATGCGATCGGTTCCTGCCACCATTTCCGGATGTGCTGTCATGGCGGACGTGATGCGCCGGATGACAGCGGCCCGGGCGGGGTCGAAAAGCGCCGGGAGGGACATACGGGCGTAGCCTTGTGCCAGCCGGTAAAGGGGCAGCGCGTGGACCGGAACGCCGCAGCCGTCCACAGCCAGATGGATATCTGAGGTCTCCACGCCGCACATTTCGGCAAACACCGAGAGGATGCGCTGCTGGACAGGATGCTCCAATGCGGTATAGCCTTCCAAAGACTCCCCTAAATGGCGGGCGGTGATGAGCATACCGGCGTGCTTTCCGGAGCAGTCACAGTAGATGGGCGCCCGGGGGATGCCGGCGATCTTCAAGGCGTCCTCGGCGGGGACATACATGGGGTATTCCGACCCGCAGCACAGCTGGTCGGGGGAGAGCCCTGCCTTGTGCAGGATGCTCTCCACGGCCTTTACATGAAAGGGTTCTCCGTTATGGGAGGAGCAGATGACAGCCAGCTCCTGTGGGGTAATGCCGTAATGCTCCAGCGCACCGCTTTCTGCCACGGGGATCGCCTGAAGGGGCTTGGCGGAGGAGCGGGCAAATGTAAGACGCTCCGGATCACCGAGCTTCCAAAGGATCCGGCCTGTGTGATCCGTTACCGCAATGTGCCCCCGGTGGATCTGATCCACCAGCTCGCCGCGGTACTGATAGGCAATAACAGCCATAGCATATACCTCCGTTTCTTAGATCACAAAGTAGAAAAAGCGCAGCACATCACCGTAATCGTCGGCATCAAAGGCCAGGGTAGTGGGAGAGATGAGGCTGGCGCCGGGATAGTGGGAGCATCCATAGGCGTCATAATGGTGTACATAGGTGACCTCCACATGGAAGTGATCGGGAAGTGCCGGAGGTGTGGCTGTCTTTGTGGCCGCCACAGCCTTAGCCATCATGCCTTCGATCTCCTCGCGAACAAGCTCCGGGGTCTTTGTCAGCACGCCGTAGCCGTGGCCGGATTTGGTCGGTACGGTCAGAAGACCGGGTACGGTGCGCGCCGCAGATGCACACATCCCCTCATCACCGCTGGCGAATAGGGTGGGAACACCCCGGTAAGCGGCGGCATAGGCGTACATCTCGAATTCTCCCCACAGGGCGTCATTGACCATAAGACGGAAAATGCGGGAGCTTACCATCGTGTGGGAAGCGGGATTTCCGGAGGCCGAGGCGGCATCATGAAAACCGATCATCAGCATACCGTCATAGCTCTCGTCAAAAATGCCGGTAAGGCCCAAGATGTCGTGGGTGATCCCCCGAAGGAGACGGGCGTCCCGGGGGAGCAGGGAGCAGTCGATATTGCAGCCGTCTCCGTGCATATCCTCGATGATGACCTCGTCGGCTCCGCCGGAGAAAAGGCCGCGGGCCGCGGCGGCAGCCTCTAACGTCATCTCCCGTGCCATAGGCGCATAGCAGGCGTTGGCGGGACGCGCCTCATCCCAGCAGGCCAAGGAAGCCACGCCTTCAATGTCGCAAGGAACGTAAAATTTCATGCTTGAGCCCTCCTGTAAAAGCGTAATCGTGATAAATGCAGAGGAATAGGGGTCGAGAAGCGCTGGGCAAAATGCCGGGGATCAAACGATGGACGCTGTTTGTCAGATGTGCTTGGGGCGTTTTTACATATCAAGATACCGTTTCGCTGCGGATACGCCGCAGATAGCGGTAGACCGTAGGCTCGGAGATGTGGAGTTCCTTGGCGACCTGGCCGATAGAGCCCTTGGTCTGGAATACGCCCTGCGCCTCCAGAGAGCGGAGTATATCCAGCTTGTCGCTGGTATGCATGGCATCGGAGGGGATGCCATAGCCCAGAATGGTGGAGTGGATCAAATTGCTGGACAGCTCCGGGATGGAGTCGTCCAGGTTTTCGGTATAGGCAGGGCTCTCCGCTTCTTGCGGAAGCGAAAAGGCATGGAGCAGGTTGGAAAGATGCTCCGAGAGTACCAGAATATCCTCTACGTCGTGGTTCACGCAGATCAGCCCCACCAGTTGGCCCTGTTCCTTAATAAAATAGGTGGAGGAGACGAAGCGCTTGCCTCCCCGGGTGCGGCCCTCGTAGTTGGCCACATAGTTGTGCTCCTTATAAGCCTCGGTGCGCAGCAGCTCCTTGGCGAGCTCCGTCATAGGATCGCCCACCCGGCGTCCACTGAGATGCTCGTTGCAGGCGGCGATCACCGAGCGCTCCGGCGTGGAGACGTCGTGGAGGATGATCTCGTAGTTTTTTCCGCAGATCCTTCCCATAAATTCCACCACGGGAATATACCGCTCAAGGCAGGCGTAGTTGCTCACTGTATCCCAACTTTCTCGACAATAAATTTTTTGCCTGATAAAAAACTGTCACGCGTTGCTGCTGAAAATTAGTATATCGAAAATTTGCAGATAAATCAACACCCAATGTATCGGAAAATGGTGGCAGCGTAATATTTTTTTTGCAGGGAACCGCAAAAACAGCCGTTAAGACAGCGCTTTAGACAAAAATTTGTCAAACTTCTTGGCGCATATGCGAGATTGACAAGAACGCTGTGATAAATTATAATCAGAGCTATAATAAAATTATCAGAAGGACGGCGTGAGCCACATCCCTCACACAGCAGATTCTGTCGGCGTATGATCGTCTCCTTCATGTATGTGCAGCGCGCCCGGACCGCCGATAAGCTGCTGCGTGGCGAAACTGCTCCCGTGACGGGCACTGAGATGGAGGTGCTGTATGAAATACGATTTTGACACACCCATTGACCGCAGAAATACCTTCTCCTTCAAGTGGGACTGCGGTATGGACTACTTCGGTCTCGACGACGTGATCCCCATGTGGGTGGCAGACATGGATTTTGCCTGCGCTCCCTGCATCGTGGAGGCCGTACAGAAGCGCGCCG
>ERZ773181.1080-NODE-1080-length-24447-cov-7.670548_pt1 | contig 24447 bp, 16 predicted proteins | sample MGYA00581001_ERZ773181 | MGnify/ENA primary metagenome ERZ773181 (study PRJEB29015, sample SAMEA2737780) | human gut metagenome | biome: human gut; feature: human-associated habitat; material: faeces | place: China | collected 2012 ...
CATGCACTCTGCCTGACCAAACCTGACGTTTTCTTCTTTTTGCCCGCCGGACGAAAAAATCTCGTCCGGCGGGCGTTTTCTGCATTGGTACTTCTCTCTCCTTGCAATTTTGAAACACGGTTTCTTGTGAATTTTTGACGCTCGATACATTCATTTTTGCCTTTCTCTTGTTCAGCTTTGCAAACTGAGAAGAAATACACAAAAATAAGCTCTGTATTTTGTATAACCTGTCACTTGACTATTTCTAAGAAATCATTCTCAACTATCAACTCTTCATTTTTCTAAAGTTCGCTTTCTTTCAAGCGTTCCGCGTTTTCTGCTACGATCAGGTGGTCGATACAGTCTTGAATATCCCCGTCCATGAATGCAGCAAGATTATAAATCGTGTAATTGATGCGATGATCGGTGATTCGTCCCTGTGGATAGTTGTAGGTGCGGATTTTAGCAGAACGGTCTCCGGTCGATACCATTGTTTTACGTTTAGAGGCAATGTCATCGATGTATTTCTGATGTTCCTTGTCATAGATAAATGTACGGAGACGGGCCAAAGCACGTTCCTTATTTTTCGGTTGGTCACGTGTTTCGGTACATTCAATAAGTATTTCTTCGGCAATGCCTGTATTCGGGTTCTTCCAGATATAACGCAGACGTACTCCGGATTCTACCTTATTTACATTCTGTCCACCGGCACCACCGCTTCGGAATGTATCCCAAGAGATGTTGGCAGGCAAAATATTTACCTCGATACTGTCATCCACCAGCGGAGTAACGAATACAGAAGCAAAGGAAGTCATACGTTTACCTTGCGCATTGTACGGAGAAACACGAACCAGGCGGTGCACACCGTTCTCTCCCTTCAAATAACCGTATGCAAAATCACCTTCAATATTGATAGTACAGGTTTTGATTCCGGCTTCGTCACCTTCCTGAAGGTTGGCAATGGTAGCTTTATAACCGTTGGTCTCGGCATAACGCAGATACATACGCATCAGCATAGAAGCCCAGTCCTGACTTTCCGTACCACCGGCACCTGAATTGATTTTCAACACACAATCCATCTGGTCGGCTTCGTCACGAAGCATATTTTTGAGTTCGAGTGCCTCTACCGCTTCACTAGCTTTGGCGTAAGCAGCGTCCACATCTTCCTCGGTCACCAGTTCTTCTTTATAGAAATCAAATGCCAGTTCAAGTTCATCTGCCAATGTCTTGAGTTCGTTGTAGCCTTCAATCCACTTTTGCAGGTCTTTCACCAGTTTCATTTGAGCTTCGGCTCTCTTCTGGTCATCCCAGAATCCCGGAGCTTGTGTTCTTAATTGCTCTTCTTCGACTTGAATTTTCTTCCCGTCGATGTCAAAGATACCTCCTCAGCGCATCAGTGCGCTCTTTCACGTCTTTAAGTTGTTCAATAGTAATCATTTGATTTACAATTTTATTATTTACAAATTTCAGATATCGGGGACAAAGATAAGCAAAATTCTGCTACCTTTGTTTTTGTTATTAAAATGTTGTCATATTATGAACAAACGATTGAAACTTTCTTGCTTGTCACTCTTCCTGGCATTAGTGATTTGCAGCTGTAGCTCACAAAAGAAGTATAGCTACGAAACAGTGCCCAATGACCCGCTAAAAGCCCGCATTTACACACTGGACAACGGACTAAAGGTTTACCTCACCGTAAACAAGGAAACTCCGCGCATACAAACATTTATCGCAGTAAGAGTGGGCGGGAAGAATGACCCGGCAGAAACGACAGGACTTGCCCATTATTTCGAACATCTCATGTTTAAAGGCACCGACAAGTTTGGCACACAAGACTACGCGACCGAAAAGCCTCTACTGGATGCAATCGAACAACAGTTCGAGATTTATCGTAAGACTACGGATGAAGCGGAACGTAAGGCGATCTACCACACCATCGACAGCCTTTCTTACGAAGCTTCCAAGTATGCTATCCCTAATGAATATGACAAATTAATGGCAGCCATCGGATCTACCGGCAGCAATGCTTATACCTGGTATGACCAGACGGTCTATCAGGAAGACATTCCTTCCAACCAGATAGAAAACTGGGCGAAGATTCAGGCAGATCGTTTTGAAAACAATGTAATTCGTGGTTTCCATACTGAATTGGAAGCTGTATATGAAGAGAAAAACATGTCACTCACCCGTGACAACAGCAAAGTACAGGAAGCTATTTTTTCTTCTCTTTTTCCCAAGCATCCTTATGGAACGCAGACTGTGTTAGGTACACAGGAGAACCTAAAGAATCCTTCTATCACGAATATCAAGAACTACTATAAACAATGGTATGTGCCCAACAATATGGCCATCTGTCTGTCGGGTGATTTCAATCCTGATGAAATGATTGCCACCATCGACAAGTACTTCGGCGATATGAAGCCTAACCCCAATCTGCCGAAGCTGACCGTCAAACCGGAAACACCGATTACCGAGCCCATAGTACGCGAAGTGCTCGGTCCCGATGCCGAATCTGTGACATTGGCATGGAGATTCCCCGGTTCGGCAAGCAAAGAATATGAAACACTGCAAATTGTCAGCCAGATTATGAACAACGGCAAAGCCGGTCTGATGGACATCAACCTCAACCAGCAACAAAAAGTATTGGGAGCCTATGCTTATGTTTATAATTTGTCGGACTACTGTGCTTTCATCATGCAGGGACGTACCAAAGAAGGACAGACCCTGGACGAAGTGAAGGATTTGTTCTTGGGCGAAATAGCCAAACTGAAATCCGGTGACTTTGATGAAAATATGTTGCAAGCCAACATCAATAACTTCAAGAAATACCAGATACAGCAACTGGAATACAATAGCATTCGTGCCGATATGTTTGTTCAGTCCTTTGTGAACGGAACCGACTGGGCAGACGAAGTGACCGCACTGGAACGCATGTCAAAACTGACCAAAGCCGACATTGTTGCCTTTGCCAACAAGTACTTCACAGACAGTAATTATGCCATTATCTATAAAAAAACAGGAAAAGACCCGAACGAAAAGAAAATCTCTAAGCCGGAAATCACTCCTATTGTCATGAACCGCGATGCTGCCAGCAATTTCCTGAAAGAAGTGCAAGGAAGCAAAGTGCAACCGATAGAACCTGTGTTTATCGATTACAACAAAGATATGGATCAGTTCGCGTGGAACAAGGATGTTCCTGTTCTTTACAAACAGAACACCACCAATGACTTATTCTATCTGCGCTATATATTCGAAATGGGTAACAATAATGATAAGAAACTGGGAACAGCAGCACAATATCTGAGATTCCTCGGCACTTCGGATATGACACTGGAACAATTAAACAGTAAGTTCTATGGCTTGGCTTGTTCATTCAATGTGTCTCCGGGTGACGACCGCACTTATATCACTCTTTCAGGATTGAACGAAAATCTTCCTCAGGCTATCGAATTATTCGAGAAGATATTGGCTGACGCACAACCCGACAAGACGGCTTACGACAATATGGTGAAGAACATCCTGAAGTCACACACGGATGCCAAATTAAACCAAATGCAAAACTTCATACGCCTGCTGACATACGCTGTTTATGGTAAAGAATCAGCCACACGCAATTTGTTGTCTACAGAAGAATTGCAAAATATGAATCCATCGGAACTGACCGACCGCATCCATAAACTGACTTCGTTCAAACATCGCATCATGTATTATGGGCCCAGTTCAGAACAAGAGTTGACCGACGTATTGAATAAATATCATAAAGTTCCTGCACAGCTACAAGATATTCCTGCCGGCAAGAAATTTGTGATGCAACCCACTCCTTCCAATAAGGTGTTGATTGCTCCATACGAAGCAAAACAGATTTATATGGTACAGTATTCCAATCGCGGGGAAAAATTTAATCCGGAAGTTGAACCTATCCGTAATTTGTACAATGAATACTTCGGTGGCGGCATGAACTCCATTGTCTTCCAGGAGATGCGCGAATCACGCGGTTTGGCTTATTCGGCATGGGCAGGAATCGTGACAGGTGGCAAAGCCATCTATCCATATACCGTGCAAACCCAGATAGCTACCCAGAATGACAAGATGATGGATGCCATCAAGACTTTCAATGATATCATCAATAATATGCCGGAATCGGAAGCTGCTTTCAAACTGGCAAAAGAAGGTATCATTTCCCGTCTGCGCACCGACCGCATTATCAAGGATAATATCCTTTGGTCATACATTTATGCTCAAGATATGGGTATGAACGTCGACAAACGCATCAAACAGTACAATGATGTACAGAAAATGACTCTGCAAGACGTTATCGATTTCCAAAAGAAATGGATGAAAGACCGCACCTATACTTATTGCATATTGGGTGACAAGAAAGAGCTGGACATGGAAGCACTGAAAACCATAGCTCCAATTGAGGAACTTACTCAGGAAGAGATTTTCGGATACTAACCCAAGGTGACTCTGTTCCGGTCTAAAAACGAGGAGTTAAAGAATAACCTTTAAAAAAGGGGTTGTGTCAAAACGTTGATGATGCTGTCGTTTAGTTCGTAGGGGCGAGGTTCGCTCGCCCGAAAACAGTTTGCTTTGTGTCTTCGGGCAGGCAAACCCTGCCCCTACAGCTGACGATGGGATAGGTCGGTTTGGTTTTGACACACTCCCTTTTTTAATGTGTTGTGTTGTGCTGTTCCTAGCTCTTATTTCTTATTCATGTTCATTTCGACGACAAAAGCCACCAATAAACCTACACCTCCCAACAAAAGGACACAGGCTCCATAAATAAGTGAAGCGACATCATTCATTCTGTAACCAATATCTACAGTTCCGGTATAACCGTTTATAGTAGCGGCACAAATCACATAACCGACCAGTAGTCCCAGTCCCATTCCTGTAAGCAAACATCCCAACTTCAAAGCCGAAAAAGAGAAGTTTCCAGTCGAAGAAAAGTTAATCTTATGCTCCAGCATATCGGGAGTAAACTTCTCTCCCATCTTTTCAATAATAGTCAAACGTTCCTTTTTGCAGACAAACAGTTCAAACAGCTTGTAAATTCCCAAAGTGATAATGGCCAGAATAGTAGGCACCATAATAAAATCCATCATAATCGTTTCTATTTAAGTTATTAATTTTGTTCCTTTGTACCCTTTAGACGCCGCATCTCCGGTCAGGTTACAACTTTACGGCAAAAAATATTTTTTATTTCAAAAGTGTAACCTTATCTATATGCATGCGTCTAAAGAAGTGAAATGGAATACGACGAAGCACATATCATTCAAGATGTATTGGAAGGAAAGACTTCCCGCTATGAATATTTTCTGGACAAATACGGTCAGCAGGTATTTACCCTGATTGTTCGTATCGTTGCCAGCCAGGAAGATGCAGAAGAGCTTACACAAGATACCTTCCTCAAAGCCTTCCGGCACTTATCTTCATTCAAAGCGGAAAGCAACTTTTCGACGTGGATATACCGCATCGCTTACAATACTGCAATTTCGGCCGTACGAAAGAAAAAATACGACTTATTTGACATGGATGATACGCTGCTTGCCAACATTTCGGACGAACAAATAGATGATACGCTGAATGATGAGAGCGAGGAACAGATAGCCAAACTGAACAAAGCCATGAAAAAGCTTGATGCAGACGAACGGGCCGTCATTACTTTATTTTATATGGAAGACAAGCCTGTCAGCGAAATTGCTCTCATACTGGGAATGACAGAAAGCAACACAAAAGTGAAATTGCACCGTATACGCAAAAAATTGTATGTACTTATAACCAATGAAAAACTATGAACGAAGGACTAAAAGATAAAGGATTGAAAAGGGCAATAAAGGAACAACCTCAGTTTCGGCTGTCCACCAACTTTACTTTCCGCACCATGCAGAAAGTAGAAGAAGCCGCTCGACTTCATGAAAAGAAAATAGAACAAAGAACATTATGGGCAACCATTATCGCCTCCTTGCTCTTACTGGCCAGTGGCATCGCAGGAGTGATTTATTATTTGGGCGATAGCCTGACAGAGTTTATCCAAGCAATGCTTCCTTCGGTAACTCACGACATACAGATTCCTTTTTTCTACTTCTTGTTTGCCATAACTATTTTCTTATTTCTGTTATTCGACAGATGGATGAGGAAGCAGTATTTCAAACGGCATTCTTCCTGAAAGAATTTCTTTATACAGGAAAAAATACCTTGGAGTTTTCCGAAAATACAAAGGTCTTTTTGGAAAACTCCAAGGTATTTTCTGAAAAGATGAAAGAGTTTTTTTAGGACTATTCCTTATGATAAGTAAGATTCACATCCTACGTTTCACACCAAGCTATTGTAATACAGATTATTACCTTCCCGATAAGTGTGAAACATACTTTCTCATTACCAGTCAGTAGGAATGCCCGTCATTTATAATCGGTTATTTCTCAAGTAAATCTTTCAAAAAGGCATCCAGTTCTTCGTCTAATCCTTTAAGCAGTTCATCGTTTAATAACAATGTGTCTTCATCATCCACCAATAAAAGTTCGGCTACCGTTTCTCTATCTTCATCTACCAACACAAAAGAATACGGCTTCATGATACAAAGATTATCCAACTTTCCGGATTCCTGCAAGCAATTGAGCTCTCCTCTCAGAATCCGTTCGGCAATGGCATAAAAATCATCTCCATCATAATCCACCCACTCTTCGATTATGGTACGCGACAATTCCTCGTCATCATCATTAAATAATACTAGTTCACCGCTATCCTGTTTAGGCTGCAAATGAATATCAGTAACTACTGTTTTCTCTCCGTCAGCAATAAATTTATCGATTGCTTCCTGAAGGGATGATACAATAGAAGCATGTGACTGTGCACTGAGTTTCATACCAAAATCAATTTTATTTAATTATTTATATTCAAAAGTACAAAAAAAATCTTTCCTGCAACATTTATTCCTTAAAAATTATCTTTGAAACGATTCATTTGTATGTTTAACTGAGGCAATTGGACCTGACGCTCCTTCAATTTCAATAAATAGAAAGCAATAACAGTAGCTTCTGTCGTACCGGCTTTTGCCAGTTTATCTGCTTTTTCCACCCATTCTATAGCAGTTGCAGGATTGTCTTTCATTTCATAATATAGCCCTATATTAAAGGCTGCACGCATTTTTTGGCGCCCTTTACCCTTATCGTATATCTGCTTCCACAACTCAAATGCACTATTCCAATTATTCTCGCGTACATACACTCCGGCATCGCGCATCCTCACATTGCCTCCGTCAAAATAAAAACGGGATACCTCCCTCCAATGCGGAAGAAGATAATTGACAGGCATGGTAGCAGCGTATTCCGAAGCCTCCTTTACGATTTTTTTATCTGATAAGGTAGGCTCAATTTCCCATGAAATAGTATCTTGCTTACTAAAACTGAGCATAGGACGCTCCCGAGAAGGTATATATATTCTGATAACGGGAGCCACAATGCCATCCACAGCATCTACCGAAAAACCTCCGTCAAATGTATCTATGAATAAAGCTCCCCGTTTGGTGTGAATATCCAATCTGTCGAAAGAGAATATTAAATCAACGCCCAAATCGGCAGCCAATTTCTGTACCTCATCCTGAGTCAGCATCACATCTTCACGAAGTTCGGTATCCTGCCCGCGCAAAGCAGAGTCGCAAATAATGACTTGCTCAAAGTAATTAGCATTCGCTATTTCCTCCGCCAAAGCTTCGGCAGCTGTTTTGCCATCTCCTTTCAGTTCCATACTAATCACATCATGACTGTCTCCCACTTTATAGGCAGGCATGTTGTTCACCACAGCCACATTCCGCACTGCATCAGGAAAACTGACATCGGCAGCCTGCAACTGTTCAAAAGAAATCGTTTGCAAACTTCCGCATGAAGTCAAAACCAAACCGGTTACTATCGCTATTAATGAAATCGTTTTATTCATATCTGACCAATATTACTTGTTAGGACAAAAATAAGCTATTTGCAGGAACTTATTAGTTAAAAGGAATAAAAAAACGTCTAAGCAGAAAATTCTGCTCAGACGTTTCTATGAAATTGTCTATTTATCAGTCATTTTTTCCGTGGCAGTTCTTATACTTCTTGCCACTTCCGCACGGACACAGGTCATTACGGCCTACTGTCTTTTCTGCACGTACCGGCTCACGCTTTACTTCACGAGTATCGTGACCGGCTGCTGCCTGCTGATCGGGGTCACTTAAGTCACGCTTTTCCTCTCTATATTGCTGACGGGGAGCTGCCGGTTCGGGAGCTGCTTCACGCACTTGCTCAGGCTCCTGTACAGGTATCTGTCCGCGAGTCAATACGGAAATGGTATTGTTATTAATCTTATTGACCATATTATCAAACAGGTTCACTGATTCCAATTTAAAGATTAACAACGGATCTTTCTGCTCATAGCTTGCATTTTGCACAGAATGTTTCAACTCGTCAAGTTCGCGCAAGTTTTCCTTCCAGGCATCATCGATGGTATGCAGCAGGATGGCTTTCTCGAATGACTTCACAATTTCCTTACCTTCTGTTTCATAAGCAGCTTTCAGGTTAACAGAAATATTATACAAACGTTTACCGTCTGTAATAGGAATCATAATATTTTCATACATGTGTCCTTGCAATTCGAATACTTGTTTGATAACAGGGTTGGCAATCTGTGCCATACGTTCTGTCTTGCGTTTGAAGTTGGCCATTGCTGCCTCGAAAGTCAGTTCTGCCAAATCTTCCTGCTTCTTCGCATTGAATTCTTCTTCTGTGAAAGGAGGCTCCATTGCCAAAATCTGCAACATTTCCATCTTCACATTATCATAATCGCCCAATTCGACTGCATACACACAACGATCCCAAATCATATTCACAATATCCATACCGATACGTTCACCCATCAAGGCATGGCGGCGCTTCGTATAGACAGCGACACGCTGCTTGTTCATCACGTCATCATATTCAAGCAAACGTTTACGGATACCGAAGTTGTTTTCTTCTACTTTCTTCTGAGCACGCTCGATGGAATTGGAAATCATCTTGTGTTCAATCATTTCACCTTCCTTGAATCCAAGTCTGTCCATGACACCGGCAATACGGTCTGACGAGAACAAACGCATCAGGTCGTCTTCCAATGAGACAAAGAATACAGAAGATCCCGGGTCTCCCTGACGACCTGCACGACCACGCAACTGACGGTCTACACGACGGCTCTCGTGACGTTCCGTACCGATAATAGCCAAACCTCCCGCAGCTTTCACTTCAGGACTAAGCTTAATATCGGTACCACGACCCGCCATATTGGTTGCAATGGTCACGATACTCTTCTGACCTGCCTGAGCAACGATGTCGGCTTCCTTCTGGTGCAACTTTGCATTCAATACATTGTGCTCAATCTTACGCATTGAAAGCATCTTGCTCAGCATTTCAGAGATTTCTACAGAAGTAGTACCTACCAGAACAGGACGTCCTGCCTTTACCATTTCTTCAATCTCTTCGATCACAGCTTTATATTTTTCACGCTTAGTCTTGTAGACGCGGTCGTTCATATCTTTACGTGCTATCGGACGATTGGTCGGGATGACAACAACATCCAATTTATAGATATCCCAAAATTCGCCAGCTTCCGTTTCGGCTGTACCGGTCATACCCGAGAGTTTGTGGTACATACGGAAATAGTTCTGCAAAGTAATAGTGGCAAAAGTCTGGGTTGCCGCTTCCACTTTCACCCTTTCCTTAGCCTCGATAGCCTGATGCAAACCATCTGAGTAACGACGACCTTCCATAATACGACCGGTCTGTTCGTCTACAATCTTCACCTGTCCGTCAATCACCACATACTCATCATCCTTTTCGAACATGGCGTATGCTTTCAAAAGCTGGTTGATGGTGTGTACACGTTCCGATTTGATAGCATAATTAGTCATCAACTCATCCTTCTTGGCCAATTTCTCTTCTTCCGACAGTTCGGTCTGGTTTTCTAAAGCCGACAACTGAGAAGTGATATCAGGCAACACAAACAATGTAGGATCTTCAGCATTTCCGGTAATCAAATCAATACCTTTGTCTGTCAAATCCACACTGTTCTGCTTTTCATCGATTACGAAGAACAAAGGATCGGTAGCTTCAGGCATACGCTTGTTGTTCTGCTCCATATAGATTTCTTCGGTCTTCAGCATACCGGCCTTAATGCCCGGTTCACTCAAGAATTTAATCAACGGCTTGTTCTTAGGCAACGCTTTATGACTGCGGAACAAAGCAAGGAACCCTTCTTCCTGATCTTTCTTGTCATCGGATGCAATCAAGCGTTTGGCATCGGCAAGGTATTGGGTAGCCAGCTTTCTCTGAGCTTCAAACAGACGTTCAACCAATGGACGGAGTTGTTCAAACAATTGATCCTCACCTTTTGGAACAGGACCGGAGATAATCAACGGAGTACGCGCATCGTCAATCAAAACTGAGTCGACCTCATCGACAATAGCATAATTATGTTTACGCTGCACCAAATCCTTCGGGCTGACAGCCATATTGTCACGCAAATAGTCAAAACCAAACTCATTGTTCGTACCGAAGGTAATATCGGCCATATATGCTCTGCGGCGTGCGTCAGAATTAGGCTGATGCTTATCGATACAATCGACACTCAATCCGTGGAACTGATAAAGTGGTCCCATCCATTCCGAGTCACGTTTTGACAAATAATCATTGACTGTCACCACGTGCACACCGTTACCGGTCAAAGCATTCAGGAATACCGGCAGAGTAGCCACCAACGTCTTACCCTCACCGGTTGCCATTTCTGCAATCTTACCCTTATGCAAAACGACACCACCAAACAGCTGCACATCATAGTGCACCATTCCCCATGTCATATCGTTACCACCGGCAAGCCAATGGTTCTGCCAGATAGCTTTATCGCCTTCGATACGCACAAAGTCTTTTCCTTGCGCAGCCAAGTTACGGTCGAACTCAGTAGCAGTCACTTCGATTTCAGGATTCTCAGAGAATCGGCGGGCTGTATCTTTTACGATGGCAAAAGCTTGAGGAAGCACATCATCCAATGCTTTTTCATACTTTTCAAGCACTTCTTTTTCCAACTTGTCAATCTGCGTAAAGATGCCTTCACGATCTTCTAACTCAGTAGTTTCGATAGTAGCTTTCAGCTCTTCTATCTTTTTTTGTTCTTCCGTAGCCGAATCGTGGATATACTTTTTCAGTTCCTCTGTTTTGGCACGAAGTTCATCATTGCTCAGTTTGGCAATTTCCGGATATACAGCCTTGATTTTGTCTACCCACGGCTTTATTTCTTTCATGTCACGGGTGGCCTTGTTTCCAAACAATTTGCCGATAAATTCATTAAATCCCATTGTATTTTTGTTTTTATTATTTTCTAATTTGGTTAATTTTGAAAGTGCAAAGTTAAAATAAAATGCTGATTTATTTGCACTTCTCTCTCTAAATATTATTTGCGGATGTCAGTCATCGGAGCCAAAGTAGAGGCATTGGGCGCCCGAATGCGCATGAAATGGGCTACAGTAGGTGCAATATTGCCAATCTTCACAGGAGTGTGAATAATTTCGGGCTTCATATTCCATCCCACTAAAACGAGGGGTGAAGAAGCATAAGCTTCACGCACTACTCTTTTATCTAAAGAATGTTCACGGACAACCGACCAGCCGGGCAAAACCTCTATCCACAAGTCACCGGAACACGCCGGATTATAACTGTTCTTTATTTTATCGATAGTAGGAGTCCAAGAGCCCAACTGCAAGCGTTGTGAAGAATAGACGTCCTTCACACCGCTAAACTGCACCAGGAATTCCGACGAACGAGCCAAAATCTCGGTATAGTTAAGTTGTTTCTGCTCAATAAGCTTATGATTCAAATAAATTTCCTGTTCGTGATGAGCTTCCACATACTGGCCTTCGCCATAGATCGCAGCCAGATAAAGATTCAACAATGCAGAACAACGCTGAATATAGAATTCTCCACTGGGAATCTTATATTGAGGAGGATCAGCCGGTTCGGGATCTGTATATCCGGTGGAGGTAATGAAGAAAAGAGTGTTATGTAAACCTACTTTTCTATCAATCATATCCAACAACTCGGCAATACTATTATCTAAACGGACATAGGTATCCTGCATCTCCAAAGGTAATTCAGACGGAGATTTGTGATCATAATTTCCGGCATAATAAGCCAAAGACAATAAATCCGGCACATTATCCTTACCGATGGAAGTAGAATTGAGACAAGCATTTACCAAACGATTCACCTCGTCATTGGCATAAGGACTGGTTTTCAGCCTTCTGTATTTCTGCTTCCTTTCATCATCAAAATTATGTTTGAAAGTCAGCTGCTTGGTTTCTGTAGTCAGATATTTATAAGCGGTAACAGGCAGATAAGGTCCCCACACCATATCACTGATGCGAAAATCAAGTCCCTGATAATCGTTATAAGTAGAAATCCAGGAAGGAAAAGTGCCATAATATGTACTTCCACTCCATTTTCCTGTTTCATCATTAATCCAGAAAGCACCTTTGGCTGCATGACCGGCAGCCAACACTGCCATTTCCCGGGTAGGAGCAATGGAATAAACTTCTGCTACGCCTTGTGTGGCCACTGCCAGCTCATCTGACAGGTTTGATACTTTCAATTTGGCAGGAGAGGTGGACTCGGAAGTATAAATCCCCATAAAGTTATTGTCGTCCACACAATTGATAACGCGCAGAGTTGCACGATCCATCCAGTTATCCCCTACAATACCATTGGTATAAGGAGTAGTTCCCGAATAAATAGCGGCCACAGACGATGATTTATCAACATTGATAAAATCATATTCTGCATTCAGGTATATTCTGCCTTCCTTCCACAACCGTTTGAAGCCCCGTTCTCCATACAAAGCCGAGAAAGCTTCAATGTAGTCTGTCCGCAGTTGGTCGATGGTAAGCCCTACCACCAACTTAGGAACCGCAGGAACATTTTGTGCCTGAAGCCCCGTTAATACTATAACGGTCAGAAGAGAAGTTAAGATGCGTCCTTTCATTTACTGTTTTGTCTGTAATATAAAAATACGTGGCCTGTAGAGCATACAAGCAAACACAGTGCCAAAGGTAATACCGTTACGTTGAATTCTTGCTGTATAAATGGCATTATCATTATAAAAAACGTTAAATAAGCCATATTTATTAAATGATAGAGGTCTTTTCGACCTTTTATCGCCTTATAAATCATCACCGGCAAGTAAATAAGGGGGATGGGATTGAACAAAACAATCAGCCAATTGGAGCCGACTGTCGGATGAATGGAAAAGAAAAACAAAAAAGCAATGATACATCCGGCTAGCCCCTGCGCTCCGAACAAGAGCAAATCCCAAGCCCAAATCACCTTCTTCCATTTCAATTGAAGCCATACAATAATGCAAGTCACAACCAACAATATGCATACACACGACAGAGGAGACAATGGGAAACCCGGTTCTGCTTCTTCCGGCTCTACATCCACCACTTTCGACTCACTGAGTACCAACGGACGAACACTGTCTCCTTGCATAATGACCGCGCCCCTTGCCGCTTCCAACATATTAAAAGGAGCAAACATTTGCTTTCGTCCGTCAATGGGAACATCCGCCTCGCTGCCAAGACAAAGATCAATTCCTAACTCATCCCATTCATTCCCTTTCGTGCACCGGTGAACAATATCCCTGAAAGTGACCCCTTCTTCCGCCTGCGGATAAACTACTTTTCCATCGATACAATCTTCTATCTTGTCACGCGCACGCGTAGTACAATTATCATAAAAATAATTATAACGATAAATCCGGTTCCCTGGACGATAATTTTCTTCAAGCAAATCCCATATCTTTTGTTTTTCTTCGTCGGTAAGATTCAGTGTTTGCTGATAGACCGAAGAGCCGCGCACGGCATATTCTCCTTCAAAATAAGAATAAGGCACCACTCCCAACCGATAATCAGTTTCACCTTTCACAAAGCGCAGCACAAAATTAGGAGTATTGAAACTGAAGATACCATAATTAAAAACCAAGTCCTTCCCCTCTGCCGGATTTTCGTAACGAATAGCCGTATGACCGAACAATTCATATATCTCGGTTCCCGGCGCACAAGTCAGCAAACTCACCCTTACACTATCCTGCTGAGCACGAACACTCCAGGAAGCCAATATTAAATAAAGTAGAACAAGCAGTTTCTTCATATTAATCAATGTTTTGATACCACTGAATCATTGTTTATCCGTATCAAAATTACAATTTACGCTGCAAAAGTACACCTAAATATTAATTAATACCTCACAAATACCGTTTTTTATTGCAATTCCTATTTATTTTTTGCGTTACTTTGCAGCCATAAAAGCAAAGTTGTGAATTTAATAATTGATATAGGAAATTCAGTAGCCAAGCTGGCTATCTTTGACAAAGACGAGTTGGTAGAAGTATTCCGTGGCTCCAATCATTCATTGGACAGCCTGCCGATGCTTTGCTCCCGATACCCCTTGGAACGAGGTATCATAGCCTCTGTCATCACATTAAGCAACACGATCCGCCGACAACTGGACAAGTTGCCCTTTAAAATCATAGAGCTAAGTCACGAAACTCCGGTTCCCATCACCAATCTGTACAAGACACCTCAAACACTGGGAATGGACAGACTTGCCGCCGTTGTAGCCGCCACATGGCTGAAACCCAATAATGATATACTGGTTATTGACGCCGGAACATGTGTCACATACGATTTCATCGATGCACAACACCAATACCACGGTGGCAATATATCTCCCGGAATGCGCATGCGCTTCAAAGCACTCAATATATTTACGGACAAGCTGCCTAAAGTCAGTGCCAAAGGAGACATCCCCCTTTATGGACAAACGACAGAAACTGCTATCCGTGCCGGAGTTATCAGAGGTATGGAACTTGAAATGAGCGGATACATCTCCCTTATTCAAAAGAATTACCCCGGAGTTTTGGTTTTTTTAACAGGCGGAGATGATTTTTCTTTTGATACAAACTTAAAAAGTATCATCTTTGCAGATAGATTTTTAGTATTGAAAGGTTTAAACAGAATATTAAGCTATAATGATAAATTATAAAAGACTGATTAGTGCGTTAATTATACTCACATTCACTGGGCTGACCATAGCCCAAACAAGCACAAACTCACCTTATACGCGCTATGGATTTGGTTCATTGGCCGATCAAGGCTTCGGTAATAGCAAAGCGATGGGTGGAATAGCCTATGGATTAAGAAACGGTTATCAAATCAACGCATCTAATCCGGCGTCATATACGGCAGTTGATTCTTTGACGTTCTTGTTTGATGCCGGCATGACTTTGCAAAATGCCAACTTTAAGGAAGGCAATATAAAGACTAACGCTAAAAATTCAAGTTTTGATTATCTGGCCATGCAATTCCGTTTATGGAAACGTATGGGAATGGCTGTGGGATTTCTCCCTTTCTCTACAGTAGGATACAGTCTGAGCAACACTTCCGAATTGACTAAGGACGAAGACGGAACCGTTATCAATAAGACTGCTTCTTACGCTGGTGACGGAGGTTTGCAGCAAGTATTTGCAGGTGTAGGTTTCAAAGTCCTCGACAACTTGTCAATCGGTGCAAACATCTCTTATATATATGGTGATATCACACATTCTGTAACAACTGCTTTCAGCAACTCAAGTTCATTTAGCAGTGTCAGATTGGACAAGATATCCATCAATGATTATAAACTGGACTTTGGCTTGCAATATAGTTATAAATTCAATAAAAAACACGTTTTGAACTTTGGTGCCGTATATTCACTGGGACATTCAGTGAATGGCAAAGGATATAAATACAATCAGAAGTGGTTGAACGGAGCTGATTATCCTTCTACCCAGACAGGTGATACGATTACCAACGCATTCAGTTTGCCACATACCTTTGGAGCCGGTTTGACTTATGTATATGACAACCGACTGACTATAGGGGCCGATTTTACCTATCAACAATGGGAGGATGCAAAATTCTATAATGAGAAAAGCTATTTCAGCAACCGTACAAAAATAGCCGCAGGTGCTGAGTTTGTTCCCAACCCCTACAGCCGCAATTATCTGAAACGTGTCCGCTACCGTGTTGGTGGATATTATTCAGATCCATACACCAAAGTAGACGGTCAGGATGGTACTCGTGAATATGGAGTAAGTGCCGGTTTCGGCTTCCCGCTGTTCCAAAGCAAGTCCATCCTGAATATCTCGGGACAATATGTAAGAGTAAGTCCGAAAGTAAAAGGAATGCTGGAAGAAAACTATTTAAAAATCAACATCGGACTGACCTTCAACGAACGTTGGTTTATGAAGTGGAAAGTAGATTAACAAACAACAAGATAGAGTTTTAATAATAATAATAACTAAATTTATATACGATGAAAATGAAGATGGTAACAGCGCTGTTCGCTCTTTCTTTAAGTGCAACAGCTTCTTTCGCTCAAACTGGAGCGTCAGACGGTTCAAGGTATGGTCATGGTCAAGACAGTATTAACTGTCTGCAAAACATCAGTATCTATTCTGAGTACGTAAAAACAAACAACTTCAAGGATGCTTATACCCCGTGGAAGAGTGTATTCAATGAAGCTCCTATTGCTCAGGCAGGTACTTACACAAACGGTGCAAAGATTCTTCGTTGGTTCATTGCCAATGAAAAAGATGCAGCTAAGCAAAAGCAATATTTTGAAGAACTGATGAAAGTACACGATCAACGTATTAAATACCTGGACATTTTGAACAGCTACGTTAAAACTCCTGTAACTAAAGGTTCTATTATCGGAATGAAAGCTCACGACTATTTCACAATGGGATGTCCTGACCTGAATACTGCATATAATTTGTTCAAAGAAGCCGTTGAATTAGAAAAAGATAACGCCGATTACTTTGTACTTCAAGAATTTACCGATGTTTCCGGACGTAAGGTTAAGGCTGATGAAACACACAAAGAACAGTTCATTCAAGACTATATCGCTGCTGCCGGTTATGCAGACGCAGCATTCAAAAAAGAGACTAAAGCAAAGACCAAAGAACTCTTGAAAGTTGCCAAAGACAACATCGATGCATTTTTCATTAACAGTGGTGTGGCTACTTGCGATAATTTGCAATCTATTTACGCTCCGAAAGTTGAACAGAACAAGACTAATCTGGATTATTTAAAACAAGTAATCAGCGTAATGCAAATGTTAGGATGCACAGAACAGGAAGCATACTTTGCTGCATCCGAACATGCACATGCTATTGAACCGACTTCAGAAACAGCTATCGGTTGCGGATATATGTATTTCAAGAAAGGCGACCTGGACAAATGTATCACATACTTTGACCAGGCAATCGAACTGGAACAAGACCCTGTGAAAAAAGCAGATTATTGCTATAAGACTGCTGCCATCCTGTTTAATAAAAAACAATTGAGCAAAGCTAAACAATATGCACTGAAATCTATCTCATTGGATGGAAGCAACGGTAAACCCTATATCCTGATAGCTAATATGTATGCATCAAGCCCCAACTGGAGCGATGAAAATGCATTGAACAAATGTACATACTTTGCCGTTATTGACAAATTACAGAGAGCTAAGAGTGTAGATTCAAGCGTAGAAGAAGAAGCAAACAAGTTGATTGGCACTTACTCACGCTATACTCCGAAAGATGAAGACTTATTCTTCCTCGGATTGAAGAAAGGTGACAGTGTAACAATCGGCGGATGGATTGGTGAAACAACTACTATCAGATAATTATGTCAGTTGTAAAAAAACGAAATTCACACCTTATATTTATGAACATAACAGTTGTCGTTTGGACAACTGTTATGTTTGTTTTATTCCCCGCATGTTCGGGAGACAATAAGAACTTGGCAGAAGCCATAACCGAACGTGATTCTCTCCCTACCATGAAAACGCTGGGAGTGACTACCTTAATATCCGATTCGGGCATCACACGCTACAAAATTATTACCGAAGAGTGGGAAATATACGATAAAAAGAACCCACCTTATTGGGCTTTTGAAAAAGGAGTCTATTTGGAGAAATTCGATTCTCTGTTTCACATCGATGCCAGCATCAAAGCCGATACAGCTTATTATTACGAGAAAAAGAAACTTTGGGAACTGAGAAGCAATGTGCACATCCGCAACCTTCAAGGGGACAAATTTGATACACAACTTCTGTTTTGGGACGAAGCAAAAGAACAAATTTACTCTGACAAGCCTATCCGTATCGAACAAGCGGACAAAAGCATTATAAATGGACAATATGGATTCAAGTCGAACCAACAACTGACCGAATACGAAATATACAACAGTGGCGGTGAGTTTATTGTAAAAGACACAACCCCGGCAGACAGTACAAAAGTTGCTGCTTCGGACAGTATCAAGACCGACTCGGTACATTAATCAATTTATCATTATGGGCATCATCATAGAAATACTTATCACAATGGCTTTTTCCGCATTCTTTTCAGGTATGGAAATAGCCTTTGTTTCCTCAAATAAACTACGCTTTGAGATGGATCGTAACAGCCAGAGCCTTACCTCTCGAATCCTTTCCATCTTCTTTCATGACCCGAACAATTTCATTTCTACCATGCTGGTAGGAAACAATATAGCCCTTGTCATTTACGGTATATTGATGGCTCAGGTCATCGAACAAAATATCTTGGCAGGCCTCATCGAAAACGAGTTCCTTCTGGTACTGATTCAAACCATCATCTCGACATTAATCATCTTGGTAACCGGTGAATTTCTACCTAAAACACTATTCAAAATCAATCCCAACTTAACATTGAATATATTGGCTGTTCCTGCATTCATTTGTTACATAGTCCTCTACCCTATCAGCAAATTTGCATCAAGTTCATCCAACCTGATATTACGCATTTTCGGCATAAAAGTGAATAAAGAAGCAAGTGACAAAGCATTTACAAAAGTAGATTTGGACTATTTCATTCAAAGTAGCATCCAAGACACTGACAATGGAAAAGAAATTGACACCGAAATCAAAATATTCCAAAATGCACTTGACTTTTCCAATATAAAAATCCGTGACTGCATGGTTCCTCGTACCGAAATAGTATCCATCGAATACGGCACTTCACTCGAAGAATTAAAAGCACGCTTCATAGAAAGTGGAATCAGCAAAATTATTGTATACAAGGAAAATATAGACAATATTGTCGGTTACATCCATTCATCAGAAATGTTCCGCGAAGTAACAGATTGGGCTGAACATATCCGCCAGCTTCCCATTGTTCCCGAAACGATGGGCGCACATAAGCTGATGAAGCTATTCATGCAGCAAAAGAAATCATTGGCAGTGGTAGTCGATGAATTTGGCGGCACTTCGGGCATTGTGGCACTGGAAGATTTAGTAGAAGAAATTTTTGGCGAAATAGAAGACGAACATGATACCACATCTTACATAGCCAAAGAAATCGGCGACAATGAATACATCCTTTCAGGACGTCTGGAAATAGAGAAAGCGAATGAACTTTTCTCACTCGATTTGCCCGAAAGCGATGAATATCAAACTGTCGGCGGTCTCATCCTGCACCATTACCAAAGCTTTCCCAAAATGCATGAAGTGATAAAATTCGACAATTTCCAGTTCAAAATAATTAAAGTTACGGCTACTAAAATTGAGCTTGTGAAGCTGAAAGTGACCGAATAACAGATTTTTTTCACAATAAAATAGATTGTAAACCGCATTTTTTGTATCTTCGTGCGCTAAATCTATAAAGTATAGAAAAACAATAAACAAAATAGTATAATTTAGAAATGGCAACATTACAAACAATTAGAAGTAAAGGCCCTCTGTTGGTCGTTGTAATCGGTCTTGCCCTTTTCGCATTTATTGCGGGTGACGCATGGAAAGTACTCCAGCCACATCAGGGAAAACAAGACGTAGGTGAAATCAATGGAAAAACACTCACCGCACAAGAGTATCAGAAAATGGTTGATGAATACGCAGAAGTTATTAAGCTCACTCAAGGCTTGAACTCTCTTAACGATGACCAACTGACTCAAGTGAAAGACCAAGTTTGGCAATCTTACGTAAACAATCAATTAATTGCAGCAGAAGCCAAAAAGTTAGGTCTGACTGTAAGCGATGCTGAAATCCAAGCAATTATCGAAGAAGGCACTCACCCGTTGTTAATGCAGACTCCATTCCGCAACCCGCAAACCGGTGCTTTCGACAAAGACATGCTGAAAAAGTTTTTGGTAGACTATGCCAACTTGGGCAAAAGCCAAATGCCTGCACAGTATGTAGAATACTATCAGAAAATGGGTGCTTTTTGGAACTTCATTGAAAAGACTTTGAGACAAACTGCTTTAGCTGAAAAATATCAGAACTTGCTGGCTAAATCATTAATTTCAAATCCTGTTTCTGCCGAAGACGCATTTGCTTCACGCACAAATCAGACTGATGTATTGCTGGCTGCTGTTCCTTATTCTTCTATCAACGATTCTACAATCACTGTTTCAAACGAAGAAATCAAAGCGCTTTACAATAAGAAAAAAGAAACTTTCGAACAACCGGTAGAAACTCGCAACATCAAATATATCGATGTTTTGGTTACTCCTTCTGACGAAGACCGTAAAGAAGTTTTAGACGAAGTTACAGAATATTCTACTCAGTTGGCTAATGTTGCTGATATGAGCACATTCGTTCGTTCTACCAACTCTGTAGTACCTTTCTCTGAAGTGGTTGTAAACAAGACAGTACTTCCCAACGACATCGTAGCCCGTTTGGACTCAGTGAAGCTCGGTGAAGTTTACGGTCCTTACTACAACCAAGCTGACGACTCATACAACGCTTTCAGAATCTTAGCAAAACAAACAGCTCCTGACTCAATCCAATTCCGTCAGATTCAGGTATATGCCGATACAGAAGCAAAGACTAAGACCTTGGCAGACAGTATTTTCACAGCTCTGAAAGGTGGTGCGGATTTTGCCGAGCTTGCTCAAAAATATGGTCAGACAGGTGAAGCAAGTTGGTTGACAGCACGCAATTATGAAGGTGCTGCTCTTGATGCTGAAAACGCTAAATTTATCAATACCTTGATCAACAGCGGTATTAAAGAACTGAACAATTTGCAAGTCGGTCAGGCTAACGTCATCCTTCAGGTAATGGACAAGAAAGCCATGAAAGATAAATATCAGGTAGCAATCATCAAACGTCCGGTAGAATTCAGCAAAGAAACTTACAATAAGGCATACAATGATTTCAGCCAGTTCGTAGCACAGAACACTACTATGGATAAGATTGTAGCCAATGCAGAAGACAACGGTTATCGTTTGTTAGAACGTGCTGATTTCCGTAGCGGTGAACACTATGTAGGTGGTGTGAAAGGTACTCGCGACGCATTGAAATGGATCTTTGCTGCTAAAGAAGGTGAAGTATCTCCCTTGTATGAATGTGGTGAAAACGACCACTTGATGGTAGTTGCACTTGAAAAGATAAATCCTGCCGGCTACCGTAACATCAATTTGGTGGCAGATATGCTGAAAGCCGAAATTATCAAAGATAAGAAAGCTGAAAAGATTATGGCAGAATTGAACGGTGCAGACATTAATAAAGCCAAGAGTGCTGCAAATGCAGTGAGCGATACTGTAAAACACATCACTTTTGCAGCACCCGCTTATGTTTCTATTACTCGTGCCAGCGAACCTGTATTAGGTGCTTTTGCTAGTAAAACTGAGGTAAACAAGACTACTGCTCCCATCAAGGGTAATGCAGGCGTGTATGTAATGCAGATTATCAATAAAGACAAGAGTGCCGAAACATTCGATGCTAAAACAGAAGAAAGCAATTTGGAAAATATGGCAGCACGCTATTCAAACAGCTTCATCAGCGACTTATATAAGAAAGCAGAAGTAAAAGATGACCGCTACTTATATTTCTAAGTCTATCCTCGTCTAAATCATAAATGGAAAGGGAAGTGTGTCAAAACTCCCTTTTTATCGAAATCACCCTCGCCACAGGTCGTTGTGGCGAGGGTGATTTTTAGTTTATGAGAGCTTCGACATACCCTCCTTTTTTGAGTTTACAAGAAACACAATCATCACACTATTATAATATAAAAGGGGATGTGTCAAGGTCGTTTGACACATCCCCTTTTCCACTTAAGGCGGAATATATTAATTATTCTCAGGGCGAAGTTTACGAACTGTAACGGCAGTCTGCCACATTTCACTTTCGCGCAATGCTTTCAACTCTTCTTCCAACTTTTCGCGATAATCGGGTTTAGAGTTAGAGTCGATAGAAATCTGAGCTTCGTTACCGGTCTTCACGCTGTGATACAGTTTTTCAACCACAGGCTTGATAGCATCGTGGAACGGAGTCATCCAGTCCAATGCACCGCGCTGGGCAGTAGTAGAACAGTTAGCATACATCCAGTCCATACCATTCTTTGCAAACAGCGGCATCAATGACTGAGTCAGTTCTTCCACAGTTTCGTTGAATGCTTCAGAAGGAGTATGTCCGTTTTCACGCAACACTTCATACTGTGCCAGCAACAATCCCTGAATAGCACCCATCAATGAACCGCGTTCACCTGTCAAATCCGAAGTAGCTTCACGCTGGAAAGTAGTCTCAAACAAATAGCCGGAACCGATACCGATACCCAAAGCGATAGTACGTTCGTAAGCCTTACCGGTTACATCCTGATAGATGGCGTATGAAGAGTTCAAGCCGCGACCTTCGAGGAACATGGTACGCAATGAAGTACCCGAACCTTTGGGGGCAACCATGATTACGTCAACATCGGCAGGAGGAACCACACCTGTACGGTCGCTCCAAGTAATGGCAAAACCATGAGAGAAATAAAGAGCCTTACCCGGAGTAAGACAAGGTTTAATAGTGGGCCATACAGACATAACAGCTGCATCAGACAACAGACACATAATAATGCTTGCTTTCTGGCAGGCTTCTTCAATGCCGAACAGAGTTTCTCCCGGAACCCATCCGTCAGCAACCGCTTTTTCATATGTTTTTCCCGGACGCTGACCAACGATTACATTAAAACCATTGTCACGCAGGTTCAAAGACTGCCCCGGACCCTGTACACCATAACCGATTACAGCGATTGTTTCATCTTTCAATACTTCACGAGCCTTTTCCAAAGGAAATTCGTCACGGATTACTACATTTTCAATAGTACCGCCAAAATTCAACTGTGCCATTTTCTTTTTTGTTTTTAGTTTTGGGGACTTACGCCACCCGTTATTAATTGATTTTATATTCTATGTTATTCAAATATCACTTTCGAACGACAAACGACTTCACTACCGTTTTTCTTCACTTCTACATGAAACTCGTTTGAATTAGCCTCGTCGCAGAAAAAAGAGAGTTCATCACCGAAATAACTTTCGGCTACGTATGCCATTTCAAAGCGGCGGATTCGTTTCGTCTTGTACAAGTCAATCGGAAACAAATCGAGGATATGCTCGATATAGCGGATACTATTTACATGACCGTTAATGTCAATGTCACTGTACTTTGCCGTCAGGGTAGCTACCGGTCGGTCGCTCGTCACTTTGATGCGCGAAGGTTTTTCAATAGGGCAAGGTTCGTCACATACGTAGTCTACGATACTTCCTCCGTGTAAGGTCAGCAAATCTGCCGGTTTGCGGGTATTGAGACTAATCATTGCCCATACGGAACGTGCGTATCCGATCTTTTTCCCATCTTTATCAATAATAGCGAAATTACGGTCAGTAAACAGACGATAGACATTTTCCACCCATGTCTGAACCGAGAAGTTCTCGTATTGATAAGGCATTTCGTCTAATTCTACAGCCAGGCGCGAGAGCACCCATGTGTAGTTATCTTCGTTCAGTGTCGCAATACCAAAGCCACGGTCACTTGCATGAAAACCTGCACAATTCAGTAGATGATTTCCCAACACCCCCATAGTCAGGCGACCGTTAAAGTCTACATGGAAAGGTTCCGCCACAAACTGATAAGTTCCTATTTTATTTTCTTCACTCATTACTCCTGTTACTTTTTACTTTGCTTATACTTCGCCTCCTGTCCGTCCAGGAACTCATTCACACGTTCGAAACAGCTGGTAGTAATAGCCACACGACCCGAACGGACAAATTGCAACACACATTTCAAAGCCCGAAGTTCTTCGTAAAGGGAAGTAATCTCTTCACTCATACCATTTTTCTCTACAATAGAGAAAACCGGATTCACTTCCACAATACGTGCATTGTACTTGCGAATAAGTTTCGATGCTTCCGTATTCTCTTGAAAAGCAGGAGTCGATACTTTATACAAAGCTATTTCATGAAAATAGATTTCATCTTCGGTAAAGTAATGAGCCTGAATAACATCAATCTTCTTTTCAATCTGTTTCACCACTTTCTCAATAGTATCCTTATCTGTCCAAGCTGTAATCGTGTATTTATGTACCCCTTTTATTGAAGAAGCAGAAACATTC
>ERZ773181.1099-NODE-1099-length-24089-cov-25.046601_pt1 | contig 24089 bp, 23 predicted proteins | sample MGYA00581001_ERZ773181 | MGnify/ENA primary metagenome ERZ773181 (study PRJEB29015, sample SAMEA2737780) | human gut metagenome | biome: human gut; feature: human-associated habitat; material: faeces | place: China | collected 2012 ...
CGCAGCTGCCGGAGCGGTGCTTAAGCCGCAAGGCGGGAATTGTGCGGTGTTGCCTCAACATTGTGATTCCTTTTTGGCTGCTTAGCCCGCTTTTCATTTTCTCCAGATCATCACCCCCATCCAGAACAGGTTGGCGAAGATCCTGTCGGTGCCGGTGGCCACCATGGCCGGGAACAATACCCAGGACAGCACCACCCGATGGCAATATGCCCCAGCATCTGCCGCGTTCCTGGAATACATTCGCTCTCGGCTGGGGGATGCCTTTTGCTGATTTCACCCATACCAACAACAAACACCGTGCCGCCATGCAGGGGGTTCTCCTGCTTGCGGCACGGTGCTTTGTTGTATCAGGCTATTGTCGGGTTATTGTTTCTTTTTGGCAAGCTGTCTGCCCACGGCCCACAGCCAATCCAATGCGGCGGCGGCAAGGGCGGGGTACACGATCAGGCCGAATAGCTGGTACCAGGTGGGGATAAAGTAATCTGCCCCGCCGGGCAGGGTGCTGGCGGCGTTCAGGGTAATGCTTTGCGGAGTAAAAGTCAGGCCCACGGTCTTGTTTTCATCGGGGCTGCAGGGATCCAGCCGCAGTGCCACGATCTGGGTGCGCGGCAGGGTGTACACATAGGTGCCGTCTGCCAGCACTTTGGGGAAGACGCGGCGGTCCTGGCTGTAGGGCTCCCCCGTTTTTGTGGTGTAATACAGGCACATTTCGCGGGAATCGCCGTCAAACTCCACGTTGTAGCTCACGGTACGCACCACGCGGCCAGATACATCCTCCAAAATCATCTGCGGGTCGCCGCCTGTGGTAATCAGCTGGCCCTGGGGTGCGCTGTTCTCCCCCGGCTCCCCCCAGGTCAGCTCGGCCAGCTGCCAGCTTTCAATGGGGATCGAGGTTTCAGTCAGGGTGCCTTTTGCCTTGGCGGAGCTGTCCCCCGCAAAGGCCACCGCACCCTGCACCAGCCAGAACACCAGCGCCGCGCACCAGCACAGCACCGGCAAGGCAAAGCGATGGGCAAACAGTCGGTTCAAGCGGCTTTTCCATGTCATCTCTTTCATTGGGCCGCCTCCTTGCTCATCTGCATTGTGACCGGCTCATACCCGGCATCCGTTACGCGGTAGAGCAGGGTCTGCCCCGCCTGCGCAGCGGCCAGGTGGTCGGTAAACAGGTTCTGATAGCTCTGCACAAAGATATCGTCGATCTTTTGCAGGTAAAGCACCGTACAGCCGTTGGCACGCACGGTTTCATCCAGGCGTTCAGCGGTGTAGGGGTGGTAGTAGCGCTGCTTCACGCCCTCCTCCTGCGGTTCCAGCTCCGGCAGGCCGAAGGTTCCGCCGCCGCCCTCCTGCGTGGCCCCCACGCCGGAGTAATCCACCAGGACGGGGTAAAAATCAAACACGGCAGAGAACCAGTGTTCGCCGTTATCCCCCTGGCTGACAAAAAACACGCGGTCGTTTTCGTTCAGGTAATCGCTGCACAGCCAGTCAGCTTCGGCGCGGGCGGTCTTGCGGTCAGCGAATTCGCCATCCGAGAAGCCCAGCACCGAAAGCTGTGGCAGGATCATGCCGTTCACCCGCACCAGCATGGCGGCGGCCATCAGCAGAACACCGGCCTGGCCCGCCAGGGCAATCCAGCGGCGGGCCGGGGCTTTCTGTTCGCCATCCGCGGTTTGCAGGGCGGTGCTCCAGCAGGCCAGCGTCATAAAGAACCAGCCGATATAGTAGGTATAGATATAGCGGTTATAATCCACCAGCCCCACGGCCTGATCCGGCTTGAAAATAAAGCCATAGCTGAGCGCCAGCATGAGGTTATACCCCACAAAGCATGCAAGGGATAGCACCCCGATGCAGCCAATGCGCAGCTTGAGCTGGCGGCCTCTGGCGCAGATGGCTGCCACCAAGAACACCAGCAGAATCAGCACCACAACATTGCGGCCCTGGCCGATCATGCTCAGCCGACCATCCGAAGTCCAGAACTGGTGGCCCATATCGGCCATGGCTTGGGTGAACTGGCTCTGGCGCTCGGCGTAAAAGCCCTCCACCGGCTGGCCCAGCAAAATCTTGATGCCGTTGATGACCACAGCGGACAAGGGGGCGCTGGTTTCGCCGGTGCCGCCCTCGCTGGCACTTTTGGCAACCAGAATGCCCACATAGCGGATGTTCCAGAAATAATAGATCAGCATGGGCGCGGCAAAGCAGGCAATGGCAAAGCCGGTGCGGCGGGCAAGGCCCTTTTTGAAGGGGTGCTCCGCAAACAGCCAGGCATCCACAGCCATCAGCCCCGCCGCCACCAGGGACAGCACAAAGGTGTTGGCCTTGATGTTGGCCGCCAGCGCCAGTACCGGCAGTACGGCCCACTTGGGGCCGCCGGTTTTGCGCAGCGCCAGCCACAGCGCCACAGCGCCGCCCAGTGCAAGGCCCGCGGGCACATCGCCATAGGCGGTCATGTAAGTGGTATCCAGATAGATCGTATGGTTATACACCGTCAAAAACCAGGGGGCAAACCAGCAGATTGCTGCCAGCGGCACCGCAATGCGGTACTGGCGGAAGTTCAGCCCGCCCAACACCGCGGCAAACACGGCGGCGGCCAGCACATCATACGCCACATAGATCTTCCAGTCTGCATAATGGCCCAAAAACTGGAAGAAGTAGGAGAGCAGCGGCAGGCCGGGGTTCTGGGTCTGGGGCCAGGGGGTTCCAAGGGTAGCCAGGGCATACAGGCGGTTATCCGCCTTGGTCACCTTTACGGCGGTAGCCCACAGGCTGAGTTCATCATACTTGGTTGCCAGCGGCTGGCGGATGAAAAAGTACACCGCAAATGCCAGCGCCATGCCCCAGAATAGCACCGCCCCCGGTGTAACCAGGCGGCGGTAGGCCGGGCGCTGGCCTTTGTGGGGCACCAGCGCCCACACGCCGCTGCCCGCAAACACCGCCCACAGCAGCACAGTGCCGGGCAGCAGCAGGTTTGCCATGCCCGCAGCCGTCAGCCAGGCAACGGCAATGCCCAGTGCGCTCAGCGGGGCCAGCGCAGCATGCAGGCTACATTTGAGCGTTAGGAACGCGCAGAACAAAAACAGCACCGCCAGCGCGGCAAAGATGCAAAGCAGCTCCATAGAATCACCATTTTATACAACATAAAAGCCCTGCGGGTGTGCCCCCAAGCCATGGGCGCACCGCCCCACAGGGCTCTTTTTTACTTTTTGCGGAAAACATCAACGGCAAGGCAGGCAAACGCAGCCCCCACAGCCGGGGCAAACAACAGCAGCAGCCATTGGCCGCCGTTTGGCACAAAGCGCAGGTACCACGGCTGCACCGGGTTGAGCACCACGCCGTCCAGCCGGGTAGGCACGCCGCCCACACTGTCCGGGTCAATGCGCAGCCCGGTCACGGTAAGGCCGCCCAGGTCAAAGGTATACTGGTTTTCGCCGCTCACGCGGGCAAAAACTTTCTGGGTCTCGCTGTACTCGGTCTGGCCGGGGCGCAGGTAATACAATGCTACGCTGCCGGACGGCAGGTAGTGCACGGCATCCAGCTCCACCGTTTCCAGCCAGGCTTCGCCCCGCCAGATGATGTGCGGGTCGTTGTCGGTGGAAAGATACCAGCCGGGTTCATCCACCGGCGCGGTATGCCATTCATCGTCATCATAATTGACAAAGCTTTCAAATTCCAGGTCATCCGCCGTCAGGGTGCGGGTCACCATAGTGCCGTCTGCTTTATGGTTCAGCATCACAGCACTGCCCACCAGCACGTACACCAGCCACACAATAACAGCGGCGGCATATGCCAATATCAGCAGCTGCTGGGGGCGCAGCGGGCGGCCCGCACGGGCGGGGGCGGCAAAACGCTTGGTTGGGCGTTTATCTTTCATTGTACCACCCCGCTTTCTGCCACAGCCACCGGGGTAAAGGCGATAGGCTTGCTGCGGCCTTCAAACCGGTAGAGGGTTGCGGGCATATTCGCTTTCAGCCCGCCTTCGAACCGGCTGCTGAACTCCCGCTCCAGATAGTCGTCCGCGCGGTCGATCAGCAGGTAGTCGATCTGCTTTTCTTCCATATAGGCGGTCAGAGAGTCTGCGGTGCAGACCGCCTCAAAGTCATACAAGGTCCAGTTCAGGCTTTCCACCAGGTTCATAAAGTCGGAGTCCCACCGGCTGGAATAATCATCGTTGCCCCACCAGGTACCGCCATAGCCGTTGACCACCTTGGCGGTCAGCTCATACTTGTAGTAGTACCAGCGGGTGGCATCATCGCCCTGACTGATGACCAGCACGCGGTCCGGCCAGTCCAGCACGGTGTTCATTGCTTCAGCGCGGTTCTTTACATCGCGGCGCAGGGTGTACAGGCTGTCGGCGTTGGTCCAGAACCCGGCTGCGGGCACACCGCGCCAGGCAAAAATACCCAGCACTGCCGCAGCGGCCAGCCCCAGCGCCGCACGGCCCAGCCGCTGCGCCGCGCCGCTGCCCTGCCCCACCGCAAAGCCCAGCACACAGAAGCCGTACAGCATCCACCCCTGCAGGTAGGGCGCGATATAACGCTCATAGTCCTTCAAGGCGGAGCCTTCGGCCTCGGAGAAATTGTAGAAGTACAAAATCAGGTGGAAGAGATACAGCGCGGCAAAGCAGAACGCCCCGCCCACAAAGCCAACCACGGTGCGGCGGCGTGCGGCACCGGCAGGCGCTGCCACAAAGGCCGCCGTGAACAGCAGCAGAATGCAGCTGACGGCCATGATGGGCGCGCCCACCAAACAGACGCGGCGGTACAAAAATGCCTGGCCCATGCTCTGCATGATCTGGGCAAAGCGTTCTTCGCGCCCAATGCCCAGCAGCTGCTTGATGCCGCCGGTCAGCACAGCACCATAGCTCAGGCCCGCGCTGCCCACGCTGGCCCCAGTGGTTTCGGTTGGGGTCACGGCGGCGGTATAGCGGTTCCAGCTGATAAACACCGCCAGCACCACCGCCGCCAGAATACTGCATTTTGCCAGCGATACGCCGAAAATGCGGGCAGGCTTTGTATCCGGGTGCGGCGTACCGAACAGCTGATCCAGCCCGATCAGGAACGTAACGATCAAGGCATAGGCAAAACCGATATCTTTGGTCATGGTCAGCACGGCAAGTGGCATGGCACAGGCAAAAAAGCCGGTTTTGCGCCCGCCCGCCGCGGCATACAGGCACAGGGTTCCGCCAAACAGCAGCGCCAGGGGGGTATCCGCCATGGCGTTGGCGTAAATGGTGGATGGGGTGCCCGCCGGAACCACGCTGAAAAAGAACGGCAGAAGAAAGCCCGCAGCAAACACCAACACAGCACCCGCCCAGTTTTTGCGCGGCATGGCTGCCGCCGGGGCAATGCAGGCCAGGAACAAAATATCCAGCCCGGCCAGGCACTGCCATTCATAAAACTGGCCCGGTACGCGCTGGAAGAGATAGGAAACCAGGCTGGTTGCCGGGTAGGTAAAGCTCGCCGTCAGGTTGATGGGATCCGCCACATACAGCGCAGCGCGCTCCGCCACCATCTTGGGGGCCAGGCCCCAGGCGGTAAATTCATCCCACTGGGTAAACATGGGCTGCTGCAAAGCAAACAGCACCCACAAAAAACAGCTGCCGCCCACAAACAGCAAAAAGCCGGGGCTGAACAGCGCCTGCCGGATAGCCCGCCACCCGGCACGCACCCCAAAATAGACCCCGCCGGCCAGCCAGACCGCCATGATGATAAAATGGCCGAACTGCAAAAGCCCCAGCAGGGAAAGCAGATACAGCACCACGGCCGACCCGCACAAGGCGGGCAGCGGCAGCAGGGCGGCATCGAACCGGGTACATGCCGCCACACACAGACAGCATGCGGAGAAGAACAGCAAAAACAGCAGGCCGAATACAATCTGCACGGTACAGCACCTCCCGGATTGAAATTTATAAATAATAGAGAATAATGTTGGTGGACCGCCGCCCGGTGGGCGGCTTAGAAAATTGGGGCAAGGTAGCATATAAAGGCTGATTCTATATTCGCAGACTATCACGCAAAAGCCGCGAAAAACCGCAGATTTGATCGTGCCGCAGGCACACCGCCATTATTCTTTATTCTTTTAACGATTCTCTCATATACGCGTAAGCCAGCTCACGCGTATACGACGTACACCGGCCCCACAAAGTAGTGCTGGAAGAGCAGCACAGCGCCCAAAACGGCATAGCAGGCGCACAGCGGGGTGATGGCCGCTTCGGCCTTTTCTTCCGTGATGGCGGGGCAGATGGTTTTGCGCAGCAGCACGGCCAGGGCGGGCAGCAATGCCAGCCAGACGCAGAGGAAATACCGCGCCTGCAGCCCCACAATGCGCACCATGCCCACAGGGGTATAGGTGATATACATGGCTGCCATGGCACCGGCGGCGTACACCAGCGCCAGCAGCGCCGCCCCGCCCACGCGGCGGCGGGTGGGGAACGCACCGGCGCGTTTTGGCTGCGCAGCAGCCAGCAGGGCGGCCAACAGCAGCACCAGCGGGCCGGTCAGGTTCAAAAAGCTAATGGGCAGGTCCTTCCAGCCGAACAGGCCGAGCTGCCCAATAAAGAAATCATTCTCTCCCAGGGTCCCCCAGAACGCAGCAATGGTCCGCAGAGGGTTGCGCAGCACAAAGGCCAGCTGTTCACCGCCGTTTACCGTGCTGCCGCCCTGGCGTTCAATGATGGGATAGTTATAGCGGAACGCCGTGCCGTACCATTCCGTCAGCAGGGTAACGGCCACAGCACCGCCAAAGCCGCCCAGCGCCCACAGCGGGCGGCGTCCCTTGGCGTGCCATTCCCGCTTTGCCACCAAAAAGATAGGCAGTACCCACAAAAGGTTCAGGTACGGTTTAGCGATATTGACAAAGATGCAGGCGGCGGTGTAAATGCCCGCCGTTTGGGTGTTCCACTCCTTGCGGGTCAGCAGAGCAAGCATCAGGTAATAGCAGCCCAGCAGGGTTGCATCATAGCTCAGCGACGACCCCATAAACAGCGACATCGGCAGCAGCATAATGGCCGCAAAGGCCGGGCGGTAACGCTCCGCTTTGGCCAGCGCCAACGCGCACAACAGCGTGTAGTCCAGCAGGTTGACGATGCGTCCGCCATATAGGCAGCCCAGCGCGCCAAAGCCCAGCAGGCGTGCCAGCGCCATACCGACCGCGCCCGGCAGGAATGGAACGACCAGAAAGCTGACCGGCTCGCTGACCGGGTCCGGCACAGAATCCCGCACATCGTGCGCCAGGTACAGGGCAAAGCTGTCCGCCATGCTCTGCACTGCGCCGTCCTTGCCGTATTGCTTCAGGGCATAGCCCGCGGTGTTATAGGCTTTTTCCGCCCCGGTATCGGGGTCAGTGCCCACACCGGCAGAGGTATGCGCATTTACCCATGCACCGGGGAACGCTTCCAGCAGGTAGGCCACATCGTCCGGGTAGGTGCGGGAAGCATCAAAATCAAAGTGCCCGGTGGAGATGGCATAGGTGCGCAGGTAATGGTCGGCTTCGTCCGGCGTTTGCAGCGGCGGGTTGGCAAATGCAAACAGCAGCCCGCACAAAAAGATGCACACGGCCCCTTTTGCCGCAAATCCTTTTGCAAACCGCCGCACACAATACCCGGCCAGCAGACATACTTCCAGAAAGGCCGCACACCCCAGCGTGACCACCAGGGGGGACACACGGTTATCCAGCCCAAAGAACACCCGCCAGTAATAGGCCCATAGCACGCCGCACACGGCGGCGCACAGCACAGCCAGCCCCCACCGCACAGCGGCGGGCAGCTTTTGTAATTTTATTGGCATAAAACTCCCTTACAACCGCCCTTACAGAATGTACTGGCCGACCTTGTACTGGTCCAGGTTGCCGCGCAGGAACTCAATGGTTTCGGCAAGGCCCTGTTCAAAGGTATACTGCGGTTTCCAATCGGTCAGGGTGCGCAGCTTGGTGGCATCGCCCAGCAGGCGGTTGACCTCGCTCTTTTCGGGGCGCAGGCGCTCGGCTTCGCAGACGATCCTGGCGCTGGGGTTGATCTGGGCAATCAGCTCATTGGCCAAATCGCCGATGGAATGTTCCACGCCGGTGGCAATGTTGATTTCCTGGCCAATGGCGGCATCGCAGTCCGCAATGGCCATAAAGCCGTGGGCGGTGTCCTTGACATAGTTAAAGTCGCGGGTGGGGGTCAGGCTGCCCAGCTTGATTTCCTGCTGGCCGGCCAGCAGCTGGGTGATGATGGTGGGGATGATGGCGCGGCCGCTCTGGCGCGGGCCATAGGTGTTGAAGGGGCGCACAATGGAAACCGGCAGGTCAAAGCTGCGGTAAAAGCTTTCAGCCAGGCGGTCCGCGCCGATCTTGGTGGCAGAGTAGGGGCTCTGGCCCTGGAACGGGTGGTGCTCGTCAATGGGCACATACTGGGCGGTGCCGTATACTTCGCTGGTGGAAGTAACCATCACGCGCTGGGTGCCCAGCTCGCGGGCGGCGTTCAGCACGTTCAGGGTGCCCTTGATGTTGGTATCCACATAGCTGTCCGGGCTGTGGTAGCTGAACGGAATGGCAATCAGGGCAGCCAGATGGAACACGCGCTCCTGCCCGCGCATGGCAGTACGCACGCCGTTGGGGTCACGTACATCGCCCATAAAGATATCCATTTCATTGCGGATCTCCGGGGGCAGGGTATCGATCCAGCCCAGGGAACCAAACGAGTTATACAGACAGAAAGCACGCACTTTCTCGCCGCTTTTTACCAGCTCTTCGGCCAGATGGCTGCCGATAAAGCCATCGGCACCGGTCACCATAACGGTATGGGACATTGTAAAAACACTCCTTTTTATATGGCAATACCGCCCGCAGGGCAGAACAATCCAATTATTACAAAATAGTATAACCGATTTGCGGCCTGATTTCAACCAATGCCCCGCCCAGCGTGCAAAAAAGTGCCGGGGCTGCCGCGGATCGGGTAGGCCTACATTAAATTTATATAAAGATTATTCCGTTTGTATCAAAGAGTTCGGCAATATGTTATAATAGGGCAATACCGCATAATTCTAAGTGCCGATACGGCGAGCGAGGTGCGGCAGATGCCAAGCCAAAAGCGCAGATAATACTTTGTGTATTATCGAGCATTTTGGCAACGCAGATGCCGTGCCGCAGCTGCCGGAGCGGTGCTTAAGCCGCAAGGCGGGAATTGTGCGGTGTTGCCATAGGATAAATACAGTGCTGGGCCGCCTTGCCGCATTCCCTGCCCTGTAGTGGAAAGGAGCCTGCACCCATGCCGCAACGCGAACCTGCCCTGCGTTGGCTGCGGGACTGCGCCCTGACCGCATTGGTCCTTGCGCTATGTACGCTGACAAGCTGGGTATTTTTCCGGCTGGATTTTGTTTCTTCCAACTATATCCTGACCTATATCCTGGGCGTCATGTATATCAACGTCTTTACATCGGGGTTGGTGTACGGCGTTGTGGCTTCGCTGTTCTCGGTGATGCTGGTCAACTATATGTTCATTGACCCCTTTATGCAGTTCCGCATCCGGTCAGACGACATGGTAACGGCAGTGGTCATGCTCTGCGTTTCGCTGCTCTGCTCCTCGCTGACGGGGCGTATCAAGGTACAGGCCGCCCAAAGCGAGCGCAAAGCCTATGCTTCGCAGGTGCTGCTGGAAGCCAGCCGCAGCCTGTTGGGGGCCGAAGACCCCGACACCATTCTGCGGATAACGGCCACCCAGCTGGGCAAGCTGTTGGAGCGCCCGGTCTGCTTTGCCCCCGCACCGGAGCACATTGCACCGGGAACCCTGATTCTGCCCCCGCCCAGCCAGACGGATTACCGCAGTTGCCCGGCGCTGCATGAATTCAGCACCTATGAGCACAATCTGGCATTATCCATCCTGGATGTGTGTTCCCTGGCGCTGGAAAAAGAAGCCTCCAACCGCACCCGGCGCGAAATTGAGGAAGCCGCCCGCCAGGAACAGCTTTGCGCCAACCTGCTGCGCAGCATCAGCCATGACCTGCGCACCCCGCTGACAAGCATTTCCGGCAACGCGCTGATTTTGACCGAGAAAAATCCCCTGCTGACCGAGGAAAAGCGCCGGGAGCTTTCTGCCGCAATTTATGAGGACGCCAACTGGCTGAACCATCTGGTGGAAAATCTGCTTTCCATCACCCGGATGGAGAACGGCCAGGTAAACCTGCGCATTCAGCCGGAGCTGATTCAAGACATTTTTGACGATGTACTGGCTCATTTAGACCATGACGCCGCCCGCCACACCATTGTGACCAACGTGGCGGATGACCTGCTGATGGCCGATATGGACGCCCAGCTGATCGAGCAGGTGCTGGTGAACCTCATCAACAACGCCATCAAATATACCCCCGAACATTCCCGCATCGAGCTTTCCGCCGCGCCGGAGGGCAAATTTGTCCGCATCTGCGTAACGGATAACGGCCCCGGCATCCCGGAAGAGAGCCGGGATAAGCTGTTTGATATGTTTTATACCCTTGGCAAAACCCGCAGCGATGGCCGCCGCGGGCTGGGTCTTGGGCTGGCCTTGTGCCGTTCCATTGTTGCCGCCCATGGCGGTGTGATCGATGTACAGAACGCTGCACCGCACGGTGCCTGCTTCCGTTTTACACTCCCGCGAACTGAGGTGACCCTGTATGAATAAACCGCTGATCCTTGTGGTGGAGGATGACCCGGCTGTTGCACGGCTGATCTCCACCACACTGGAAACCCGCAATTATCAGTACCACCGTGTACAGAACGGAGCCGGTGCCCTGTTGGAAGCTGCTTCGGCACGGCCGGATGTAATTTTGCTGGACCTTGGCCTGCCGGATATGGACGGTATTGATGTGATCCGCAAGATTCGCGGGTGGAGCAACGTGCCCATTCTGGTGGTTTCGGCCCGCAGTGATGATACCGACAAAGTATCCGCCCTGGATGCCGGTGCAGATGATTACCTGACCAAGCCGTTCAGCGTAGAGGAGCTTTTGGCCCGGCTGCGCGTGGCGCTGCGCCGTGTGCGGTATGATACTTCCCGCGCAGGTGACCAGGCCAGCATATACGAGAACGGAGAACTGCGCATTGACTACGCCGCAGGCTGTGTGTACCGCGGCGGAACGGAGATTCACCTGACCCCCATTGAGTACAAGCTGATCTGCGTGCTGGCCAAGAACACCGGCAAAGTGCTGACCCACAACTATCTGCTGAACGAAGTCTGGGGCAGCCCGGCCGCATCGGATACGCCGTCCCTGCGCGTATTTATGGCAACGCTGCGCAAAAAAATTGAGGAAGACCCCAGCCACCCCCGCTATATCCAGACCCACATCGGCGTTGGCTACCGCATGATCCGCCAGTAAAGTTTGGCTTTCAAAATGTAACCGCAACAGCCCGTCCATCCGTTTGTTGCCGGGTGAACGGGCTGTTTCAATTTTATTTATTCGGTTTTCTCTGCTTTACTTGGCTGCGCGGCGTCCGCCTTTGCCGCCGGTCTTTTTGGCGCGGCCGGTGCCGGTCTGGGTGCGGGTGGACTTGGGGGCCGTTTTCTTGGGTTCCGGCTTTGGCATATCCTTTTGCAGCAGCTTATCCGGCACGGGCTGGATGCTCCACAGCTGGTTTTCGCCAAACACATCCTGCCAGATCTGGGCCTGGGTACCGTTATCGACCCGCATGCCTACCAGGTCAATGACCTTATCAGCCAGCACATTGCGGATTTTGGCCTTGCCGCCATCGGCGGGAACAATCTCCCACCGCTGGCCCTTTCCGGTGGTTTTCTCCCACTGGTGCACCCAGGTTCCGTTCACAACACCACTCATGGCCAGGTCCATCACCTTGCCGGTAAAGCGGTTTTTGATGCGGTACTGGCCTTCGGCGGCTTCCTCAAAAATCCATTGCTGCCAGGGCTGACCCTCATAGCTCCACAGGCGGATGGATGCGCCGTTCTCGGTGTTGAAATCGGCAACTTCCAGCACGCGGCCATTGGCGGCAGCGATAGTATAGCAGGCGCCTTCCCGAATGACGGTCTGTGCGGATTTTTTCATAGCGTTTTTCCTCCTTTGCCTGTGCGGCGCTTTTGGTGCCTTACAGGTTATGTATTTATTGTACATATTATAGCACATTCGCACAAAGCGGTTTTGCCAAAATCGTATAAAGTTTTTTGGTAACACTGCACGCTTTTTCGGGGTTAGCGGGCGGTTTAATCAAAGGTGGCTTGCATTTTTCAGCAATCTATTCTATGATATTATATAAATAACTAATTATAGGAGGCACCCACCTTGAGGATCGCATTGATTGCCCATGATTCCCGCAAAGAGCTTTTGGCCCAGTTCTGCACAGCCTATGTGCGTATTCTGTCTCAGAACGAACTGGTTGCCACCGGCGTGACGGGCAAAGTGGTACACGATGCCTGTGGGCTGCCGGTTCGCTGCCTGTACCCCGGTGCACGCGGCGGTGCCGAGCAGATTTCCTCCATGATTGCCTGCGGCGAAATTGATATGCTGCTGTTTTTCCGCGACCCCGTCAACGCCCGGCCCAATGAGCCGAACGCCGTTACCCTGCTGCGCCTGTGCGATACCCGCGCCATCCCCGTTGCCACCAACATTGCCACTGCCGAGGTTTTGATCCACGGCCTGGAGCGCGGAGACCTGGCCTGGATCGAATTGCAGCGCGGGAGAAAATAACGAATATCCACGAAACCCCAGCAAGCATTTGTAGGGCAATACCGCATAATTCTAAGTGCCGATACGGCGGCTGCGGCACTTAGAATTATGCGGTATTGCCTTAGATATAACACGATTCCACAAATACAAAAAGCATGTGCTTTTTCCACCTTTGTCGGGCGGGAAATCACATGCTTTATTTTATTCTATTGCTTCCGTTATCTTTCAGGTAATTTTCAGCGCGCGCTGAACGCGGTAGACCAGGTAGCGGAACAGCCCAACGATCATGCTGCCCTCGCACCATAAATAGTTAGGCAGATTACGCCAGTAAAATTTGGGCTTTTTGATTTTGGGCAGGGCGATCTTGGCTTCCGCATAGCCCTTGGCATAATCATTGCCGAAGCCGCGGTGACGGAACATGATAACTTTCAACAAATAGCCCAGCAGCATGGGGATAAAATTGACAACCAGCATGACCACCGGCTGGTTTTTGTAGGGCAGCAGTATGCTGTTGCGGCCGCTCTGAATGCTTTTGAATGGGTTATACCGCACCGCGCCGGTGGTGGCACCGCAGATATGGCGGCACTTTGCGGTGGGGCAATAGACGTTTTTATAACCAAAATTGTTGGCGCGCCAGCTGAGGTCAACATCCTCATAGTAGGCAAAAAACAATTCGTCAAAAACGCCAATTTTATCCAAAATGGATTTTCTGTACAGTGCTGCGCCGCCACAGGCAGAAAAAATACGGCAGGGCTTCTGGTAGCGGCTGGCTTTCAGGCCGTCGCCGCGCTTGCAGGCAAAGCCCAGAATCGTCACATAATCTCCGGCGTCATCGGCCAGTTCCGGCTCGTAATAGCGCAGCATCAGACTGGATACCGCAAAAATCTTCGGGTCGCTCTCAGCGGTTTTCAGCAGCTCTTCCAACCAGTTCGGTTCGGCAAAGGCATCGTTATTGAACAAGGCCATATACTCGCCTTTGGCCATGGCGATGCCTTGGTTGACAGCATGGGAAAAACCGGTATTCTCGCTGTTTTCGATCAGGTGGTAGCGGGGGTTACCGCAGTAGCTGTGGGCAATTTCGAGGCTTTCATCGGTGGAGCCGTTATCGATCACGATCAGCTCAAAGTCCTGCTCAGTCTGCGCCCAGATGGATTCGATGGAATCCCGCAGCCAGCCAGCACCATTCAGATTGGGGATAATCACGCTTGCTTTCACTGTGCTTCCCTCCTTTTAATAACCCATGCCGCCAAGCAGGATGGGCATGTAAGAAAGGCCAACGATCACACTGTGCGCCGCAATCAGCAGGGCCAGAATGACCAGGTCCCCCACCAGCCGCTTGATCATGCAGGCAGTGGCCAGCTTCTGGCGTTCCTCCCATTTGCTGCCGCAAAGGCTCCAGTAAATCATCATGATAAGGCCCACCACCGGGATGGCAAACAACAGCAGCGTTGCAAGGTAATGCCCAGTGCCCATCTCTTCCTGTTGCTCGCCCTTATAGCACATGAAAAAGGGATCATCTTTCAGCGGAAATTCATCCTCGTCTTCATCATCCCAGTATTGAACCATATCCGGGTCCACATGGATGGTATAGCGCGGGCGGCTGGCTTCTGCTTTGGTGGGGGGCAGCGCACGGCCGCAGCGCGGGCAGACGGTAGTTCCCTTGGGAGCCACCAGACCGCATTGTTTACAAATATGCAATTCCATTTATACGTCCCCTTCCAGGCTCAGACTGCGGTCCAGCGGTGTGGCAAGAATGATCTGGGTGTTGGTGTTGCCCATCTTTTGCAGGTGGGTCAGCAGGTGTTCCAGTGCATCAATGCCGGGGCAGCTGACCTTGACGATAAAGTTATAGCTGCCGGTCACGCGGTAGCACTGCAGGATCTGCGGTTCGCCCTGGATCATTTTAAGGAAATGGTCCCGTTCCGATACCGCCGTCTGGATGGAAATCAACGCCTGGACTCGGTTATTCTCGCCGGGGTGATGCAGGCGCACGGTATAGCCGCCGATGATGCCCTCCTGCTCCATGCGGTGGATACGGCTGGACACCGCCGGACTGGTCAGGTTGACCTGTTTGGCGATTTCCTTGACCGGCATGCGGGCGTTGCGCATCATAAGCTGGATGATTTTGCTGTCTAATTCATCCATGTCGAGTCACTTCCTGTCAGTTTTAGTCAATGAGCACAATAAAAATAAAATAAAGCAAATAAACCTTGTATGGCATTACAAAACCGAAAACCCTTTCATTTTCTGTGCATATGCTGAATTATTTTAAGTTATCTGGGCATCATTATAATAAAAGCAAAACAAAATTGCAAGTATTGCATTTGACATTTTAATAATCAAGGTTATAATGTACTTGTAACAAGAAAGAGAAAAACAGAGTATACCCCCTTTAAGTTCCCATTTATTACATTACCATCTTCTGACCTTTATATACTTTCCCACCCCTCTATGCACAAAAGCCCGCTTTTCAAGCGGGCTTTTGTGTTTTTGCCTGCCATTTTGTACTCTGCTTTATTTTATGAAGCAGATTTAATTTGCTTTTTCTCCCATACCCTAGTATAATGATGGGTAGTTTGTCTATTTTTATCTTGTTTTGCAAAAACGGAAAGGACTCCGCTGTGAATACACGTCTGGTCGGCATTTTGATCGACTCTTTTCCTAAGATTTTAATTAACGGCCTTACGGTCACCCTGCCGCTTACGATCATTTCTTTTGCGCTTGCGTTGGTCATTGCGCTGATTACTGCCCTTGTGCAGACCGCCAAAATCCCCGTTCTGCGGCAACTTGCCCGGTTTTATGTCTGGGTCATCCGCGGCACCCCGGTGCTGGTACAGCTGTTCGTGGTGTTTTACGGCCTGCCCAGCCTTGGCGTACTGATCGACCCGTTCCCGGCTGCTGTGGCCTGCTTTGCCATCAATGAGGGTGCCTACTGCGCCGAGACCATCCGCGCCGCGCTGGAATCTGTTCCCGCTGGTCAGATGGAAGCCGGGTACTGCGTTGGCATGACCTATCTGCAGACGATGCGCCGTATTGTGCTGCCGCAGGCACTGCGCACGGCGTTCCCGCCGCTGTTCAACTCGCTGATTTCCCTGCTCAAAGATACCTCCCTTGCCGCAAACATTACGGTAACCGAGATGTTTATGGCCACCCAGCGCATTGTGGCGCGCACCTATGAATCGCTGCCGCTTTATCTGGAAGTTGCCTTTATCTACCTGATGTTCTCCACCATCCTGACGCAGGTCCAGCGCTGGGGCGAAAAAAAGCTGAACGCCAAGGGCTTCAGCCAGAATTCCTGAGGAGGTGCCGCCATGCAGGAGATGTTGAAAATCACCGGAATCCGCAAATCGTTCAGCACGCTGGATGTGCTGAAAGGCGTGGACCTGACGGTGCACAAGGGCGAGGTTGTTTCGCTGATCGGGCCTTCCGGTTCCGGCAAGACCACGCTGCTGCGCTGCGCCAACTTTTTGGACCAGGCCGAGGACGGCACTATGGTGCTGGACGGCCAGACCTACCATTTGGGCCATGTGCGCCGCACTGAGATGTACGAAGCCCGCCGCCGCACAGCGTTTGTGTTCCAGAATTACAACCTGTTTTTGAATAAGACCGCGCTGCAGAACGTGACCGAAGGGTTGATTGTTGCCCGCAAAATGCCCAGGGATGAGGCCGAAGCCCGCGCCCAAAAAGCGCTGGAAAAGGTCGGCCTGGGCAACCGCGGTGCCAGCTACCCCAATCAGCTTTCCGGCGGGCAGCAGCAGCGCGTGGCCATTGCCCGCGCCATTGCCACCGACCCCAAGATCATCTATTTTGACGAGCCCACCAGCGCGCTGGACCCGGAGCTGACCGTGGAAGTGCTGGCCGTGATGCGGGACCTGGCCGCCGATGGCATGACAATGCTGGTCGTGACCCACGAGATGGGCTTTGCCCGCAACGTTTCTAACCAGGTCGTGTTCATGGAGCACGGCGTTGTGGTGGAACAGGGTCCCGCCAAAGAGATCTTTACCGCCCCACGCGAGGAACGCACCCGCGCTTTTTTGCGTCTGGTGGAAGATAAATAAAAGTTTTTACATAACCAAGGAGAAGCACATATGAAACTGAAAGCATTGACCGCTGCCGTACTGGCAGCCGCCCTGCTGTCCGCCTGCGGTTCCTCTGCAGCGTCCTCTGCTGCACCGGCAGCGGATACTTCCAGCGAAACCGCTGCCAGCGCCGATAACTCCGGCGATCTGCTGGCCCAGATTCAGCAGCGCGGCGAGATCGTGTTTGGCACCGAGGGCACCTGGTCCCCCTGGACCTACCATGACGAAAACGACCAGCTGGTTGGCTTCGACATTGAAGTTGCCCAGAAGGTTGCCGAAAAGCTTGGCGTAAAGGCCACCTTTGTGGAGGGCGAATGGGACGGCCTGCTGGCCGGCGTGGACGGCGGCCGCTATGACAGCATGGCCAACGGCGTGGAAATTACCGAAGAGCGCGCCCAGAAATACGATTTTTCTGACCCGTACTGCTACATCCGCACTGCCATTATTGTAAAAAGCGATGATGACAGCATCAACAGCTTTGAGGATCTGAACGGCAAGACCACCGCCAACACCATTTCCAGCACCTATGCAACACTGGCCGAAAGCTATGGCGCCAAAACCACCGGCGTGGACGACCTGAACCAGACCATTGAGCTGCTGCTGAACGGCCGTGTGGATGCCACCCTGAACGCCGAAGTAACCTATTTTGACTACCTGAAAGAGCATCCCGATGCGAACATCAAGATTGCGGCTTTGACCAATGATGCTTCCCAGGTTGCTTTCCCTGTGCGCAAGGGCGATGAAACCGCCACCCTGCGCGAAGCTCTGAACCAGGCTATCAATGAGTTGCGCGAGGACGGCACCATTGCCGAGATCAGCGAGAAGTACTTTGGCACCGACCTGAGCCAGGCCCCCAGCGCGAACTGATTTAAGGCAATCTGTCTTTATCATATCAGTAGGATGGGGCATCCGATCCCGCCGGAACATTGGGTATGTAGATATTTCAAATTTTTGCAATGTTCATGGCATTACAGCAGAGCGTGCATCATTCATAATGTTTCGGAACGGTCTTGAGCGTTCCGGGGCTTTGGGGGAAATCCCGTTATGGGCGATACCACCCACTCAACTATTTTTCCCATTCTTAGCCCCATAAAATACATTTTCCCACACCAAAAACCGCCCCGGAAAGGTTATGCTTTCCGGGGCGGTTCTCCATCATCAATAATTTTCCGCGTGGACTTCAAAGTAGCTCTGGGGGTGATTGCAGGTGGGGCAGACTTCGGGGGCCTGGGTGCCCACCACGATGTGGCCGCAGTTGCGGCACTCCCACACTTTTACTTCGCTCTTGGCAAACACTTCTGCCATTTTAATGTTGTGCAGCAGGGCGCGGTAGCGCTCTTCGTGATGCTTTTCAATGGCTCCCACCAGGCGGAACCGGGCAGCCAGTTCGGGGAAGCCCTCTTCCTCAGCCGTCTTGGCAAAGCTGTCATACATATCGGTCCATTCGTAATTTTCGCCCGCGGCGGCGGCTTTCAGGTTGTCGGCGGTATCGCCGATGCCGTTCAGCTCCTTGAACCACAGCTTGGCATGTTCTTTTTCGTTATCAGCCGTTTTCAAAAACAGTGCTGCGATCTGCTCAAAACCCTGCTTTTTGGCCACGGAGGCAAAGAAGGTGTACTTGTTGCGTGCTTCGGATTCGCCCGCAAATGCGGTCATCAGGTTTTTCTCGCTCTGGGTACCAGCATACTTGTTCATAACATTCTCCTTATTCATAGTTTAAGATTTATTCCGAATCAAAGTTTTTGCATTAGCATATTATGCCTTGTTTTATAGCCTTATTATAGCACAGCTTTGAGATTTGTAAAGACAATTTTTAAGACTTAATATTAAATTTTATCCGTCGATTTTTAGTAAAAAAGCCAGTGCCGGGCAGAAATCTGCCCGGCACTGCCAAAAAAGTTCTTTGATTGTCTTAAATTTCTTTGCCCGTTTCAGGTTGTGGAATGATACCCAGATTTAAGGCAATACCGCATAATTCTAAGTGCCGATACGGCGAGCGAGGTGCGGCAGATGCCAAGCCAAAAGCGCAGATAATACTGGATGTCTTATCGAGCATTTTGGCAACGCAGATGCCGTGCCGCAGCTGCCGGAGCGGTGCTTAAGCCGCAAGGCGGGAATTGTGCGGTGTTGCCTTAAAACATCGGGTATAAGCAGCTGGCACCATAGCAGCCAATCTTTTTAGGGCCGGTGATGGCCTCCCCCGCTGCCTGGCGGGTCACAATCTTTTGCAGGGCCGCCGCCACGGTGAAGATGGTGATGGATTTGCTGCGGCGGTCCACAAACAGTTCGCCGCCACGGATGATATAGCAAAACGGCAGGCATTTTGCTGTATAAAATTGCTCGCCCTGGTGCTGTTGCAGCAGCACCCACACTTCCTGAACGTCCATTGGCTTAGTCCAGCTTCAGGTCGCCGTCCTTGATCCAGCCCTTTTTGCGGAACAGCGCGCCCAGCACCGCGCACAGCACGGCGGGCAGAACAAAGCTGACCAGCAGTAAGCCTGCCCAGTCAAAGGCGGTGATGCCCGCTTTTGCGCCGGATGCCACATCGGCCACCCAACCGGTGTACACGCCGATCTGACCCACCAGGCCGCAGGTGCCCATGCCGGAAGAAACCGCCGGGCCGTTCATCTGCAATTTGAACACACAGGTGGCAATGGGGCCGGTAATGGCGGAAGCAATGATCGGTGGCAGCCACACGCGGGGCTTTTTCAGGATGTTGGGCATTTGCAGCATGCTGGTGCCAATGCCCTGGCTGACCAGACCACCCACGCCGTTTTCCTTAAAGCTCATCACGGCAAAGCCGACCATCTGGGCACAGCAGCCCGCAACGGCAGCGCCGCCCGCCAGACCGGTCAGGTTGAGCGCCGCGCAGATGGCTGCGCTGGAAATGGGCAAAGTCAGCGCAATGCCAACCAGCACCGAAACCAGAATGCCCATCAGCAGGGGCTGCAGCTCAGTAGCCCACATGATCACGCTGCCCACCGCAGAAGCCGCCGCGCCGATGGCAGGGGCAAACAGCACACTCAGACCCGTGCCCACCAGAATGGTGACCGCCGGGGTAACGATGATATCGACTTTGGTCTCTTTGCTGACAAGCTTGCCGCACTCTGCCGAAACAATGGCGATAAAGTATACGGCCAGGGGGCCGCCTGCACCGCCCAGGCTGTTGGCAGCACTGCCCACAGCGATCAGGCTGAACAGCACCAGCGGCGGGGTGTGCAGGGCGTAACCGATGGAAGCCGCCATGGCTGGCCCGGCCACGCTCTGGGCGAAAGTACCGGCATCCACCAAAAACTGCAGGCCGATCTGCTCGCCCAGCGTTTTAATGATGGTGCCGATCAGTAAACTGGCAAACAGGCCCTGAGCCATAGCGCCCATAGCATCGATGCCATAGCGATGCGCCGAGAACACAACGTCCTTGCGCTTCAAAAATTCCTTAAGCTTTCCCATACTCTTGCTCCTCTCAGATATCTTTCAGCATTGTACCGCCGAAGTTGTCATGTGTCAAGACACAAATCATGACAATAGTTTTCCACCAAGAGCGGGCAGATTGCGGGCGGTTGTCAAAGATCGGTTTTTGCGGTACAATAATACCAATCTTTTGGCCGGGCGTTTGCCCTGCTGGAATTGGGGGATTTTGTATGGTTGAAACGTTTGATGTCAGCATTACCCCGTACGGGCTGACCCGCCGGACTTTTGTTTACCTGCCGGATGACTGGCAGACTTCCGGCAAAAAATATCCCGTACTCTATATGTTTGACGGCCACAACCTGTTTTTTGACTCCACCGCCACATACGGCACCTGCTGGGGGCTGAAAGAATACTGTGACGCCCACCCCAACTGGATTATTGCCGCACCGGAGTGCAACCACGAGGGTAACAAGCGGCTGGAAGAATACTGTCCCTACCAGTCGGACTGGTTCGGCGGCATTACGGGCACCGGGCATGAATACATGGAGTGGCTGACCAAAGAGTTCAAGCCGATGATGGACAAGCGCTACCCCACCCTGCCTGGCCGCGCCAACACGGCCATTGGCGGCAGCAGCATGGGCGGCCTGATGAGCCTGTACGCCATCACCGCTTACAACAAAGTGTTTTCCAAAGCAGCGTGCCTGTCGCCCTCGGTGCGGCTGTGCATGCCGGAGCTGCGGCAGGAGATTGCCAACGCCACGATCCACCCCGGCACCCGTGTTTATCTGAGCTGGGGCGAAAAAGAGAGCGATAAGCCCGGTGCTTTGGGCGAATACACCGCCAATGCGCTGGAAGTATGCCGCGCGCTGCTGGGCAAAGGTGCCGCCGTTGACCCCTATATGCAGCCGGACGGCACCCACTGCGAAGCCTGCTGGGCCAAGCAGGTGCCTGCATGCATGGACTTTTTGTTTGGCGGCAAGTATGAGTAAAAAGAAAAAGCGCAGCACCCCCGCGGCTGCCCCTGCCGAACCGGCCAAAGCGGAACACACCCAGCCGGAAGAACCCGCCGTCAGCAGCACGGCCCGCTGGATGGGTGCTTTGTGCTACCTGAGCATTTTGATTTTAATTCCCGCCTGCACCAAATGGCGGCAGGATGAATTTGTACGGTTCCACCTGAACCAAGGGCTGATGGTGTTGATGCTGGCAACCATCTGTGCCGCGCTTGGGTTTGTTCCGGTGCTGGAGCAGGTTGCGTTGAGCCTGACGCTGCTGGTAGATGTACTTTCGCTGGTGGGGCTTATCACGGCGCTGCGCCGCCGGGCCGCACCCCTGCCGTTCATTGGCCTGCTGGTCGCGCGGTTCCACCCATTTTAATTCGTATATTTTATCTGTATTTTCCAGATTGTATTATTCAGAAGAGTTTTAGTCATATTTGTATATTTGTTTTATATTATTCAAATTGTATTATTTTGTAAAGGAGTGTTTTGTATGAGCAAAGCTGTTATCTTTTTTGCGCCCGGCCTGGAAGAGTGCGAGGGCCTTTTGTGCGTGGATCTGCTGCGCCGTTCCGGTGTGGAAGTAACAATTGCTGCCGTGGGCGGCGAAAAGATCGTCAAATCTGCCCGCAGCATCAGCGTTGTGGCGGATGCCCTGGCCGAAGAGCTGGATTATTCCGCTTTTGATGCTGCCATCCTGCCCGGCGGCATTCCGGGTGTGGATAACCTGAAAGCCGATGCCACGGTGCGCAAGGTCTGCACCGAGTTTGCCGCCGCAGGCAAGGTCGTGGCCGCAATCTGCGCCGCACCGTCTGTGTTGGCGGCGTTCGGCATTTTGCAGGGCAAAAAGGCAACGGTTTACCCCGGCATGGAAGATAAGCTGACCGCCGCCGGGGCCGAGTACACCGGCCTGCCCATCACGCTGGACGGCAACATCATTACCGGCGAAGCGCTGGGCGCGGCCATCCCCTTTGCGCTGGCCCTCGCCAGCCGCCTGGCCGGGCAGCAAGCATCCAACGCCGTCAAGCAGGGCATTGTGTACCGGTATTGATTTGAAGTAAAGCGTTATAAAACATGCAAACCCGCCAGCGGGCGGCAGCGTATTTCTGTTGTTGCTTGCTGGCGGGTTATTTTTTGGGTAGTTGCTGTTTACGCAAACGGGCCTTGTCGTATATCTCATTATGTTATGGCATATCCCAATTTTTCAGCAACCACTTTCCCCAGTGTTGTCTTTCCACTTCCGGACGGACCAATAATCATGATTCCTGTTGACATATTTACTTCCCGTTTTATCTTCTTCTCCGCCCATTCCTCACAATCTTTTCAAAGCCGATATTCATACCATTCCGTATCTATTTTCTTGAACCCAGACGTCCCTGTCCCGATACCACGGCAGGGACACCGCATCATTCCGATAATAGGGAATCAGCCGGATTTGGTTGCCGATGATTCGTTCTGTCATTTTGGGAGTTCTCCGCAGACTTTTATTGATTTTATATTTTACAGTGTCGGTTCTGTTTCCGCCGTCACCGCGTCCCCCAGTTCCTTTGCTTTGCGGCGCAGTTTGCCCCATTCCGGGGTCAAAAAATAACCGAGCATGGCCACCAGGCCCACGGCATAGCTGAGGGAAACGCAGGCCATGGAGGAAGTGCCGTACCCCAGCGCATGCAGGATATACGCCGCCGGAATGCGCACAGCCCACAGGATCAGCAGGTTGACCACCGTGGTATATTTGACCGCGCCGGTACCGTTGACAAAGCTCATCATACAGTTGAACACCGCATAAGTCCATATAAAGGGCAGCACCCACCAGGTATAGCGCACTGCGGCATCCAGAACCGCCGGGTCGCTGCTGAACAGCCCCAGCAGCGGGCGGCAGAACACAGTAGCCACCAGGCCAATCAGTAATGTAACTACACCGGCAGCGCAGGTGATCTGCACCACGCCCCGCTGCAAGCGGCGGTAGTTGCCCGCGCCCAGGTTCTGCCCGGCAAACACCACCGCGGCAGAAGAAAACGAGGTGATGGCAATACCGGCAATGCCGGTCACGCGGCCTGCAATGGAGCACCCGGCCACAAACACCGAGCCTTGCATATTATACACAGCCTGCACCGCCACATGCCCCACCGAGTACAGCGAGTTATTCAGCCCCAGCGGCACACCCACTTTCAGGATGGCCGCCAGCTGCGCCTTATCATAGCCATGGGGCAGCAGGGGAAATTGCAAACCCTCGTAATTGCGGCGGGCGTACAGGATGCTGGTCAGCCAGGAAAGATACAGCGCAATGGTGGTTGCCAGCGCCGCACCGGCCACACCCATGCCCAGCACCGCCACAAAGGCAACATCCAGCACAATATTGGTCAGGCAGGAGATCAGCAGCAACAGCAAGGTGGACCGGCTGTCCCCCAGCCCGCGCAGAATACCGGCGTTCATGTTATAGCCAAGGTTACCCAGGGTGCCCAGCGCCGTGATCCGCAGGTAGAGCACCGCATAATCAAAGGCATCTGCCGGGACCTGCATCAGCCGCAGCAGCGCCGGGCCGACAAACATTGCCAGTATCGTGACCGGGATGGCGCACAGATACAAAAACCACACCGTTGTGCGCACCAGCATGCGCAGCCCATCCGCATTGCGGCGGCCCATTTCCTGAGAAACAAGGATGGACGCCCCGTTGCCGATGCCCAAAAACACGCATAGCAGAATTTCCATTGGCTGTGTGGCGGTGCCCACCGCCGCCAGCGCGGCGGAATCACAGAAATTGCCCACCACAAGGGTATCCACCGTGCCGTAAAGCTGCTGCAAGATATTGCCCACACAGATCGGCAGGGCAAACAGTGCCGCCGATTTGATGATGGAGCCGCGGATCATATCAATTTTGCCTGTATGGCTGGCCATGCCGCAAACCACGTTCCTTTCACTTTTCCAAATGTCTTTATGGCAATACCGCATAATTCTAAGTGCCGATACGGCGAGCGAGGTGCGGC
>ERZ773181.1102-NODE-1102-length-24056-cov-8.777051_pt1 | contig 24056 bp, 26 predicted proteins | sample MGYA00581001_ERZ773181 | MGnify/ENA primary metagenome ERZ773181 (study PRJEB29015, sample SAMEA2737780) | human gut metagenome | biome: human gut; feature: human-associated habitat; material: faeces | place: China | collected 2012 ...
TAATGCACTATCAACACACTCTTAAGTTTGCTTCTAAGTCTTATTTCCATAACTTTAGGGTTAACCATACGCAAGACCAATCACTCTCGGACAATACTCATGATTTTCGGTAAAAAACGTAAAAGAAATAAGAACAATTAACAAAATGTATAATAACAATCAATAGCGACTAATGATTTTCATGTAAAAGGACACCAAACTATACGGTGTCCTTTTCAAATTCTTACGTCATATCAAGGCTCATTCAATCGTGGTAAATTCGTGGTAAAATGAGTGCTTTCCTATATTTCAAAATGCTTGAAAGTATAGTGTTTATGCGGATAATCAAAAATCAGATATAAAATTTCAAGTAACATTTTAGCAGATTTAGAATCTAATGCTCCTGTTGGCTCATCTGCAAGTATTAACTTTGGATCGGTAATAATTGCTCTAGCAGATGCAACTCTTTGTTTTTGTCCTCCACTCATTTGATAGGGATATTTCTTTAAGATATCTTTAATATCTAATTCATCAGCAACTTTCTTTATCTTTTCTTCAATTTCTGATACATTAGCATTTTGAATAGATAGAGCAAGTGCAATATTTTCATAGGCAGTTAAAGTATCTAACAAGTTAAAATCCTGAAAGATAAATCCCAATTCTTCTCTTCTAAATTTATTAAGTTGGTTCCCTTTTAATTTTGTTATATCTTCACCACCAACATAAATATGCCCAGATGTTACTCTATCAATAGTAGAAATAACATTTAAAAGAGTAGTTTTACCTGATCCAGATGCTCCCATGATAGCAACAAATTCTCCTTTATCAACTTCAAATGATAAATTATCAATCGCCTTTGTTAAAGATGAACGACTACCATAGTATTTTTCAATTTTGTCAACTTTTAAAATATTTTCCATATAATTTCTCCTTCCATAAATAATAATAAATTAAAAATATTATTTTGTCGTTCGTTCAATATTACAAAACATTACAATTTTGTAATATTACTTTAAAACTTCGTAATATTTGTCTTTTGCAAATGTTATATATACTCGTGTATATTCATTTTCTTTTGATTCAATATTTATTTTATGCCCTAGTTTACTACACATATTTTTAGCAATAAATAATCCCATACCAGTTGATTTACTTGTATTCCTTCCATTTTCTCCTGTAAAGGACTTATCAAATACTTGTTTTAAATCAGAAGCTTTTATTCCTATACCATTATCTTCAATTATAAGTGTAGTTTTATATTTTTCATCTCTTACAGATATTTTGATGTAAGAATTATTAATATCTCTTTTATATTTAATACAATTATTAATAATTTGACCTAATATAAATTCTAACCATTTAGAATCGGTTAAGACTTTAACATTAACATTTTCAACATTATAATCAACTTTATTTTCTAGTAGGTCATCCATGTTTTTAAGACCTACATTTTTTATTACTTTTGATAATTCTGTATCTTTTATCAAGTAATCTTTTTCTGCATTCTCACTTCTTGCATAATATAATACTTGCTCTACATAATCCTCTAATCGTTTTAGTTGTGATTTTGTCTTTTTATCAAATTTATCTTTATGATTATTACTAATCAATATTAAAGTTGCTAATGGAATTTTTACTTCATGGATCCACATTTCTATATAGTTTTTAAAGTCATCCCATTGTTCTTCTATTCTCTTAACATTTTCACTCATTGATTTATTAATTTCATAGAGTGCTTGATGTAATAATTCGCCTTCATAAAATACTGGTTTATCAAGAGTTTCTAATACTAAATAACCTTTATCTAATGCCTCAATATTAAAAATTAATTCTGTATAAAATTTTTTCTTTCTTAAATAATCAATTAATAAAAGCGATAAACTCCAAATGATTAATACAAATGTTGTGGCAATTATTACACCATTATCAATTTTGAAAGCAAAGAATATAAGCAATACGATACCAAAACTAATTAGTGATAGAAGAAGTGCATAAAGTTTATCTTTTAAATACCTACCAAATTTCATAATAAAATATAACCCATTCCTTTTCTAGTATCTATTGCATCTTCATATCCAACACTTTTTAATTTTGCTCTTAATCTACTTATATTTACAGTTAAAGCATTATCATTGATAAACTCATCATTGTTCCATAAATCTGTCATAAGCTCATCTCTAGTAACAATTTTATTTTGATGATTAAGTAAAAAACAAAATATTATCATCTCATTTTTAGTTAAAATAATTTCTACATCTTCTTTTTTTATAATTCCTTTTTGGACATTTATTTTTAAATCTTTATATGAAAGAACATTTGATTTTGCATTTGTTCTTTTTAATACTGCCCCAATTCTTAGAAGAAGTATATTAGGATTATATGGTTTAGTTATATAATCATCTGCTCCATAAGAAATAGATAATGCCTCATCAATTTCAGAATTTCTACTAGTTACCATTATTACAGGAATATTAGATGTTTTTCTTAGATCTTGTAATAATTTTTCGCCATTTATATAAGGTATGTTTATATCTAGTAATATTAAATCTGGTGAAGATTCAATTATTTCATTTAAGGAATTTTTAAAGTTTCTTAAAATAATAGGTTTATAATTATTATTTTCTAAAAGTTCTGATAACTCGTTACATATTGCATCATCATCTTCAATAATCATAATTTTCTTCATATATCTCACCACATTTCTTATAAATTATTATACCACTAATAAGGTAGATCTTACCTTACAGTTTTGTAATATAAAAAAGGAATTATTTTTTCAAATTCCATTTTCTCGAAATCTATTAATTCCATACCATATTTTATTTTCTTTTGTAGTTTATAAAAAGCATCTTGTCCAGCAGTACCATTATACTCACGATTAGAAAATTCATAGTTTAAAATTAACAATTCAGATAACAAGCAAGTATAATGATATTTAAATAGATTTTTTTCTTTTTTATTGTAATCCATATCAAATATATTCATAAAATGACCTCCAGTTGCTTGAATGGTAAATTCTTTAAAAAGTTGTCATATCATATATACTTTGTTATATAATCTATCAATTAATTTTTCATTATCATATTTATATATAATATTTTTAAATCCACTTATAAAACTATTCCAATTATCAGAAACTTGATCATATCCAAAAAAGCATTCGCTTAAACCATTGTGATATTCTAACTTAATTATCCATTTATATTTATAATTATCTTTATTATTATACTCTTTATTCCAAAAATTCATTTTAGATTTTTTTATACTTTTTAATATATCATACCTTTCATCATCAGATAAAATAATATCTTTAGCCACTAATACATAATTATATTTACAATTATACTTTGCTTGTTGATTATTTGAAAAATCAAAATCGTATCTATATTTACTGTTCTCTATTTCATATATCAGAGTAACTTTATCAATATCAATTACAGCCATTTTACCAATAGAATGAAAATAATTTTGACAATTAGGACAATATTTATTGTATAAAGTTGCAGTTATTTTTTCTCCATCAAAATCATACTTTTCAAATCTAGGTTTTTCATTTCTATATATAGTACCATCCTTTACTAAATTACTTAAATCATTATTTTTCCTTTTATATCCTCTATAGCAATAGACAACTTTTAGAGTATCTTTATTATTGCAAAAAGGACAAGTTAGTGTTTTCCCCATATTTCTACCTCCATTAACTAACATAAGTTTATCTTCAAAAAGACCTTTAAAACATTATTTTTCGCACTATGACTATAATTGGTGTTATAATGGGTGAATTTTTAGTAAGTCGTGAAGGTATTGGTTATCTAATTATTTATGGAACTCAAGTATTTAATTTAAGTTTAGTTATGGCAGGTATATTAATCCTTTTAATTATTTCTTTCTTGTTATATAAAATTATTACTTTACTTGAGAATAAGTTAATTAAGAAATTCTAGGAATAGAGTTTCTTTTTGTTACGTTACCTTTACACTAAAATTTTGAAATTGTCTTGTTTATAATACTATTTTTTGCTATAATCAGAAAGCACCCTTGGAAGGAGATAGATAAAATATGATGGTGGTTTTTATATTATTTTGTTTAATAATGATATTAGTTTTAGTATATTTAATGTGTTTATTTAGTAAAGACGATAAGGATATAACTAAATGTTATGATACATTTATTAGTTATGAAACTGATTTAGAAAAGTATAGAAAGATAGTTAATGTTCAAAAGAAAATGTTATTAAAAAAAAGAATAAATTTAATGTTGATTAAAATATTTAAAGGAAGTGGTAATGTAAAATGATGGGTATATTAGAAATAATAATTTTTATTATTCTTATAATTGTAAATGGTGTGGTAATGATTTTCATTTATAAAAATGATAATAATGAAATAGATTATGATAAATGGTGTAATTTATATAAAGAAGAAACTAGTGAGTTAGTTAAAGAAATTAAGAGTAATGATGTAAAGATCAAGAAATTAAATAAAGTGATTAGGAAAAATAAATACAAACATTGAAATGCATATTTTTTTGTGATAATATGTAAATGAAGTGATGTTTATGATAATTGATTTAAATTATAATGATGAAGATTTTAAAAGTAAAATAATAAATTTAGAAAAAGGTATTAAAGTAATTAATGTTGTTGGAGATAATATTGATGTTAATAAATTGTGTGATATTTTAGAAAATATTAAAGAAAATGTATTAGTTAATACAAAAGTTGATGAAAAAATAAAAGAAGAATTTAGTAAAAGAGGTACTTTTCAAGGTTTTAATCGAAGTATTTTAAATATGGTTAAAAAGATATGTAATGAAAATGTTAATAAAAGTGATATAGTTGTTGATATGACTGTGGGAAATGGAAATGATACATTGTTTTTATCAGGTATTTCTAAGATGGTGTATGGTTTTGATATTCAAGATGAAGCTATTAACAATACTAAAAGATTATTAACACAAGAAAATGTTAATAACTATAAGTTATTTAAAGAAAGTCATGATAAAATCAATGAAGTTTTATGTAATGAAAAGAATAATATAAAGTTAATATTATTTAATTTGGGATATCTTCCATGCGGAGATAAAAGTATAACAACGATGCATGATGTTACATTGAGGGCTTTATGTAATAGTTTAGAAATGTTAAAAAATGATGGTTTAATATTAATGGTGTTTTATCCTCATCCAGAAGGAAAGATGGAAGAAAAAGTTGTACTTGATTATTTAAATAACAATAATATTAGTTATGAAACATATAGAAATACTATTAATATGAATGCTCCGTATTTGGTAGTTATAAGAAATATTAATTGATTTATACTAGAATAAATGAAGTTTTTTATTATGTTAGTGCTTATATTTATACATATCTGGCTTTATTAAAAGATGCAATGGAAAACAAAAGAAAAAGTAACATACCTTTTATATTAGAAAGGTTTTAAAAAGGAAAGCGTAATTGCTTTCCTTTTAATATATATTACTTACCTATTTTATAGATAAATACTGTTTGATCTGAGTTATTTGATGAGAATCCTTGGTATGATTTAGATAAATTTGCTATATCTTTAAATTTATTTGTGTATGTTAATACTTGATCTTTATAATTAACTAGTTGTTTAATACCTTGGATATTTATTAAATTTGTTCCATCAGATAATTCTTTTAAACCTTGATTTAATGATGATATTCCATCAGTTATTAAAGTAGTTTGAGACATTTTTGTTAAGCCTTGGCTTACTTGAGATAAACTATCATTTAGATATGTAACTTTAGATTTCATTACTTTCACTTCTTGTAATTTAGCATCTAAAGTATTTAATAATGTATTTAAATCTTGTAGGTTTGTAATCATTTCACTAATTGCATTGTTATTTGCTGTTAATAATAATTTTAATTCATATTTACTTTTAACATTTTTTAAGTATACAAGCGTTGCTTCATCAATATTAGGTTTCATTTGTTTTAATCTTTCTACCATTGCATCTTCAGTTTCTGTTTGACTCATTTGGTTATCTTTGTATGCAGCAGCATCTTGCTCATTTGATATTTTTTTAATTGTTGCACTATTAGTTTGATATAAAACTTGTAAATTTGCAAATGAACCATTTAAATCTTTATTAGTCATCATTTCTTTAACACTAGTTAAAGTTTCAATCATTTCATCTATTCCATCATTTAATGCTAGTGTTCCGTTACTTATTTTTTCTAGTGATGTTGCTAAATATGTTAATTTAGAATTAAATTTTGCTTCTCCACTTACTAAAGCACTTGAACCATCATATAACTTTTTAGCACCATTTTCTATGTCATCCATTTTAGAACTTAATGTATCAATTGATGAAGAAAATTCATCTAATTTATTGAAGATATCAAAATCAAGTTCTGATAATAGTTTTGGTGATGCTACCATATAGATATCATTTATTTCAAAATCTGTTGTTTCGTAAGAGATTACTACTTTATTTAAGTCTTTGAATTCTTTAATATTTGTGTATTCATATAAACCTGGTGAAGATATAGCTACTGCTATATTACGTGAACCAGTATCTGTTACTTTACCATTAGTTATTGAAATATTTTTATTTGTTTCATTATCAATAGTTGTTCCAACAGCTACTACAAAAGGTGTAAACCTATTATTTTTATTTAGTAAAGAGTTGTTAAGTAATCTTATTTCTATTTTAATCTTACCACTTTTACCTATGATGTCTTTAGCATCAGTTTCTTTACCATTATAATAATATTTTACTACTGTTGATAAAGGTAGTTCTTTATCTGTTGTTCCTTGATAGAAGATATCTTTTTCTTTAGCATACCATGTCAATGTATCTTTATCTAGTGTAAAGGTTTCATCTCCATTTACATTTAGTATGTTACTTAAAATAGTGTTATCTTTTACTTCACCATTTTTATCATTTTCAATGTGATTACTAACTGTTGATTTTACTGTGTCTCCATTGTAATCTAATTTTGTATAAATTGATTCTGTTTTAGCAGCACTTGCATTAAATGGAAGTAACAATAATGATAAACCAATTAATGAAGCTGTTTTTAATTTTTTCATATCTTTTCCTTCTTTCTTTTTATTTTTAACAATTAATTTGTCTGTCACTAGTAAAAGTGATGGCAATATTGTAACAACAACAATCATACTTATTATTGAACCACGTGCAAGTAATTCACAGATTGAACCAATCATATCTATTTTAGTGTAAGCGGAAACACCAAAAGTTGCTCCGAAGAAACATAATGCTGATGTAATGATTGATGGTACTGTTAAGCTTAATGTTTTTTTCATTGCACTAAATTTATCTGATTGTTCACTTCTTTCTTCCAAATATTTTGTTGACATTAATATTGCATAGTCAATTGTTGCCCCGAGTTGTATTGTACCAACTACAATAGATGCTATAAATGGAAGTGTTGTGTTTGTGTAATATGCTACCGACATGTTACAGAATATTGCAAATTCTATTGTTAAGATTAAGACAATTGGTAAGTTTATTTGTTTTAAAACTAATACCATTATGATAAATATTACAAGTATTGAAGTGTAGTTAACCATTTTAAAGTCATGATCTGCGATTGTTACTAAGTCATTCATTAATGGTCCTTCACCTGCAATGATGCCGTTTTCATCATATTTTTTTACTACTTCCTCAATTTCACTAATTTGATTTTTTAATTCATCAGATGCTAATTCATAAGTTGAGTTAACAATTACTAATTGATAATTGTCATTATCTAGTGTTTTTGTTAAGTCATTTGGAAGTAACATCATCATTGCTGGATCAATAAAAGAATTTGGGGCTAAAACTAAATCAATACCTTCGATATTTTCCAAATCACTTACTAATTTGTTAACTTTATTTGCTTTAACATTTTTATTAAGTAATATTATTTCTGGTGAAACAATATTGAACTTTTCAGCAAGTTCGCTATTTGCAACATTAAATGCTAAATATTCTGGTAAAGAATCATCTAGTTTGTAGTAAACTTTATAATGGTTGTTTCCATAGAAAGCTGGAATCAATAATATTAAGAATGCAATAATAATTGCTTTATAATTGTTAACTGAGAAGTCTTGAATTCTTTTAAATTCTGGAAGTATTACTTTATGTTTTGTTTTTTCTACCATTTTATCAAAAATCATTAATAATGCTGGGAATAAAGTTATGACACAAATTAATCCACATAAAACACCTTTTGCCATTACAAGACCAATGTCTGTTCCAAGAGTTAAGTCCATTGTACATAATGCAAGGAAACCTGCGAATGTTGTAAGAGATGAACCTAATACTGATTGAAATGTTTCTATGATTGCTTCAGACATTGCTTCAGTTTTCTTTAACTTTTTATTATTTTGTTTAGCTTGTTCATACTTGTGATACAAAAATATTGAAAAGTCCATTGTTACTCCGAGTTGAAGAACTGCCGTTATGGCTTTTGTTATGTATGATATTTGACCTAAGAAAATATTTGAACCTAGGTTGTAGATAATTGCAATTCCAATATTACCAAGTAATAAAAATGGAATGACATATGAATCTGTTGATAATAATAAAACTATTAAACATAGTGCTACAGCTATAACAACATAAGTAAATATTTCTTTATTTGATAAGTCCATTGTATCAATTACCATGCTTGTCATACTACTTACTTTTGTATCATCTTTAACAGTTTTACGCAACTGTCTTACTGCTTCAATTGTGTCATCTTCACTTGTACCACCTTCGAATGTTACAAATATTATTGTTTCATTATCTTTATCAAGTTTGTCAACAACTTTACTTGGTAACATGTCAACTGGTATTGTTGTATCTGTTAAATCAGCTAGACTCACCACAGCATTAACTCCATCTATTTTTTTAATATCTTTTTCAAGATTTAAAATGTTTTTCGAGTTATTTGAATCTACCATAACAAATGCATAAGCTCCAAGACCGAAGTCATCTGTTAATATGTTTTCACCTTTTATAGTGTCAACTGAATCTGGAAGGTAAACTAAAATATCATAGTTAATCCTCGTATTTACATAACCAATAATAGCTGGTATTAATAATACTAAACTTATTATCAATACCAAAGCACTGTGATTAGCTATGTAGTTTGCAAATTTCTTCATCTTTTTCATCACCACGCTATATATACTATGATAAATATACAAAAAATGCAAAATCAAAGAATTATTTTTGTATGTTATCCAACACAATGTTGCTTATTGTATATTATTTATGCCTACTTGTGTAGTTTAACTTTACAAAAGACGTATTTGCGATATAATGTTGTTAGGTGAAGAATTATGTCAAAAAAAGAAGATTTAAGGGTTACTAAAACAAAAATGAACCTTTATGAAGCATTGATGAAACTTATGAAGGAGAAGACTTTCGAAGAAATAAAAGTTTCTGATATATGCAATGTTGCTTTAACTAATAGATCAACATTTTATGATCATTTTGCAGATAAGTATGAGCTGCTTGATTCATTAATTAATGATTTGGAAAAAGATTTAATTAAGAAGTTAGAAGAAAATAATATATATAGTAATGCTAAAGAGTATTATATGCAAATGATAAAAATATTTTTTAACCATATTAGTGATAATATAAATGTTTATTCATCAGTTTTAAGAAAAAACACTAATAGTATTGTTATGGATATGGCTTTTGATACAATATATAAAGATGTTGAAAATCATATTAAGAAAAGTGATAAATTATTAACAACTGAAATACCCGTTGATATTATTACAGAGTTTTATGTAAGTGCTGTTGTTAATGTTTGTTTGAAATATATTAAATATCCGAATAGATATAAAAAAGAAGATATTTTAAAATATCTTGATGTGTTAATTCCTGATAAAATTTATTAAAAAATAAGCGAGTTTATTATAAACTCGCTTTAATCTGGTTAATTGCAATGGAAAAATATAAAAATAGAAAGGAGGTGTAAAAAATGAGTTAATAGTTAATAAAGTACACCAATCTTTATTACTCATATAGATATGTCTAATTTTTCCGATTGCGAGATGTATCTTAACATATAATTTAGTGTTTGTCAACCTTTTTCTTCACATTTTTGTTTTTTCCACTTAAAAGTGCAAGATATCCATTAAATGAACCGATATCTTTTTTTAATGCTACGATTTTATCAGCACGTGACATTATTCTTCCTTCGATAAAGAATGATTTTCTTAAAGAATAGTGTCCATATGCACCAATATTAGTAGATATTTTAATTATTTCTTTATATTTTTCTGGTAACTTATCATATTTTTCTTGATTATTAAGTTCTAGTGGACTATTATCAATTCTTCTTACTGCCAAAGGAAACATATGGTGAATTATTCCATCAATTATAATTACTGCCTTTTCCTTTGTTTTAAAATATTGTGGAAACCAAGTTATGGCATTAACTGCTGCTTCGATTGGATGAACAAAACCATGCTTGTTTCTAAGTATTTTTTTAATTTCAACATTTTGCCAAGGAAGTTCATATAAATCATGAAACATTGCTATGATTACAGCTAAATTAATATTGATTGGTTTTAAATCTTTTTTATCTTTTCTTAATCTATTTGCTAATTTATAAGTAACTATCGCATCACATAAGATATGATCTCCGAGAGTCTTTATATCATGATGATAGTATGGATCTGTAGACCTTTTAATAAATTCTTCATGAGTTGCAATTGGTTCAATTATTTTCCATAGCTTTCTTGTATCACTACTATCTAACTTATAATCTTTAGCATATTCTTTATATTTTAAATAAACTATATTCTCTTTCATTTTTTCGCTCCATATAAATTATATTATAAAATAAGCTTTATAACAATGGGTAATATTATTAATTATGATTAAATTTAGTGCATATTATATCTAAAGGAGTTGATATTATTAAAAAAGTTTGTGTTTATGCAATATGTAAGAATGAAGAAAAATTTGTGGATAGATGGTATGAGTCTATTAAAGATGCTGATTATATTTGTGTTTTAGATACGGGTTCAACTGATAAAACTGTCGATTTATTAAAGAAGCATAAAATTAAGACTCAAGTAAAAGAAATTGTTCCATGGAGATTTGATGTTGCTAGAAATGAGTCTATGAAGTTAATACCAGATGATGCTGATATATGTATTTGTCTTGATTTAGATGAAGTTATGGAATCGGGTTGGAAAGAAAAATTACTTAATTCTTGGAAAGATGATACTAACCAACTTAGGTATGTTTATAATTGGTATATTGAAAGTGGTGTTCCAAAAATAAGTTACTACGGAGATAAAATTCATAAAAACAAATTATTTAAGTGGGTAAATCCAGTTCATGAAGTATTAAAATGTAGCACTGATGTACATCAAACATATACAGATGATGTTGTTATTAATCATTATCCGGATAATACTAAATCACGTGGAAGTTACTTACCACTACTAGAATTATCTGTGAAGGAGGATCCTGATAATGATAGAAATATGCATTATTTAGGCAGAGAATATATGTATTATGGAAGATGGAATGATGCAATAGATACACTGATTAAACATTTAAATATGAATAGTGCTACATGGAAGGATGAAAGATGTGCATCAATGAGATTTATAGGTAGATGCTATAAAAATTTAAATAGATTTGATGAAGCTGAAATGTGGTTAAAGAAATCTTGTATAGAAGCATATTACTTAAGAGACCCATGGGTTGAACTTGCTTTATTATATTATCTAGAAAAAAGATATGAAAGTGTATGTAAATGTTTAAAAAAAGCTTTAAAAATTAAAGATATTCCTAAAAGTTATATGAACGAAACATTTAGTAATAACGAGGTTTTATACGATTTATTATCTATGTCATATTACAATTTAGGTAACTTTGATAAAGCATATTATTATGCTAAAAAAGCTCTAAAGATAGATAAGAATAATGTAAGAATAAAAAATAATTTAAAAATATTTAAAAAACTGAAGTTTTGATTCTTCAGTTTTAATATGTTTTACTAACTTGATATACTTCAACATCAACATTTGTTTCTTGTCCAAATAAGTCAATTATAATATTTAATCTGTTATTTTCAGTATCAATATTATCAACTTTACCAGTCATTCCGCTGAATGGTCCATCAATAATATTAACTGTGTCACCAACTTGTAATTCTGTTGAAGCATCTACTCTACTCATTCCCATGTTAGCTAAAATTCTATCGATTTCTTGTGGTAATAACGGAGTTGGTTTTGCTCCTTTTCCACTTGAACCGATAAATCCTGTTACACCTGGTGTATTTCTTACGATGTACCAAGCTTCATCAGTCATAATCATTTCAACTAAAACATAACCTGGAAACATTTTTTTTACTTTTTCTTTTTTTACCCCATCTTTAACTTCAACTTCGGTTGTTTCAGGAACAATTACACGGAAAATGTAATCTTGCATTCCCATTGATTCAGTTCTTGCTTCTAATTTTTCCTTAACTTTATTTTCATGTCCTGAATAAGTATTAACTACATACCATTGTTTTTCTTCCATTATAACCACCCCTTAACTACTGATAATATTAGATTTAATAGCATGAATAAAGCACATAATACTAAACAAAATATAATTGTTGATATAGTGTATTTTAATACTTCTTTTCCTTCAGGCCATTTTACTAATTTCATTTCTTTGTTTACTTTTTTAAAATAGCTTTCTTTTGGTCCTTTCTTTTCTTTTTTTACATTTTTCTTTTTAGGCATTTTTTCTTTATTGTTTTTTACTAAATCTTTTTTAGTTTCTTCTTTTTTTGCCATAAATAAACCTCCATTTAAAAAAACACTTTCGTGTTCATTTATAATATAGCACAATCACTTTGAAAAAGCAAGCGATTTAGTACTATTTTTCTTGATTTCCTGCATTATTTTCTTTTTTATCAAATTAATTTGATAGTATACTTGATTATAACTTTTATGTAGTATCTTTGATATATCATGGTAAGAATATCCTTGAAGTAATAACACTAACGAAGTTAATTCTTTTTCATTTAATTTATCAAGAATTATTTTATTTATTTGTTGAATATCTTCTTCATCACATATTCTTTCTAAATTATCTTTTATTTTTTTATCTGATACTTCATGATTTTTCTCTTCATATTCAGTTAATGATATATATGTTACATGATTATTTATATTTATTTTTTTAATAATTTCCTTTTTAATAGCACGATTTATTAATAGCTTTACGTATGTATTAAATGATGCATCACTTAGATTAGAATAGTTATTTAGTGCATAATAAAATGTATCAATACAATTAGCAAATAAATTACTTTCATCAATATTTAATTCACTTAAGGTGTTTTTGTATTCTTTTATTATTTTTCCAATTATTTTAAAGTATCTTTCATATAGAATTTTTTCAGCATCCTCATTTTGTTCTCGCAGAAGCATTATAAGTTCTTGATCACTTATACTATTCATGCATACCTAGATGGTATATTAATATGCTTGCTGCTACTGATGCATTTAAACTTTCTACATTTTTATTCATTGGAATACTTATTAAACAATCACTACTTTCTTTTACTAATCTACTTACTCCGGAACCTTCGTTACCTATTACAAGTGCTACTTTATTGCTATAGTCTACTTTTCTAAAGTCTGTTCCTTCCATTGATGCAGCATATACAAAGAATCCTTCTTTTTGTAAAGTTTTTATTGTTGCTACAAGATTATTAACCATTATTATTTTAACATAATTAATTGTTCCAACACTAGTTTTAACAACAACATCTGTTACACCAACACTACGGTCTTTAGGAATTATTATTGATTTTATCCCTACTGATGCACATGTTCTTATTATTGCGCCGAAGTTATGTGGGTCTTCTAAATGATCAAGGATTAATACTAAATCGCCTTCAATATCTTTCAATGTATAGTAATCATAATCAAATGCATCTATTACTACCCCTTGGTGATTATATACACACATTTTATTTAATAAATGATTATCAACAAGTTCATATTTAATTTTATTTTCACTACAATATTTACATACTTCTTTTCTTGATGTAAATACCTTTTTTATTTTTTTCTTGTCTAATTCTTTTAAAACATTCATTCCATATACACGCATATGTATTCCTCCTTCATTGATAGTATTTATTATATCACAAGGTATAATCTTTTGTATATATGAAATTAAAATATTTTTCTTTTAGTAAACTTTATACCTTTAACTATACCAAAAGTTATTCCTCCAAGTACACCAAGTCCTAGAATTGTATAAACTGTATCTTCTATTTTACTGTAACGATGAACTATCAAAGTGTATTCTTGTTTTTCTCCATTTTCTGCTGTTACAACAAATTTTATAGTATTATTTCCCACCTTAATATTTTCATCATATTTTAAATCTATCGATGATGCTTCATCTTCAAGATTATATGTTATTTTAATTTTTTCAACATTATTATTGATATATACTGTATCACTTTTGAAATTGTTAAATGTCACTAACTCATCATTAACATGCATTGTTAGATTTGGATTATTACTTAATATCTTACTTCTTTCAATATTTATTTTATATTCTTTTGTAATATTTTCATCTTCTGAAGCAACTTTGATAATTATTTCATTTAAACCAATCTTTAATTTATCAGAATTTGTTATTTCAACTTTTGCTTTGGAACTTGTTGGAATTGCTGTAACTTTTATATTCTCTTTAGTGGTTTTAAAATACATTATATCTAAAATATCTACTTTTTCATTATCTATTAATACTTCTTTTAACGATGTATCGCTATCTAATATTTTTATTAATAATTTATATTCTTTCGTACTCCCATTTTCTGCGGTTACAATTATTGTTACTTCATTTGTTTCCGATAATTTATAACTACTTGGTTTATTAATTGATACTTTAGCTTTATAATGGTTAGCATTTGCTAAAATATTTGGATTATTATTATTGGTTTCATATGTCATATTTGGTGAAACACTTATACTTGTTCCATCGATTATTACACTTTTTAGTGTATTATCACTACTTTTTACCACTGGTTGATAGTTATTGTTAACATTATTATTATTTGATGGAGTTTCTACATCTTTAATTAATGTTCCATCATTATTATATACTTGCCCTTTTTTATTTCTGTAAGTATTTCCACTATGATAATGGTACTCTTCATAATCTAGTCCCCATTTTTCACAATTTTTGTGACAATAATGTCCACCATTTGAATCTAGTCTTCCTGGGTGTGCTAGAGCAACACTTGGAAATGCAAAAAATATTCCCAACATTAATATAATTATTTTTTTCTTATTCATTAACTTCACTTCCTTGTTTTAATTTTAACATTTGTCGACATATTTTTCAACAAAAAAAATCCCACATTGTGAGATTAGATTTCTTAATGGTGCTGAAAGTAAGGCTTGAACTTACGACCTATGCGTTACGAGGGCATTGCTCTACCAACTGAGCTATTTCAGCAACAATATAATTATAGCAATTTTTTTATAAAATAACAACTTTTATTTTATAATTTTACGTGCTAAAATATATATACGAGGTGAAAACATGTTTAAAAACACTTTAGATAATAAAAGATATCATACTTTAAATTACTTTTTTAAAAAGAAATTTGGTCAAAAAGTTTTTAAAGTTCCTTTAGATATAAATAGTACATGTCCCAATCAATATAATGGTGGATGTATATATTGTTCAAATAAATCTGTTGCAGGTATTAGCGATAACACTCTAGATATATTAGAACAATTTGAAAAAGGAAGAAAAATTATGGAACAAAAGTGGCCAGATAGTTTATACATTCCATATTTTCAATCTGGTACCAATACTTATAATGATAAAAATCTTGTTAAAGGTTATATAGATAAATTACTTCTTTTGCCTAAAGTTATTGGAATTGATATTGCTACCAGACCTGATTGTTTAAGTGATGAATGGTTAGATTATTTAGAAGAATTAAATAAAAAAACTTTTCTAATTGTTGAGCTTGGGCTTCAAAGTAGTAATAATAATACCTTAAAGTTTATAAATCGTGGTCATGATAAAGAAATATTTAAAAAAGCAGTTGAAAAACTACATGAAAGAAATATATTCGTAGTTGCTCATATTATTAATGGACTTCCATATGAAGAAAAAGAAGATATGATAAATACAATAAAATTTGTTAATGATTTAAAAATAGATGGAATTAAAATTCATATGCTTTATATAGCAAAAAATACTCCGCTAGCTAGTTATTATGAAAATAATAAATTTCATATTCTAACTAGAGAGGAGTATATTGATATTGTCTGTTGTCAATTAAGATTACTTAACCCTGATGTTGTTGTCATGAGAATTACCGGAGATCCGGAACTAAATGAACTTGTGGCACCAGAATGGCTCATAAAAAAGTTTATGGTTTTAAATGGAATTGACCAAGAAATGGCAAAAAGAAATATATATCAAGGAGATTTACTTTAATCTTCTTTTTTTAACATTTCATAAAAGTTATTAACAATTTTGGTTATTACTTCATCTTTATTTTCTTCTCTTGATGATTTTGAAACTCTTATAAAGTCATTATAATTAGTATTTGTATCTTTATTATAAATACTAAAATATACCATATTATCATCACCAGCTAAATTATTAATGTCTGCTCTATTTAATTTACCTGTTATACCAATACCATAATTTGAATTCGTAAATTCAGATATTTTCTTTGACATATCGATTGCAGTTTCCATGCTATATACAGAATAAGTATCTATGGTTTCTTTTGGTACTCCCATTTTAATTTTAAATTCATTTGAATAAGTTACTGCACTAAATTTCAGAATTTCACTTGCTCCGGGGATGTTTGTTATTGCATTAACAAGTCCACCACCAGTGCAAGATTCCATTGTTGAAACATATTTATTTTTTTCTTTTAACATTTTTACTATTTTATCAAGTTTTTCCATATTGTACCTCCTAATCAATATTTATTAATTCATAGTCAGTTGTTCCTAATCCTAACTTTTCTGCTTCTTCAACTGTGTGAATTGCATGTCTATCAAGCATCCTTTCTTTCAAGGAATTTGCTTTGCTATCAGTTAGGTTCATTATTGTATCATAACAACATTTATCTAATGCAACTGGATCTACTGATGCAAAAATACCTATATCTGCAATTTCTGGTTTCTTCGGATTGGGAACACAATCACAGTCAATTGAAATATTATTTGCAACATTAATATATAACATATTTTCTGGTTTGAAATAATCCACTACTGATTTATCCGCTTCAGCCATACTTTCCAGAAAATCATCTTGTTTTGTTTCAAGTTTCAAATATTCTTCGGGAACCATCGTTTTTCCAGCTGAGTGAATCCAAACTTTTCCATTTCTTGATGATACTCCGATTGACATATTTTTTAAAGCTCCACCAAAGCCACCCATTACATGTCCTTTAAAATGTGACAATATAAGCATGGAATCATAATTTTTAATATGACTTCCAACATAATTTATTCCATTTAAATGTTTACCACCATTAATTGGAATAGTTATCTCTTTTTCTTCATCCATAATATCACATGGAGCAATATCATAAAAACCATGGTCTTTGATTGCTTGCCAGTGGTCAGATGGATGTTCTCTTTTTCCAGCATATGCAGTGCAACATTCAACTATTGTTCCATTTAATTTATTAACCAATCCTTTTATTAAATTTGGATTTAAAAAATTATGTCCTCCAGGTTCACCAGTTGATATTTTCACTGCCACTTTTCCTTTTAATTCTTGATTTAAACTTTTATAAATTTTGATTAAACTTTCGCTTGTTATTTCTTTTGTGAAATATACTTTACTTTTCATATAATCATCCTTTCATATGAATATCATAATATAATTTGATAATTATGTCTAGCCATCTTTACAAAAGTTAATACATCATATATAATAATTCAATCAGGGTCTCTATAATTAAGGAGGCATTATGTTAGATTTTTTCAATTTTCTTATTTATGTAATCTGGGAATACTTTGATTATAGAAAAAGATAGTAATTAATCAGTTTGGAAAACTCCAGACTGATTTTTATATATTTATTTTCAACTCATTGTATTTATTCCATTCAAGTAAATCAATCTTTTGCAATCTTCCTAAAACAATTCCACGATGAATATTTTTTTTGAAAAAGCAATAATGTTACTTTTATTTCTCCTGGAGCAATAATATATTCTTCAAAATAATCTTTTTTTACTTATAGTGTTTTGACATCTCCGTTATTTCTATTTTTTTACCTTCATTTATTATCAAAAATTTTTGAATCTATTTTTAGATAATTACATATTTTTTCTATTTGATTTTTATTTAAATTTCTTCTTTTGTGCTCATAATTTGATATTTGAGAAATACTCTTGTTTTAGAGATTTGCGAAGTTTTTTTCAGTTAGTCCATATTTAGTTCTTAATAATTTAAGTTTATGACCTGTTCTACTATCCATTTATCATCCATTAAAAAAGTTCCGTATTTGGTACAGAACTTTCATATTTAACAATCGCAATCTTCACAGTTGCATTCTTCGCAATCACAATCTTCGCAATCACAGTTTTCACAATTGCAGTTTTCACAATTGCATTCTTCACAATCACAGTTTTCACAATTGCATTCTTCACAATTGCATTCTTCACAACTGCAAGATTCTAATTTATCTTTTTCTTCCATAATTACCTCATTTCTACTTCTTATTATACTACTAAAAGGAATAATAATCACTAAAAATTATTACTATTTTACTTTTATTGACCTTTTTATTATGTCTTTTACCTCAGTTGGCATATAATATTTTATTTCTCCATCTTCTTCATAAAGGAATACTATAAAATTTTCAACATCACTTGGATCAACTGATAACGTTTTATTTTCATTTGTCAAAAGTGTTTCAAAATGAATATTGAGTAACCATCTATCCTTTATGTTTTTGATACTATCTTTTAAATGTTCTAAGATATATTTTTTTAATTCCTGAAGATTTTCTAAATCCAACTCCATTAGTTTCTTGTTTATTATTTTTATGTTTATCCCTTTTAGTGATGACAAAAGGTCTTCTCTATCTTTAGTCACCAAATAATCATTTACTTCCATATTTTTACCTCTTTTCCTATCTATATTGTACCACAAATGATTATCTGGAACTATTATTTTTTTATTTTCTTTGTAAAGTTTTAACTATGATAGATTATTGCTATTATTTTTCCTGTACTCTTTATTCTTCACATGAAAACTATATTTCTAAATTTTTTGTTATTTTTGTTAACTTATATGTTAGTGAGTCAAACATTTTAACATTTACACTATTTAATTTATGTCTATCAAATATTGTTATTATTTTACCATGTTTATTTATTTTATAGATGTTTTCTCTTTTATAAATGTCATTGTTGATATAATCAACATAAAATTTATTATTGTTGTAATCTGTAAATTCAACTATATCAGATTTACAAAGCGTTTTACCATTTATTTTACTTACTAATTCAGCTTTACGATAAAGTAGCACTTTATTTACTTCTCCAAATTTTATATCAGATTGAAAATCATTATTATCAATTTCATAAATTGTAAAGTTTCTTGATTTATTATCTTTTATTTCATTTGTTATCATATCTAATGGACTAATGCTTAAACCATAACTTATATCTAAAATAATAAATGGTTCATTATTTACTTCAATCACTAATCCTTGAATCAAGTCATTTGCATCTACTTTTAACTTATCATAAAATGTTATTTTCGTAATGGTTGAAAGTTCATTAGTTGGATATTGTTTTTTTGTTTTATTTATTTTAAAATTTTTCTTTATATCCTTGATTATTCTATCTGCTAATTCTTCTAGAGTTTCTCCATCCTCTATATAATATTCTAAATTATATACTTCTTTTTTATGTGCCATTTTATTTTCCTCCTACTCTATTAAATTCCATACATCATACAAATAATCTTTTATTTTTGTTAATATTTCTTCTTCAGTGTATATCGGCATACAACCAAATATACCTTCTTCATCTTTTTCAAAATTATTTTCAATCAATTCTTCTTCCGTATATATTTTACCTTTGTAATAGTACTTTTTCGTACTACGATAATCCTTCCCATTGTAGATTCTTTTATAACAATCTTTAAAATTCTTTAAAGATTTATATACTTTATCTAAATTTAATATTAGTTCCATTTTTATTTTATCTTCTGTTTCATATACATATTTATTCATAATAACCTTCCTTTCTAATATTTGGTAGTGCACCACAATTTGGGATGCACTTACCTACTTTATAAAACTTTAGGTAACGAGGTGGTTAGACTTCTTATTTTGAAGTACGTAATCATCTGTTTTATAAAGCACTGGCTTAAGTTTTTACTTAATTTAAACCATTCAGTAGCTTTATGGTACCATTATGGCAAATCTATTTCAAAAATTTTGCCATTTAATCTAATTATTTCATTAGTAGTATTTTTTATTTCTTCACTGATATTTTTTAATTTATCTTTAATTTCATTTCTATCAATATTTAGCTTATATTCTAAGAAGTATGCACTTTTAGAATCTGTCATTCTTATCTTTTTATTTTCTTTACGTAAAAGAGCTTCATAATAATATTTTAACTTTAGGTTGTATTTATTTTCCACTGATGCTTGTTTAACGGTTCTGCCATCTTCTAGTATTAGTTCGTTTTCTTTTTCGAACAATGTTCTTTTAAGGTAATTAATTCTGTTTGTTAGATCTTCTGTTTCTTTTAGTTTTTCTAGCATTTTTTCTGTGTTATCCACAAGAATCGTAATTTTACCACTTAATTCTTCATTTACTTTATTAAATAAATATTCTTGACTACTAAATCTTACTAAATCTAGATTTTCTTCCTCCTCTCTAATTAAATTTCTTAACATTTGCATATTTGTTTTCATAATATTTCCTCCATTCGATAAATCAATTATACTAGAAAAGATGAATGATGTGGTCGTTTTAAAAGCGACATTTTTTGGCGACATGTTTTTGGCATATCTTAGGAAAAAAATTACAAAAAAAAATACTGTTAAAGAACAGTTTTTAAAAAAGTTTCTAGCATTTCATTTACGATATACAAGTCATATATCTTTTTTTCTAAACAAAATTGGACGATTAAATCAAAATCTTGACTTTTGCTTAATGCATATCCAGCACTATTTAAAAGTTCATTTGCTTCATCTAGTGATAATTTTAAAACAAAACATAACCTTATAATAGTCTTTTTGTTTAGAATATAATCGTTGCATCTAATTTTTGAAAATAGTTTTCTATCGATGCCAGCTTTTTTGTAAATCATTGAATCCTTTAGCCCACTTTTATCAATATATAAAAACAGAAGACTAGAGAAGTTCGTAGATTTGTGTTGATGTAAGTATTTTGTTATTTCTGTTTTCATATTACCTCCAAAAGATAACAAAATTTTTAAATGTTTTGCACCTTTTTTAATATGAATACTTAATCAACATGTAGTTATCAATTCTAAAACTTTTTTCTGAATTGATATAACCATTATAACACACATACGTTTGATATGCAAGTTATTTTTTAAATAAAAAATGCAATAGTTATTTTAACCTATTACATTTTCTTATTTCTCTAGATATATATGCGGGTAACGATAGTTACTATTTTTGTCTAGTTAAAGTGTTTTGAGTTGTTAAATTATCTAAGAATTCTGAAATTATTTGTTCATTTTGATATATCATATTTATAAAATCTGCAAAATTAATGTTAGCTTTAAAAGTTAACTTTTCGTTATGTATGTCTTCAAAAATGATAGTTGTATCAGAAAGTTCTTTACCGTATTTGACATGATAATTTCCATGAGCAATACAATTTCTTATGCTATTTATAATTGATCTTTTTATCAAATGAGCACTATTATTTTTTTCATACATGCATGCATTATTATATTCTGTATCATATTTTATTTTGTCTTGTAATTTAATTTGTTCTTCTTGACTTAATTTTGATATTGCTTGGTTGATACTAGATATTGCTTGATTGTTATTGCTTGCAAGTGCTTTATTTTGATTTTCCACTAATTTAGCTATTACTTTTTGGATGTTTGCGTATGCTTTATCAGCTTTTTGTTTTTGTTCAAGACATGTATCTACTGGGCTTTTATCTGTTGAATATAGTGTAACATTTAAATAGGATAAATCTAGTTTACTATAGTCTAATCCATTACTTGTTGCTTGTTGATATTCAAAATCATTTTTATATACGTCATCATTAGCATATGAAAATAGTGTTTGAAATAGTGTTATACCTGCATTTGTCAATTCCATTATTCCGCTCATAATTTGTTTGTCTTTTATCGTTTTTGAAACATAATTCATATCGACACTTTGAGCCTTGTATATAGTTTCTAGTAGTTCAAGATTTGATACTGATGCCATCGTTTCTTGTAATAAATTCTTAACACCAATTAAGTTTTCAATCATATATGCTATAAGTGTATTTTGATTTTCCAAATCAAATCCCTTGCAGTCGTTTACTAGAGCATCTGATATTACATCATAATTAATATTTGTAATTGGTTTTCTTTCGTATGTAAAATCAAAAGTAAATGATGTAGCTTTTCTTAAATCTTCTAGTGCTTCTGAGGTACATATAGTATTATATTTTCTACATTCTTGGTAAAGTCTTATTACATCTTTTTCTGTTAAATCTTTTCCATCTTTTCTTTTAAAATCCATGGTTATTTTTTTAGCATTTTTACACACATATTTTACTTCTGATTTAGAATTTATTGGATTACCTTTTGTTCTTGCTTTATTTAACATTATTGTTTGATAATGAAAATTCTTAGGTTCTTGTTTTTGTAGATATTTTGTCATTAAACTTATAGTAAAGTTTACTAATTTATCAACACTTACATCAATTGTAGTGCCATTATCATCTAAGGTAAAAGTTATTTTCTTTCCACCATTTTTGATAAGATAATTACCATGAGCTAGTTTATCTCGAAGTGTTGCCACTAAATTTGGAGCAGTATCAAATACATAGTTATCTATTTCATAACCATTACTCACTTTTTTTGCAACTTTATTTACCGCATCTTCTAATTGACTTTCAAATATAAGTGATTTGTATTGATGAAACCCCACTTTTCCAACTAATTCTTCTTTTATTGCAAGCATTATGTTGGTAATAAAACCTAATCTTGCACAATTATAAAATTCTTCATCTAGGATATAGTCAACCTTATCATTATTATGTTGACGTTCTTCCACTAAAAACATTGTGTATGCTTTTGCTCCAGAGTAAAGACTCTTTATCGATTCTATTTTTTGATTATTCATTTAAAAACACCCCTTTGTATTGGGGAATATTTTATCATATTATTGCCGTTTTGTCAAATTTTTCTTGCCTTTATTGTATCTTTATCTGTAATTGTACCTGTTATTAACGATGAATTGGAGTTGTGATTTAATGTATTATTGTTTACTTTGTTTTCATTATAGTTTGCATAACAATATTTACAGAAATGTTTACAAGTGTTGTATGCACCGATGTCTACCATTTCTACACAATTGCATTTTTCTCCTTTACGAGACTTCCAACTTTTATATTTTTTACCCGTTAAGTAGTAAGCAAGTTCGTGAGATAGGCAATCCTCTTTTATGAAGCCATATTCTGTTAAGTTTCGATCTTCAAAACATGTTTGAACTGTCATATTATATTTTTTAGCAATAGCACTAAAGTTAGTTCCAATTTGTTCATAGTCTTTTTCTGTTAATGTTTTATATTGTAAAATATTTTTATTTTTTAAAACATTTTTATATTCATCAAGGAATGATACTATTATTTTATTAACATAGCCATTTAATAGTGATAAAAGTTTTTCAAATGCTTTGATGTGATATTCAATTGGGTATTTGTCACTTATGAAAATGGGGTCATACCTTATTACTATGTTTTCTTTACCAATTTGTTTTGATATTTCTTTGACAGCTTCAATCACTTTCGTTTTTGAGGGGACATATGGTTCAATATCGTTTTTATATGGGGTTATTGTTACATGAAATAGAA
>ERZ773181.1107-NODE-1107-length-24003-cov-3.796434_pt1 | contig 24003 bp, 24 predicted proteins | sample MGYA00581001_ERZ773181 | MGnify/ENA primary metagenome ERZ773181 (study PRJEB29015, sample SAMEA2737780) | human gut metagenome | biome: human gut; feature: human-associated habitat; material: faeces | place: China | collected 2012 ...
TGAGCGCACAGCGCTGGCGCATGCCGCCGGAGAGCTGATTGGGCAGCTTGCGCGCAAAACCCGCGAGCTGATACTGCTCGAGCAGATCGTGCACGCCGCCGCGGTGCTCCGGCGTGTTCTCGTGCCGGACCTCCAGCCCGAGTGTCACGTTGCCCCAGATCGTGCGCCAGTCAAAGAGCTGGTCGCGCTGGGGCATAAGCCCTGCCTTGCCCGTCGGGGCGCGCACAGGCTCGCCATCGACGAGCACCTCCCCGCCCGACGGATGCTCGATGCCGGCGATGAGCGCCAGCAGCGTGGATTTTCCGCAGCCGGACGGCCCGACGATGCTCACGAACTCCCCGTCGGCCACGCCGAAGGTCACATCCTGCAGCGCCGCCACTTCCCCGTCCGGCGCCTGATAGGTCATGGCGGCCCGGCGCAGCTCGATTTTCATGGCGTCTCCCCCCTTTGCTTGCGCCAAATCGCTTTCTCCTCAGTGTATGCCCAAGGCGCATGGTGCGTGCAAAGCACGAAAAAGCACGCATCCGCAAGATGCGTGCCCTTTCTGTCTTCTGTTTTCATCCGCTCACGCCGTCGCCTTCAGCGCGCGCCGGAGCACGGACTGCAGCGACTGATTGTGCGACCGGCAGATGCGTCCGAGCCGGTAGAGGCAGTCCGGATCGCGCGTGATGTGGTTCACGCCCCAGTCGCACGTCAGCGTCGCCTGAAAGCCCATGTCGCGCAGGACGGTGTCCGTCAGGTCGCCGTACTTGCCGTAGGGATAGGCAAACGTGTCCGGCGTGCGGCCGGTGTGCTCGGCGAGTTCATCCTGCAGGCGCTGGAGGTCTGCGCGCAGCAGCTCCGCGTAGGCCGCGTCCGACTCGCCCCGGTTCTGCATGCAGCCGTGCCGCTCGGATGTGTAAGCGTGCAGATTATACGAGTGGTTCTGCACCTCAACGAGGCCGGTATCGAGCATTTCGTTGAGCTGATCCCACGTGACGTGCGCGTAGTCGATGCTCTCACTTGGCCACTCGGTGAAATCGTCCGTGTTGCGCCCGAGGAGCGAGAGGACGATGCGCGCCGAATACTGCTGCAGCAGCGGCAGGACATAGACGTAATTATTATAGTATCCGTCGTCGAAGCTGAGGATGATGGGCTTTTCCGGCAGCGGCGTGCCGTCGCGGACATAGGCGATGAGGTCGGCCATGACGATCGTCGTGTAGCCGTTGTCGGCCAGCCATTTCAGGTCCGCCTCAAACTCCCACGGCTGGATGGCATCCTTGCCGGATTTGTTGGGCTTCACCTCGTGATACATGATGATCGGCAGCAGCACGGGATCGGCCGCAGTGTCGCTCTCCCCGGCGGCATGGGCCGCGAACGGGCAGAACACGAACAGCACGGACAGCACCACGGCCATCACGCGCTGGGGAACCGGCAGCGCCTGGCGCACAGCACCCATCTCCTCTCGTTGAAATCGGGGTTAGTGTGCGCCGGCGCGGCGGATATCATGCGTGCGCCGCGCGTTTTTCCACCGCGCGCTGCACACATTTGACGAGTTCGACGACCGGGATGACCAAAACCGCAAGCCCCATGGCCACGGCGTACTCGGCGGCGGAGATGGCCGTGAAATCAAACGCATCGGCCAGAAACGGCACATAGATGCACAGCGTCGTGAGCGCAAGGCTCGCCGCGGCCGCGCCGACGAGCGTCCAGTTGGGCGTGCGCAGCGTGAAGATGCTCGCCCGGTGTGCGCGCATATTGAAGCTGTGGAAAATTTCCGCCATGCTCAGGGTCAGAAATGCCATGGTCGTGCCGTCGGGCGAGTTCGTGAGCGTCCAGGCGCCATACTCCATGTGGTGGCCGATGAAAAACGCCGCCAGTGTCAGCACCGCGCACATCACGCCCTGATACACACAGTCGAAACCGACGCCATGGGCAAAAATACTCTCGCGCGCGCTGCGCGGCGGGCGGGACATGACGTTCGGCTCCGCGCGCTCCATGCCGAGCGCGAGCGCCGGGAAGCAGTCGGTCAGGAGATTGATCCACAGCAGGTGCACCGGCTCAAGGATCGTGAAGCCGAGCATCGTCGCGGTGAAAATGCTCAGCACCTCGCTCATGTTCGAGCCGAGCAGGAACTTGATCGCACGCTGGATGTTGTCGTAAATGCGGCGGCCCTCTTCGACCGCGCCGACGATGGTGGCGAAGTTATCGTCTGCAAGCACCATGTCGGCCACGTTTTTCGTCACGTCCGTGCCGGTAATGCCCATGCCGATGCCGATGTCCGCCGCGCGGATGCTCGGCGCGTCGTTGACGCCGTCGCCGGTCATGGCGGTGACGAAGCCGGCATCCCGCCAGGCCCGGACGATGTGGGTCTTGTGCTCGGGCTGCACGCGGGCGTAGACGCTGATGTGCCCCAGGCGGCTGGAAAATGTCTCATCGTCCATGGCACTCAGCTCCGTGCCGGTGACGGCCTCGTCGCCCGGGCCGAGCAGGCCGAGCTCCCTGGCGATCGCCTTGGCGGTGTCCACGTGGTCACCGGTGATCATGACGGGCCGGATGCCGGCGCTGCGGCAGGCGCGGATGGCGTCCACGACCTCGGGGCGCACCGGGTCGATCATGCCCGTGAGGCCGAGAAAGCACAGGTGCTGCTCGAGCGCCGCGGGCGACGTGTCGCCCGGCAGCGCGTCATACGTGCGCATGGCCGCCGCCAGCACGCGCAGCGCCCGGCCGGTCATGTCGCGGTTATGCGCGGCGATCTCAGCGCGGTGCGCGTCCGTCATGGGCACGGCCTGCCCGTCGATCCAGATGCGGTCGCACAGCGGCAGCAGCACGTCGGGCGCGCCCTTGGTATACTGCACGACGGAACTGCCATTGGCGTGCAGGGTGCTCATCCGCTTGCGCTCGCTGTCAAACGGCGCCTCGGCCACGCGCGGATACTGCGCGCGCAGCGCACTCGGCGACAGGCCCTGCGTGACCGCCCAGCGCACGAGCGCGGCCTCGGTCGGCTCACCGGTCACGGTGTCCGTCTCCGGGTCATGCACCGCGTCCACGCACAGGGCCATGGCCGTGGCGAGCAGGTGTTCGTCGCTGCCCGCGCACTCCGTCACAGTCATGCGGTTTTGCGTGAGCGTGCCGGTCTTATCCGAACAGATGACCTGCGCACAGCCGAGCGTCTCCACGGCCGTGAGCCGGCGGATGACCGCGCCACGGCGGCTCATGTTCGTCACGCCGATGGACAGCACGATCGTCACGACCGCGGCCAGCCCCTCCGGAATGGCCGCGACCGCGAGACTGACGGCGATCAGGAACGTGTCGAGCACGACGCGGCCGTTGATCGTTCCGGTGCGCAGCACGCCGACCGCGAACACGACCGCGCAGATGCCCAGCACGAGCCACGTCAGGATGCGGCTCAGCTGCGTCAGGCGCAGCTGCAGGGGCGTCTTATTCTCCTTTGTCTGCGTGAGCGCGTCGGCGATGTGGCCCATCTGCGTCTGCATGCCGGTCTCTGTGACGACGGCGCGGCCGCGTCCGTAGACGATGCTGCTGCCGAGATAGAGCATGTTGCTGCGGTCGCCGAGACCGATGTCACCGGCGGCCGTGAGCGCGTCGGGCGATTTTGTCACCGGCACGCTCTCGCCGGTCAGGGCGGCCTCCTCGGCGCGCAGGCTCGCGCTCTCGAGCACACGCGCATCGGCCGGAACGGCGTCGCCCGCCTCAAGCACGAGCACGTCGCCGACGACCAGTTCCTCGCTGGGGACGGTGACGAGCTTCCCGCCGCGCAGGACGCGGCTGTGCGCGGCGCTCAGTTCCTTCAGGGCGGCAATGGCCTGCTCGGCCTTGCGCTCCTGGTACACGCCGAGCACCGCGTTGATGATGACGACGATGAGAATGATGATCACATCGGCAAAGCTCTCGTGCGCATACGCGCTCGTGATGGCCGAGATCAGCGCCGCCGCAAGCAGCACGAGGATCATTGGGTCGGCCAGCTGCTGGAAAAAGCGCTTCACGAGCGATGGTTTCGGCGGTTCGGTGAGCACATTGCGCCCGTCGCGCGCAAGGCGCGCGGCGGCTTGCGCCGGTGTGAGACCGTCGGGCGTGCTGTCGAGTGCGTGCAGGGTGTCCGATGGTGGCTGCCGGTAGTATTCCATGGCTTTGTCCTCCTTCAGATTCCGATATAGTTTCCCCGGAAATGAAAAAAAGACTTATCTGCCTCTCGGCAGATAAGTCTCATCATTTCAGACCGGGCCAGATCCTACGGATCGGTTGTTGGCTGGGCCGCGCGAAGGTTCGCGCCAATTACTCCCTTATCGGTCTCCATTGTATGCGATGGCGCGCGGGAAAACAAGTGAAATCTGTATCCGACGCCGGATTTTAGCGCGCGCTTAGCGTTTCGCGCTCCGCCGCCAGATCTTCTGCGCCTCAGCAGCCGCAATGAGCTGCTCGCGGAAATCCGGATGCGCGATGGACACGAGCGCCTCGGCGCGCTCCCACGTGCTGCGCCCGGCGAGGTTGACCACGCCGTACTCCGTGGCCAGATAATACGCCTGCGAGCGCGGAGACGTGACGATATCGCCGCCGAAGTGCGGCAGGATGCGCGAGTGGCGCACGCCCTGCTTGTTGGTAAAGGACGATGTCAGGCAGATGAACGCCTTGCCGCCGCGGGCCATGGCCGCGCCCGTGAGAAAGTCGAGCTGGCCGCCCGTGCCGCTGATCTGGCGCAGGCCGGAGCTTTCGGACGCGACCTGCCCGTAGAGATCGGCCGCGATGCAGCTGTTGATGGACACCATGTTGTCCAGCTGCGCGATGGTCTCCGGCGCGTTGACATACGACAGCGGCGCCGCGATGACGCCGGGGTTATCGTCGACCCAGTCATACAGCCGCTTCGACCCGAGCACGATGCCGAGCATCCCCTGCCCGCGGTGGAGCGTGCAGCGGCGGTTCGTGAGCACGCCGGCCTCGTACAGGTCGAGGTAGGCGTCCGAGCACAGCTCCGTGTGCATGCCGAGGTCATGCAGGCCGGACCGGGCCAGCAGCTTGCCGAGCACGGTGGGCATGCCGCCGATGCCGAGCTGGACGGTCGCCCCGTCGCAGATGTGCGGCAGGAGGAGGTTTGCAATGGCGGTGTCCTCTGCCGTCGCCGGGTGCGCGGGCAGGTCGGTGAACGGCGCGTGCGCCCCCTCGACGACCATGTCCACGTCGGAAATGTGGATGACCTCGTCGAACCCGCCGCGCAGGCGCGGCAGGTGCTCGTTGACCTCGAGAATGACGATGTCCGCCCGGTCGAGGATGGCGCGGGACACGCCGGTCACGGCCGAGAGGTTAAAGTACCCATGGCGGTCCATCGGCGCGACGGACGCCATGGCGACGTTGACCGTCAGAAATTCGCGGTAGTACCACGCGAGGTTGCGGAAGATCATCGGCGTGAAGTAGCACAGGCCGCGGTCGCAGAGCCTGCGCTCATACGCCGAGCAGTGCCAGGTGTGGTAGAGAAAATGCGCCTGCTCCGGGTCGCACTCGACGATCTGCACCGGGCCGGCGCAGAGGTTGCCGCGCACCTTCACATCGTGCAGCTCGTCGCGCCGGGCGGCGAGCGCCGCATCGAGCAGCGGCGGGAAGCCGAGGCCCGACGTATAGTCCACCCAGTCGCCGTTTTTCACCGCGCGCACCGCCTCGGCGGGCGTGCGCAGCTTGCTGCGGTATTCTGCCTGAAAATCCATGGCGCTTCCTCCTCAATAGATCTGATCCTTCTGCACCGGCGTCCGGAACAGGCGGCAGATCTGCGCATAGTCGTCCGTCTGGCCGAGGATCCACATGAGCTTTGTGACCACGGCCTCGCTCGTCATGCTGTAGGCCTCGATGAGGCCCAGCTCGCGCTTGGCGCGGTGGCCGACCTGATACACTTCCATGTCGCTGCCCTCGTGCGGCACCTGCGTCGTCATGACGATGACGCGGCCGGACTGCACCCAGTCGCGCACGGCGTGGAAAAAGCTCTCGTCGCCGTAGCACGGCAGGCCGCCGACGCCGAAGCTCTCGATCACGAGCGCGCGGTAATGGGCCTTGAGATCGTCAAAAATGCCGGCGTCGATGCCGGGAATGAGCTTGAGCACGAACACGCCGGGGTCGAGCCGGTTGTAAAACTTCGGCGCGCCTGCGGCCTGCTCCGGGATGTAATACACGACCTGCCGGCCGCGCAGGATGGCCGTCTCGGGATAGTCGATGCTCGAAAAGGCGTTGTAGCTCTTCGTGCGCACCTTGCGTGCGCGCGTGCCGAGAATGACCTTGTGGTCAAAGACGATGTGCACGCCGCAGGCGCCGTCATCGCAGGCATAGAGAAAGGCGTCGCGCAGGTTCTCGCGCGCGTCGGTGTCCTGGTTGAAGATCGACTTCTGCGAGCCGGTGATGACGACGGGCTTGGCGTTGTTCTGAACCAGGTACGACAGTGCCGCCGCCGTGTAGGCCATCGTGTCCGTGCCGTGCGTGAGGACAAAACCGTCGTAAGCGTCATAGTGCTCGCGCACGCAGGCCGCCATCTGCAGCCAGTCGCGGCTGTTGATGTTCGTGCTGTCGCGGTTCATGAGCTGCACGGTGTCGATCCGGCACAGCTGCTCGAGCTCCGGCACCTCGGCGAGCAGTTCCTCGGACGTGAGCTGCGGGGCGAGCCCGTCGGCCGTCTCTTTGGATGCGATCGTGCCGCCGGTGGCGATCATGAGGATATGCTTCATGTCAGTCTTTCACTTTCTTCCAATAGTCGAGCGATGCAAAGCCCCGTTCGAGCTGCGTCGCCGTATAATCCTCGCACACGTGCGCAAGCTGTCTGCGGCCCGCGTCACCGAGTGTGAAGGAAAAAATTTTCTTGGGGTCGGCGTTCACGATGTGCCGCATGGCGGCCAGCGTCTCCGGCAGTAGCGGCGTGACGGCCGATGAACTTGCGCCCCGGCAGTGCGCGCAGTACACCGCGCCGCCGCGCAAGGAGAGCCACGGCTCCACAGGCTCGGGCGCGCCGCAGCGCGCGCAGCACGACAGGTCCGGCTCATAGCCGGCCAGACACATGAGCCGCAGCTCGAACACGGCCTTGATCTGCTCCGGCGGGCAGAGCGCGCGGCTGAGCGCATACAGGCTGTTGAGCCCGAGCTGCAGCACCGGCGGGTCGGGATATTCCTCGGCAGAGACGGTCTCGAGCAGCTCGGCAAAATAGCTCCCGAGCGCGAATGCGCCGAGGTCGGCGCGCAGGCCGAGAAACTCCTCGACCGTGGACGCCTCGTTGAGCGTGCGGCGGCCGCGGTTTTCAAAGATCGTCATGTCCGAATACGTCAGCAGCTGCGTCGCCGCCGTGATGCGGCTGCCCTTGCGCAGCGCGCCGCGCGCGCGGACCGTCACCTTCCCCTCGTGCTGCGTGAGCACGGTGAGGATCTTGTCCGACTCTTTATAGCGCACCTCGCGCAGGACGAGCCCGCGGGTCGTAAGAAACATCGTATGTACCTCATCAGGCCGGGCGGCGGACAGGATCATCCGCCGCAGACTCATCGGTCGTCTGCGCCAGCGCATTTTGCGCGGCGCGGTAGTAAAGGTAGCCGAGCGGATCACCCGTGTCCGCGAACAGCTGCCAGAAAAGATCGTCTTGCACAATGAACCACCTCGCTGGGCATAGTGTCTGCACAGCGGGGTGGATTTATGGCTGGTAATAAAGGGTCACTGGTCGGTAAAGCCAAAATTGCGCAGCTGGGCTGCCGAGTCGCGCCAGTTTTCCTTGACCTTGACCCACGTCTGCAGGTACACCTTCGTGCCCATGAAGCGCTCGATGTCCTGCCGCGCGAGCTCGCCGATCTTTTTGAGCATCGCGCCGTGCTTGCCGATGATGATGCCCTTGTGGCTCTCTTTTTCGCAATAGATGGTCACGTCCATGTCGATGATGCCGTTATCGCGCTCGGAAAATTTCGTGACCTCGACGGCCGTGCCGTGCGGGATCTCCTTATCGAGGCACAGCAGCAGCTTTTCGCGCACGAGCTCGGCGCAGATCTGCTTTTCGGGCATATCGGAGATCATATCGTCCGGGAACAGCTGCGGCCCCGGCACGGCAAGCTGCGCAAGCTCGTCGAAGAGCTCGGCAAGCCCGTCACCGTTCTGGGCCGACACCGGCACGATCGCGCGCCACGGCAGCGCCTCGGAATAGGCGGCGATGACGGCCAGCAGCTCCGGCTTTTCCACTGTGTCGATCTTGTTGATGACGAGCACGGCCGGGGCGTTGGACGTGCGGATGCGCTCGATGAGCGCGTGCTCCTGCTCGCCGATGGAGGCAATGGGCTCGACGACGAGCATCACGCCGTCGACGTCCGCCACGCTCTCGCGCACGACCTGCACCATATAGTCGCCCAGGCGGTTGCGCGGCTTGTGAAAGCCCGGCGTGTCCATCAGGATCAGCTGCGTGTCACCGCGGTTGACGACGGCGCTGATGCGGTTGCGCGTCGTCTGAGGCTTGTTCGAGACGATGGCGATCTTCTCGCCCACGAGGGCGTTGGTAAGCGTGGACTTGCCGACGTTCGGCCGTCCGCAGATGGTGATCATAGCGGTTTTGGTAATCATTCGTTTCTCCTTATACGTCCAGCAGACGCATGATCTCTTTTTCGCGCGCGCGCATGCGGCGCTTGTCCTCGCCCTCGTCCACATGATCGTAGCCGAGCAGGTGCAGCACGGAGTGCACGGTCAGATAGCTGACCTCGTGCGCGAAGCTGTGGCCGTAGGTCTCGGCCTGCTCGGCGCAGCGCTCCATGGAGATGACCATGTCGCCGAGCATGGCGCGGTCAGTCTCATAGTCCCACTCGCAGGCATCGGGGTCGAATGCGCCGGGCGTGAGCTCGTTCATCGGAAACGACAGCACGTCCGTCGCGCGGTCCACGCCGCGCTGCTCGCGGTTGATGGTGTGGATGACGGCGTCGTCCGTGAGCGTCACGTCGAGCTCGCACGGAACGGTCACGCCCTCGGCCCTGAGCGCTGCGGCGGCCGCGCGCTTGACATAGCGCTGCGTGTCCGGAAAGCCCAGGCCGCGGCGCGTGCGGGTGATGGTGATCTTTGCCTGTGTCATGCTTTTTTCCTCACAGTCGTCTTGCGCGCGGCGGGCTTTTTGGCCGCGGCCGCGGCGCGTTTTTCTTTCTGCTTGTCGTCCTGCTCGTAGGCGGCGATGATCTTCTGCACGAGCGCGTGGCGCACGACGTCCGCGCCCGTCAGGCGGCAGATGGCGATGTCGTCGATGCCGTCGAGGATGCGGATGGCCTCCTTGAGGCCGGACGGCTTGTCCGACGGCAGGTCGATCTGCGTCACGTCGCCGGTGATGACCATTTTTGAATTAAAGCCCATGCGCGTCAAAAACATTTTCATCTGCTCGCAGGACGTGTTCTGCGCCTCGTCCAAAATGATAAAGCTGTCGTCCAGCGTGCGGCCGCGCATATAGGCGAGCGGCGCGACCTCGATATTGCCGCGCTCTAAATATTTCTGGTATGTCTCCGCGCCGAGCATGTCGAAGAGCGCGTCGTACAGCGGGCGCAGGTACGGGTCGACCTTGCTCTGCAGATCGCCCGGCAGGAAGCCGAGGCGCTCGCCCGCCTCGACCGCGGGGCGCGTGAGAATGATACGGTTGATCTTCCGCTCGCGGAACGCCGCGACCGCGGCGGCGACGGCGAGATAGGTCTTGCCCGTGCCGGCGGGGCCGACGCCGATGGTGACGGTATTCTGAGAAATGGAGTCCACATACTCCTTCTGCCCGATGGTCTTGGGCTTGATGGGGCGCCCCTTGGCGCTGATGCAGATGACGTCCTGCGTCAGCTCGCCGATCTTCTCCTCCTGTCCCGAGCGGGCCAGTCCGATGACGTAGCGGACGTTCTGCTCGTTGATGGCCTCGCCGCGGTTGGAGAGCGTCAAAAGCGCGGAGAGGGCCTTGCAGGCAAGCATGGTGTCCTCCGGCTCGCCGTTGACGCGCAGCTCGCCCTCGCGGTTGGCGACGGTGACGTGGAATTCCGACTCGATGAGGCGGATATTCTCGTCAAACGAGCCGAAGAGGTTGATCGCTTGCTCCAGGCGTTCAATGCTGATGCGCTGTTCCATAGAAAAGCTTGTCCTTTCATAAGCTCCTGCGGCGGCGCCGCAGGAAAATGCGTTCAATCCGTTAAAATGGGCACGGTCTCGCCGATCTGCTCCAGACATTCCGCCGAGAGCGTGACGAGCAGCCAATCCCCCTGCACCGCCGAGGCGACGCGCGTCGCCGTCACGGCGCCGTCGATCCTCGTGAGAAGATACGCCGAAAGCGTCCGCGCGCCGAGCTCCTCGGCCTCTGTGCGCGTCCTTGTGACGGTGCGCGTTTCGTAGGGGCGCAGCGTCGTTTCCTCCCAGGTGAGCGGGAGCGCCATACCGCCGGGCAGAGATAATTTTGTTTGATGTATTATTTTATCACAACTGCCCTGCAAATTGCTACTCCCTTTTGCGCCAAATTTTACCCGTCCTTCACCCACGAGCAGCGCATAGCTGTGCTTTTTGTCATCGGTGTACCGCTTTTCCTCATATTGCAGCGGGACCCGGATCGAAAGCTCATACCACGTCCGGCCCCGGACCTGCCCGCGCCCGGCGAGCAGGCGGCTCGGAACGTTCGGGCGCTCCGGCCCCTCGGTCTGCACCGCGCCGGAAATGAGGAGCTGACCCGCCGTGACGGTGCCGCCCTTCCTCACCATCGCCCTGCCGTCGTAAGCGCGCACCTCGGTAACGAGGGCGTCGCGCTTCGCGACGACGTTCGTGGGCGTGCGGTCATCCGCCAGCTCGGGCTTGGGCACGCGGTCGCGCACGCTGACATAGGCGCGGCAGCCGCGGACGTTGACCGTCAGCCACGCAAGCTCGGGCAGCTCCGGCAGGGCGCGGTTGCAGATGTCCTGCGGGCGGAAGGAGTAGGCGAAGCTGCCGCGGCGCAGCCCTTGCTTTTCCAGCACGCGCAGGATCTTTTCCGCCGGAACGGTCTCGCTGCCGCTGACCTCAAAATCCCAGATGAAGAAGGAATTGGCAAAGAACAGCGCGAGCATGAATGCCAGCCCCGCGAGCAGCGTATAGCGGCGACGGAAGCGGCGCAGGAAAAAGGGCGCGCCCGCCGCGCGCTCGACGGTCAGCGCGGCGTCGAGCGGCGCGAGGAGCCGCTCGAGCTTTTTCCGCTCGGCGGCACGGACGGTGAAGGACAGCGCGCTCGCGCTCTCCCATCGGAGGTCGGAAAAGGCGATGCCGTGCGCGCCGCAGAGGTTGAGCACCCGCTCGGGAAAGGCGCTCTCCACGCGCACGCGCAGCGTGCCGCGCAGCAGCCGGGCCGCACGATCCATGGTCCTCTCCCTCCTCCCTACCGCAGAAATTCAACGCCGTCGATGCGTCCGCCGATGCGCACCTCGCGCTCGGTCATGCTTTTGAGCGTCAGCCCCTCGCCGGTCACGCGCAGCACCGCGCCGCCCACGCTCACGTCGATGAGCTCCGTGCCGTAGGCGAGCAGGCCCTCGTGCCCCTCCAAAAGGAGCTGTCGGTCGCCGAGCAGCTCCATGTGGCTCAGTCCCGCCGCCACGTCGGCGGGCAGATCGAACAGCTCCGCCATGCGGGCCAGATATTCCTTTCCGTTCATATCCATTGCGCTACCTCCCTGTGCGTTTGTCCCTGTCAGGCAAGGGTATGCGCGCGGGGGCGGAAACTTGCCTGTCCGCGGCGCTTGCATTTTCGCCGCCGCGCTTTTATACTATGGGCAAGCAAATGCAAGGAGGCACGCCATGGGAACGAACATCTTCCGCGCCGTCAACTCGACGCTCATCTATCTCGAGCGCGGCGACGAATATCTGATGCTGCACCGCACGAAAAAGGAGAACGACCTCAACCACGACAAATGGATCGGCGTGGGCGGCAAATTTGAGGACAGCGAGTCGCCCGAGGACTGCGCCCTGCGCGAAACGCGGGAGGAGACCGGTCTGACGCTCACGCGCTGGCGCTACCGCGGTCTCGTGACCTTTGTCTCCGATCGCTACGAGACGGAGTATATGCACCTCTTCACCGCCGACGGCTGGACCGGCACGCCGAAGGAGTGCGACGAGGGCGAGCTGGCATGGATCAAAAAGAGCGAGCTTTTAAAGCTCAGGCTTTGGGAGGGCGACAAGATCTTCCTGCGGCTGCTCGACACGGACGAGCCGTTTTTCTCGCTCAAGCTCAAGTACGAGGGCGACACGCTCGTACTCGCGCAGCTTAACGGAGCACCGCTGGAGGTAGGACGATGAAGCCGAAGCTGCTCGTGAGCGCGTGCCTGCTCGGCACGCCCTGCCGCTATGACGGCAAGTCGAAGAAAAACGAGGCCGTTTGCGCTCTCGCGGAACGGTTCGAGCTGATCCCCGTCTGCCCCGAGGTGCTCGGGGGACTGCCCACGCCGCGCACGCCGAGCGAGCGGCGCGGCGCGTGCGTGGTGCGGAAGGACGGGCGCGATGTGACCGCGGAATACCGCCGCGGCGCGGAATGTGCGCTGGAGACGGCGCGGCGCGAGGGCGTCCTCGCCGCCGTGCTCAAGGAGCGCAGCCCGAGCTGCGGCAGCGGCGAAATTTACGACGGCACGTTCACCGGCGCGCTCACCGCCGGAGACGGCGTGACGGCGGAGCTTCTGAAGGCGAACGGCATTACGGTCTATGGTGAAAGCGAACAAAGCTTAACGGAACTTTTATGCTCTGTTAGTCATTCTACCTAAGTTTTTTCCTGCGCTTTTGGCGCTCGTCCGACTTGTTTTTTCACTCGTTCTATTATATAATTTCATGTGGTTATGAATACTTTCCAGGGATCAAGGCGTATCTAAAAAATGAGGAGGAATTTTTCATGAAGTTTTCCAGCAAGGTCGAAAAATGCGGCCAGTCCCCGATGCGTAAGTTCCACCCCTATGCGGTGGCGGCCAAGGCGCGCGGCATCAAGGTCTATCACCTGAACATCGGCCAGCCCGACGTGCAGACCCCTCCCGCCTTTTTTGAAGCCATCCGCAAGTTCGAGCAGCCCGTGCTCGAATACGCTCCCTCCCCCGGTATCCCCGAGCTGATCGACGCCATCAAGGGCTACTACGATAAGCTCGATATGCACTTCGATAAGAGCGAGATCTACATCACCACCGGCGGCAGCGAGGCGCTTGCCATCACGCTCCAGTGCATCCTCGACGACGGCGACGAGATCCTCATCCCCGAGCCGTTCTACCCCAACTACAACACCATGGTGCGCACCTGCGGCGCGTCCATCACCCCCATCCCGACCTGCCCCGAGGAGGGCTATCACTACGCCGAGCGCGAGAAGATCGAGCCGCTCATCAATGAGCATACCCGCGCCATCATGGTCACGAACCCCGGCAATCCCACCGGCGTGGTGCTGACGGACGACGAGATGAAGATGCTCGTTGACCTCGCCAAGAAGCATGATCTGTTCCTCATCGGCGACGAAGCCTACCGCGAGTTCGTCTACGGCGGCGAGCCGCTGCAGTCCTTCGGCTCCTTTGCCGAGGAAGCGCCGGAGAACATCATCGTCATCGACACCGTTTCCAAGCGCTTTTCCGCCTGCGGCGCGCGCATCGGCTGCCTCATCACCAAGAATAAGGAGCTGCTGGGCCACGCGCTCAAGTACTGCCAGTCCCGCCTTTCCGTCGCCACGCTCGACCAGGTCGCGTCCGCGCACCTCTACACCGTCGGCCCGGAGTATTTCGCCGCCGTGCGCGACGAGTACAAGAAGCGCCGTGACACGCTCGTGCGCAAGCTGCGCGAGATCCCCGGCGTCATCTTCGACTGCCCGAAGGGCGCGTTCTACCTGATGGCCGCCCTGCCGGTGGACAATGCCGACACCTTCCAGCGCTGGCTACTCGAGGAGTTCAACGACAACGGCGAGACCGTCATGTTCGCTCCCGGCGCGCCGATGTACGCGACGCCCGGCAAGGGTCTCAACGAGGTCCGCATGGCCTACGTTCTCGAAGCGGAGAAGATCGAGCGCGCCATGGATATCCTCAAGAAGGCCATCGAGGTCTATAACGCGAAATGATCCGCCATATCGTCATGTGGAAGTTCCGCGAGGGGACGGAGCGGGAGCAGGAGCAGTTCCTCACTGGACTGCAGGGGCTTTTCGGGGTCATTCCCCAGCTCAGGCGCTGCGAGGTGAAGCGCTGCGTCGGCAAGGACAATTACGACGCCGTGCTCGTCTCCGAATTTGCGTCGATGGAGGATCTGCAAACCTATAAGGACGATCCGCGGCACAAGGCCGTGAGCGCCCTCTGCAAGTCCATCCGAACCGACCGCGTCGCCGCGGACTACGAGATCTAATGCAGGAGAGCCGACCGTTTGGTCGGCTCTCTTTTCTTCGCTGCGCGGATAATTTTCACACGGCGCTCATACGCTCTTCCGAAAGGGGGGCGAGGCTGTGGCAAGACTGCGCGGCGCGGCGGCGCTGCTTTTCCCGGTATTTTTCGGCGCGGCGCTGCTCTTTTTCCCCGACGTGAGCGCGGCGGCGGCGCGGGAGGGTGTGGCGCTGTGCCTGCAAACGGTGCTGCCGTCGCTCTTTCCGTTCTTCGTGCTCTCGTCGCTGCTCGTGCAGAGCGATGTGCCGCGGCTGCTCTCCCGCGCGATGGCGGGCGTCATGTACCCGCTCTTCGGTGTGAGCGGCGCGGGCGCAAGCGCGCTCATTTTAGGACTGCTGGGTGGGTATCCGGTCGGCGCGCGGACGGTCGCGGAGCTGTACGGACGCGGCGAGATCGCACGGGAGGAGGCCGAGCAGCTGCTGGCGTTCTGCAACAACTCCGGCCCCGGCTTTTTTCTCGGCGTGTGCGGCACGGCGGTGTTCGGCAGCGCGCGTGCCGGAATGTATCTCTACCTCATTCACGTCGGCGCGGCGCTCGTGACCGGGGTCCTGCTGCGGCGCGACCTCGGTCTGCCGCGCCGGAAGGCCGTTTCGCGGCAGCGCGCGCCGTTCGACCTCGCCGCGGCGCTCCCCGCGGCGGTGCAGAGCTCGTTTGCGGCGGTCGGGAGCGTCAGCGCCTTTGTGATCTTTTTCATGGTGCTGCTGCGGCTCCTGTCGCTCGTGCCCGCGCTCGCTGCGCTGCCGCCGCTGCCGCGCGCGGCGCTGTTCGGCTTTATGGAGATGACGAACGGCGTGAACGCCCTGCCCGCCACGCGCGCGGGCTTTGTGCTCTGCGCCGCTATCATGAACTGGGGCGGGCTGAGCGTGCAGGCGCAGACGTGCGCGATGCTTGCGGGGAGCGCCCTGTCCGCGCGGCGGTGTGTGATCGGAAAGGCGGTGCAGGCGCTCGCCGGCGTCCCGCTCGCGCTGCTCGCGGCAGGGCGGCTTTTCTGAAAGGTCTTGCGCCGCGGCGCAGGAGGGGCTATACTGAGGGTGCGGCTTTCGCCGCGCCCTTTACTTTATGAAAGAAAGGCGGACAGCCGCCATGCCGAACCTTTTCCCCATCACCGATTTTGCCGATCCCGCGCTGGACGTTTACGCGCGCCTGACCGAAAATCAGCTCGTGAACCGCGAGGACTTGTCGCAGGGGCTTTTCATCGCGGAAAGCCCCAAGGTCATCGAGCGGGCGCTGAACGCGGGCTATGTGCCCGTTTCGTTCCTGATGGAGCCGCGCCATGTGGAAACGCAGGCGCGGGACATTCTCGCGCGCTGCGGCGAGGTGCCCGTCTACACCGCGCCGCTGGACGTTCTCAAGCAGCTCACCGGCTTCCCGCTCACGCGCGGGATGCTCTGCGCCATGCGCCGCCGCCCACTGCCGGCGGTCGAGACGGTCTGCGCGGGCGCAAAGCGCGTCGCCGTGCTGGAGGACGTGATGAACCCCACGAACGTTGGCGCGATCTTCCGCTCCGCGGCGGCGCTCGGCATCGACGCCGTGCTGCTGACGCAGGCGTGCAGCGACCCGCTTTACCGCCGTGCCATCCGCGTGAGCATGGGCACGGTCTTTCAGGTGCCGTGGACATACCTGCCGGAGATCTGGCCGCAGACGCTCCGCGCCCTCGGCTTCACGACGGCGGCAATGGCGCTGTGCGATGCTTCGCTGCCCATCTACGCCCCGCAGCTCAAAAGGGCGGACCGCCTCGCCGTCGTGCTCGGCACGGAGGGCGACGGCCTCGCGGAGTCAACCATCGCCGCGTGCGACTGCACGGTGCGCATCCCGATGACGCACGGTGTGGACTCGCTGAACGTCGCCGCGGCGAGCGCGGTGGCGTTCTACCAGCTCGCGCTGCTCGCGGGACTTTCCGAGACGGAAGACTAACTTTGCAAGTCAAATCAAGCGCCGCCTGCCGCCGCGCGGTATACTGCGTACAGAGCGGTTCGGAACGGGGTGAACGAGGATGTATGAATGGCGCAGGCAGATCCAGCAGATCGTCGATGAGATCGACGGCTGCATCCGCAGCCACGACGACGCAGCGCTCACGCTGCGTTCGCTTTCGCGCACGCTGGGCTATTCGGAGTATTACACCACGCGGAAATTCCGCGAGATCTCCGGGATGCAGCTGCGCGACTATCTGCGCCGGCGGCGGCTGGCGTTCGCCCTGCGCGAGGTGCGCGACAGCGAGCGCAGCCTTCTCGACATTGCGCTCGACTATGGCTTTTCCTCGCACGAGGCGTTCACGCGTGCCTTCAAGGACGCCTACGGCGTCACGCCCAGCGTGTACCGCGCTGCGCCGAGGCCCGTGGTCCTGCGCACCAAGATCCACCCGTTTGACCGCTACTTTCTTGGTTTAGGAGAAATTGGTATGGCAACATCAAAGGACGGCGTCAAAACATATTTCGTGACGATCCCCGCACACAAGTTCCTGCACATCGAAAACCGCGAGAGCAACGGCTACTGGGACTTCTGGCAGAAGCAGGCGCTCATCCCCGGACAGGACTGCGAAACGATCTGCGGCCTGCTCGAGAGCATCCGGGGCAAGCTCGACGATGACGGCGGCGAGTACGCGGGGCAGGTCATGGGCTATCTCAATGACGCGACGGGCCGTCTGTGCGACTGGGGCTATCTGCGCACGGTGGAGGAGAAGGTCGAGGCGGCGATGCGCGACTTCGACTACGCCGCCGAGGGCTGCGCCCTCGACACGCAGACGCCCGGGCGCGTCACCTATTTTTACTTCAATCCCGGGCAGTATTTCAAGTACATCCGCCCGGTGAAGCGGCTCGACAAGTGAAAAACGCTCCGTCTGCCGATGGGAGACGGGGCGTTTTTTTTTTTCTTGTCAGGGCTTCACCTTTTCAGGAAGCCGAACAGACCCTTCTTTTCCCCGGCGGGGCGCGCGCTCACCGCGGTGACCTCATAGCCGGTCTCCGCGATCGCCTGACGCAGCGCCGCCTCGTCCAGCCCGCTTTCCGAGAGGATGACCGCCTGTCCCTTGCTGTGGGAGGCGGTGACCTTCCTGACCGCAAACCGGGCGCGAATGACGTCGCAGATGTGTGCTTCACACATTCCGCACATCATGCCGCTGATGTTTACCGTTGTTTCAGTCATGGTAATATGCGCTCCTTTTTCGATCGGTCCGGCAGTCTCCGCAGCCGGTCATCCTTAACCTTCCGGACGGAATAAAGGCGGCATCACACCGTTTCATGCGATGCCGCCTTTTCTGCTTTACTGCTTACCGTGGCACTCGCCGTGCATGGCGCAGTGTGCGCAGTTGCAGCCGCAGGAGGATCTTCCCTGTTTCTTCTGCCGGATCAAATGAAGAGAGATTGAGGTGACAATGGCAAGCAAAATGGCAGAGATAACGATCGTTGACAGATTTGCGGTAATCCAGTTCAACATAAAAGCTCACTCCTTCGGAAGAAAATAATCAAATGGGTAATCAGACCTTGGCGCTGAGCTTCGTGGCCTCCTTGTAGGGCTTGAAGAGCATATACACGATGAGCGCGAGCGCCGCGACGGCAGCGATCAGGCCGAGGACGTTCAGGCTGCCGGTGAAAGCGTTGCCGAACTGGTTGATCATCAGGGCGACAACATAGGCGAAGCCGCACTGATAGCCGATGGCGAACCAGGTCCACTTGGCGTTGTTCATCTCACGCTTGATGGCGCCGATGGCCGCGAAGCACGGAGCGCACAGCAGGTTGAAGACGAGGAAGGAATAACCGCTGATCTGCGTGAAGGCCGCGCCGATCTCGGTCCAGCCGTCGGGATACAGGATGCCCATGGTGCCGACGATGTTCTCCTTGGCGACCAGGCCGGTGATGGAGGCGACAGCCGCCTGCCAGGTACCCCAGCCGAGAGGCGCAAAGATCCACGCGATGGCGTTGCCGATCTTGGCAAGAATGGAGGCGCTGATCTCGCTCTCATCGAGCAGCGCCGCCGTGATGCTGAGCGCGTCCGTGCCGGAGTCGACCTCGACCGCGACGGGATAATACGCGCCGGAGAGCTGCAAAAGCTCGACCTGCCGGGAAAGTGTCCGCGTCGTCTGCCGGTGCTGGCTGTCCGAGTACGGCAGGCGCAGCGTCTGTCCGGTGTCCAAGTCTGACACCTGATGCACCTCCGCGCGAACGTCGACCGTGACCGCCGAAGACAGGCCGTAGTTGCCGGAATCGTTGTAGCAGCCGCGCACCTGGTACGTCGTGCTGCCGGAGGACAGCTCGTCGGTGTACTGCGTCTGGGTGAGCTTTGCAATCGGCTTGCCGTTTCGGTACACAAGGTAAAAATCGTAGCTGCCGGAGGTCTGCCAGCTTAAGTCCGCGACGCTAAAGGATTGCACGGTCAGCGTGATACTCGCGCCCGGCGTGTTCGTCACAGGCAGCGCCGCCGCGCCCCAGTCGGACCACATGCCGTACTGATTCTGCACGCGCACGCGCACCGTGTGGCTGCCGTCCGAAAGATACGCGGGACTCGTCCATGTCTTTTCCGTGCCGTAATGCGTGCCGCCCGAGAGTTTGCCGTCCAGCTCCACCTGATACGCCTCCTGCTCGGAGGTCTGCCAGCTGATGGATGGGCGCGGACCCGTGCTCTTGATCTGGATGCTTGGAGCCGTCGGCGCGGCAATCACGACGATCTGTGCCGCATCGCTCCATTCGCCGGGGATACCGTCTGCGTTGTAGGTGCGCACACGCCAGTATTTGATGCTGGATGTGAGGGTCCCGGCAGGGCACGTCCACTGCCGCGCAGCGCCTGTGACGGTTGCAAGCGTCGTCCATGTGCTGCCGTCTGCGCTTTTTTGCAGGTCTGCCTTGCGCTGCGCCGTGCCGGTTGAGATCGAGTGCCGCCACTGGAACAGTACGTCCTTTGAGCCGTCAATCACCGTGTCGACCGGGCTCAGAGGCGCGGCGGTCGGCGTTGCATCGGCGGTTGAGAGCGTCACCCAGTCGGACGTCGTGACCACGCCGCTGTTTGCCGTGACCGCGACCTGCCACTGGATGCTGGTCGTGCCTGCGAACGTGTTGGCGGGTACCGTGACGCTTTGTGCGCTGCCGGAGACGTTGATCGTGTGGATCGTGCCGCTCGTGCCGGAGCGCCAGCGGAAAACGGCAGATGTCTGTTCCAGTACAGCGATGCATTTTAACGCGGGGTCTGTACCCCATGCGAAGGTGTTTGGCTCTGTTTTTACAATAGACCCCGAACTCGGCGTTGTCTCGAATATTTTTAGCCCACAGGTTATCGTATCGTCCACAGTCACTGGAATATATGGCCGGTTTGCGCCTGCTGTAACGATTGACGCAAAATCCATAGATACCGATATATCGATAAACACGCCCTTTTGCACCGCGTCAGGAATCGGGAGCCCATATGTCGACTCACACAGTTTCGGGAGGTCTTCAGCGTAAACGTTTTTCGTCTCGACTTTGCTCACGTGGAAACGCTGCTTGGTAGCATAGGTAGCGGTAAGAGGGTCGAAGCGCTCAGTCAAGGTACCTATTTTTAGGTTGACTGTGTCGTTTTCGCCTGCTGCCTGCACATATACGTTGATTTTTGTCCAATCGTCAACAAGCTTTTTGTACTGCTTCCCGTCGCTAGGCGACTGGAATTGCAAGTACAGTAAATCGCGATAGTAGAGCTTTGCTGGGGAGGTTGTGTGGTCGTTGACGTTTTGCGCGTCATTTTTCAAGATCGCAAATGCCGAACAGTACAGATTAAAACTCGTTGCCACCTCACGTCACCCCCATTCTGGCCACTCGTCTCTGGTTTTTCATGCGGCGGATGAAATCGTCGATCTCGCGAATTTCATTTGCCTGCACGATAAAGTTGTAGGTATCGCCGCCGGAGAGGCTGCGTCCTTCCTGATTGGTGCCGATGCGCGAGCCTTGCGGCAGCCACACCGGCTCGGGGCCGTTTTCGCCGACCCACGTCACGCCGCCAATAAAATTGTCCGTTCCGGCTGCGTTGTAGCCCTTTGCGTTTTTCCACGCCTCGAAGCTGCTTCCTGCGCCTTCTTGCTTCTTCCATTCGTCATACAGATAGCTGTCATAGTTCCCGTACCATTTCCCGTTCCCGTAATACTGGCCGTAACCATTAGCGCGGGTCATGGCGTTGGTGTCTTCCTGCTCCCACATTTCGGTTAGCGACTGCACGTTGTTTTTAACGCCACTGTTGTAGTTCCAGCCGAGCGCATTCGCCATGCGCGTGTAGCCCGCTTGTTTCCCGGAGAAGCCCCAACTGAATAACACCTGCGCAAAGCCAACCGCAACGGATGCCGAGTCGGCGATGGCGGCAAGAAGCCGCGCGACCGGGCGCAGCGTTTGCGTCAGTTTCGGGACAGCGTCGTCGGCCAGTTCGTTCGTGGTGGGGAGCAGATTCGTAAACGTATCGAGCATCATACCAAAAGCATCCACAATACCAGATGATTTAATTGCGGAGCCCAGCCCGTCCGTCAAGTTTGTCGCTCTCCCGTAAAACTCTTCCAAATATGGAGCGAACTCAGAGGCCATTTGGTTTTTCAAAGACTCCTGCGATGTCTGGAGGCGCTGCACCTGATCGTCCACCGCCTCCAGTGCAATGAGTGCATCCTCTGTCAGCACTTTTCCCGTGTTTTTTGCTGCTCGCGCGTAGCCTTCCAGCTCTTGCGAGCCCTTCTCAATGATTGGGTTCAGTTCACGAGCTTCTTCCGACATCAAGTCCATAGCAAGCGCGTCACGGTCTGCCTGATTTTTGATATTCCCGAGCGCGTCAATTGTATCCAAAAAGACATCCATTGAGCTCCGAAGATTGCCTTCCGAATCCTCAATAGATATGCCCAAACGGTTAAACGCGGCCGCAGTGTCCTCCGAGCCGTTCTGAGCTTCCTGCATCTTGTTTGTGATCTCTTTCAGGGAGTCACTGATTCGGTCGTAGGACACGTCCATCTTCTCAGCGGCATACGTAAAGGCGATGACGTCCTCTCGAGATTGACCCGTGATACTGGCCAAGCGCCGGACTTCTTTAGAGTAGGCACCAGCTTCCTTTGTGACGGAAATGAGCGACTTTTCGCATTTTACGATAGCTGCGGCGACAGCGGCAAAGCCAGCAACTGCCTTGACGTTCCCGGCATTGATTCCGTTAAGCGCATTAAGCGCTTTGTCTGCTCCTTCCGGCAGGTTGATACCGAGCTTTTCAATCAGGCTTCCGAGCGCGTCGCCAAGGCCGACGGCCTCGCCCTTGCCGTCCGCAAAGGATTCCTTGAGATTGGCAAAAACGCCCTTCGCGCCAGTGCCCTCCTCCTTGGCCTTCGCGACGGAATCCTTGACTTTCTCCATTGCCTGCTGGAATTTCGAGCCGCTCGCGCCGGCTTTCTCAAGCGCGTCGTTGTTCTCCTCCAGCTCGGCGTTCATCTTGTTCAGCTCGGCTTCGGCGTTGTTGAGGCTTACCTGCCAGCCTTGTGCTTTCTTTGTCGCTGTCTCTACACCTTGCGCGAGACGTTTATACTCGTCGCTGCCCTCGTCCAGTACGTCCTTTGCTTTCTGGAATTTTTCGTTTGCTGCCTCCTGCGCCTTTGTCGCTTGTTCGAGTGCTTTGCGCGTAATTTCGATTTTTTCCTTTTGTTCTCCGATTTTTTTGGAAAACACGTCGCTTTTCGCCCGTAAAGCATCTACACTGTCAGCGTTTTTGATGTATTCGCTCTCTACCTTGCGCATTTCGGAGTTCAAGACGCGCATGCTATCTCCGATCCTCGAGATCGCGGCTTTGTATTCCTTTTCGCCGGAAAGCGAAAACTTTGTGTTGATGTTCGGCATGCTACTTCCCTCCGCTCAAGTATTCTGCCAGCGACAACGGCTCCTGCGGTTCCTTTGGCTCGCTATCTGGTCGTGCCAGTGTCGCAAGCAGACGTCGCGGCGTCATGGTCTTCCAGAAAAGCCGCTCCGGCATGCGCAGCTGGTAAAGCCAGATTGCCAAAAAGCCGGGAAAATCAAAGCCGCCGTGCTGCTCTGATTCTCCCGGCTCTGTCAGTTTTTTGGCTGGTTCCCGCCGCTGTCCTGCTTCGGCTTCTCGGCGTTCTCCTGCTCCGGCATTGCTGCCATAATCAGTTTTGTGATGAGCTGTGCCGCGTCCGTTGTCTGCGTCATTGTCAGCTTGCGCCCCAGCTCCCGCGCGGTCACGCGCAGCAGCTTTCCGTCCTCTCCGCGCAGGTTCTGCGTTTCCGCCGCGTCATTGAGCATCGCCGCCAGAAACCGCAGCGTCGACTTGAGGCTTGTCATGCTCCGAAGCGCCCGCATCAGATCGCCGTCATATTCCTCCTGCACGTCCGCAAGGACGTTCATGTTGCAGGTCAGGTTGTAGATCCTGCCTGCATACTCATATTCCGCCGTTTTCTGCCGCACGTCTTCCATCAGGTTTCACCCAGCTTTCCCTTGATCCAGGCGACGGCCTCCGCCGCGCTGTCGACGGTCTCGGTTTCCAGCAGCAGCTCGTCTTTGGAGTCGTCCGCGAGAAATTCGCCCGTCGTGGTCGGCGTATTAAACTGGATGTTTTCTCCCTTCGTCTGGTACGCCATCGACGGCGGACCAAACAGCGCTTTCGGCACCCAGACGCATGTGTATTTCGTCACGCCGTCTACCTTGTCCGGCGCGTAAAATCCGACGCCCACATAGTTTGCCACGTCCTTGGCGGAGAACTTGATGTTTTCCTTGCTCGTGTCCGTCGTGCAGCCATAGAGCATCGCCTGCGCTGCCTTCTTGATGTACTTGACTGCCAGCGAGATAGTGCCGCCGGTTGCAAGTTTGATGTACTCCGCCAGCTTCGACTCTGCATAGAGCCTGCCCTCGGCAAACTTCAGGTCGAGCTGTGCGCTCATTGCATCTCCGACGTCCGTCGGATTTTCGTAAGATACGGTTCCGGCAGTGTTTTTGTACTTGCCCGCTCGGATACCGCGTAAATCAAAACTCGGCATTTATAATAAGCCCCTTTCTTTCAGCTTTTCCGTGAGGAACTTTTCCAGCTCCTCGTTTACCCGCTTTTGTGCTGTCCTGACGCCCTTCGTCCAAAAATAGGTTCCCGTGATTCGTCCGTATTTTTCGCTGCGGCCGTAATTTAAGACAAAAAGCACGGTAGCCCTTCGCTCTCCGTGCTCGTTTTTGCCTGTTGCCGTGATGGAGATATACGGATCTCCGGATTTGTCGCGCTTGATCGTTTTGGAGTATTTGACGCTTTTTGCGTAGTTCTCCGTCTGAAACCCGCTCGTCTGCACTGCCTTTTGCAGCTCCTCGACGATGATGTCCCCGGCCGTGTATAAGATCTCCTGCTGCATCTTATCGTCAAAGATGTCCGCTTTTTGGAGCGTTGCCAGCAGCTCCTCTGCGCCGGTGATTGAGATGTTAGCCATACACGGCCCCCTCTGTCTCAGCGACGAGCGCAATCTGCGTGCGCCCAGTGTCCTTGTCGTAGCTCTCCATGTCGACGGTCACAATATAGCCCGCGCGTTCCATCGCCGCTTTCGTCCGCCGCAAGAGATCTGCTGCAAAGCCCTCGGCAAATATGGAGACGGCATACGCTGCGCCGGTTTCCGCCTCTCGCCCCTCGGCGTATATTTGCCCGGATTGCCCGAGCAGCTGATACGTGATGTACGTTTCCTCCGCGCCCTTGTA
>ERZ773181.1113-NODE-1113-length-23867-cov-3.886822_pt1 | contig 23867 bp, 20 predicted proteins | sample MGYA00581001_ERZ773181 | MGnify/ENA primary metagenome ERZ773181 (study PRJEB29015, sample SAMEA2737780) | human gut metagenome | biome: human gut; feature: human-associated habitat; material: faeces | place: China | collected 2012 ...
AAAATTTTTATATTTTATTTATAAATTGTTATTTTCTACTAAATAATATTCCAATAACATCAAAAAAGACAATTGTATATTTCATTATACGAATTGTCTTTTTATTAACCAATTTTTGCTTTCTTTAATGATTTTACTTTTTTTATCTCAGCGACAAATAAAGCATTACGTTCTGCTATTATAGCAATTATTTCATTCCTAATTGGAGTTAATCTTCCATTTTGAAAATCTTCATCAATGTTATAAATTATCTTAAATGGTAATTTGTATTTTTTGCTTTGACTTTCACCATTTAATTGACGCAAATATAATTTTGCATAATCTAAGTTCCCTTCTTCTATAAATATTGTTAATGCAAATGGATCTATATATTTAAAACAGTCCTCACTTATGTTTAGCTCTTCAAATATACTTATTCCAAAATTCATTTGTCTTAAATTTTTTATTGCCTTTTTTTGTAATTGCTCTATATCTGAAAATTTCGATTTAAATTTATATCTTTTCTTTTTAACAATCTCATCATTTATTTTTTGTGTAAATATATATTCTGCATTTTTTGAATTATACTCTATCTTTATATTATTTTTTCCAACATATTTTGAATTCCATGCATTTAATTTTTCTTCTAAAATTTTAATGACATTTCTCTTTTTTTCTGATATTATTTTTGACTTATCATTATATATTCTTTTTATTTCCTTTTTTTGAGTTCCTATATTCTTTTTAGATAATTTTTTTATATATTTTTCTGTTTGTCCACCATATGATGACTTGAGCCTATTTATATAATCATCTAAATTTTTATATTCCTTATATGTATATTTTATACCATCATTAACCAATAATTGCTCTATACTATAACTTATTTCAAAGTACATTTTTTTAATTTCTTCTATAATTTTGGAATGATTTTCATATTCTTTTTTTCTACAAAAAACAATGTAATTTTTATATAATATTCCTATTTCGTCCCTAATGTTTTCTGCATATTTATAATCAGTTGTTATATTAATTTTCCTTAATTTTTTAAGATATTTTAAAGACTTATAATTTGCAAATATTGAATTATTATATCTTAAATTTTCATATAAATCTTGACATATAGATCTTATAATTACATTAATATCTTCCAATTTCTTCCTCCATGAAATATAATCAATTTCTATTATACCATGATTTTGGAATTCTTTCAATATTTTTTATATTATGTTAATTTTCTTAGAACTTCACTTCACTTTGTATTCCCAATCCATTGCCATTGCATATCAATGTTTCAGCTTTTTTTCTTGGTCTTTTATATGTTGTTGTAACTTTTAAGTTTTCTATAAACTTTTCTTTTTCATTTCCAGTGTCTTTTGGAGCATCTATTTTTTTTACTTCTTCTTTTTTGTTAAATATACTTTTAAAATATAAAAATACTTTCCTTATAAAATTCATAATCCAACCTCCTCAATTATAATTTAGCGTAATTTTAAAGCTTCATTATCTCTTTTTTTATACTTTTGGTCACTTTCCCATGGTCTTACTCCATTTGCTCTTTCTAAATCAGCTTCATAACATTCAAATTGCTCTGTAAATTCCTTTGGGTGTAATTCTATAAATTTTTTTTCCTTAGCATCAGCATAATAAAAATTTTTTTCTGAATCATTTGATTCTATATACGCATATACAACCGGCTTTTTTTCTTTATCCGATTTATTGTAAACTCTATTTATAACACATTTATTAAAGTCCATATTTTCATTATTAAAACTAATCAAAGTTAACATTTCCATGGTTTCTTGTTGACATTTTGCAAAATTTGGATAAAGTTTAGAAAATAATAATAATTGTTTACTAATGTTTTCATCCTGTTGTTTAGCGTATATTTTATCCACTAATTTTGATTTTTCTACAAAATCACCAATTGGAAATTTACCATTTTTATCAGCTACGCCTATACTCGTAAATAAGCTTCTTAAATTTTGTTCACTTAAACTCAATGTAGCATCTTGTAAGTCTTTATCATTTTCATGACTTTTATGATCATTTCCTTTTGAGTCAATATCTCTCTTTCTCATATCTTCATAACTTAAACAAAAACAATTGGGCATTCCACCAAATTTATTTCTACCTAAATTCCAAGTTGAATCTAATAATGTATTTCCTTTTACAGTTTCTCCATTTTCAAGTGGCATTTCTATATTTTTTATTTTTAAAAATGCATGAGTTTCACTATAAACAATTTCACTTTCAATACCAATTCTATCAAATATATATTTTTCTGTAGTTGATATTCCATTACAGACACCGTATCCAGAAGTAATTATTCTCCAAATATTTCTACAATTACTTGTATTAAATACTTCTGTTCTTTCATCTGGCGAAAAACTTATTTTTTTTCCAATTGCATTATCTATTACCGCTATTTTTTGTAAATCGGTATATTGTGGATCAATTTTACTAATTACTGAAGTTATCCAATTTTCTGCTACTACATATTCTTTTCCAGTAGCAACTGTATAACTATTTTTTACTGTTAAGTCTGGACAAACTTTACAAATTTCTATAAATTTTTTTCTTTGTTCATCTGAAAACCCTTCTGGCATTGAAGTTATTAGATTATCAAAGTTTCTATAATCTTCTGGATTCCTCTCAAGGTCTAAAATAATGTTAGCAGAATCTGTGTAATCAATTGGTCTTTCTAAAATATTCTCAATATACTGGCTTGTTTTCATACTAAGAGCCACTTTATATTTTTCTGGAAAATTTGATGTGTCAATTTCTTGTTTTACTTCTGGTTTTAACACCGCTAAAATTTCTAATTTTTCATTTAATGTTAACTCCATATCTTCTAAGCTTGAGACAAAATTCATTTGTTTTTCTTTATCCAATCTCCATATAACACTATATGGATGAATATTATTTTTTTTATAAAAGTCTTTATTTTGTTTAAAAAAACTAATTAGTGTTTTTTCATCTAAAGTCTCTAATATTTCTACACTATCATTTTGGTTAAATTTTTTTTCTAATAAGTACTTTATTTTATTATCATTTTCACTCAAACTTTTTACTATTTCTTTTTCATAAAATCCTAAATTATACATTTTTAGTACATTTAATTTATCTGTATCATTTGATAATTCTTTTGCCAACTTTGTAATTTGAGCATTATTTAAATTTAACATATCTCTACTTATTTTTGGGTTTGACAATATTTTTACTTTAGTGCTGTCATCAAAACTAAAAATTATGTCATCTCCCAAAAAATCAATTCCATATGTCTTTTTATCTATTAAGACCTTCATTTTCGCCTTATTACTCATTTTTCCAATTATTTGTACCTTTTCCCATTCTGATATATTGCTATCATGTATAACTTGCAATTTTATATTTTCATCAGATATTGTATCTATTATTTTACTATTAATGATATCTGTATTAAAAATATTGTAACTAAGTATACTTTCTTTTTCTTTATCATTAAAAAATGTATTAATTAATTCTATTAATTCAGCCATCGAAAAATTATACTTTTTTAATTCACTCTCATCTTTTAATATACTCACCTTATCAGCAGATTTTTCTAATAATTTTCTTAAATCATTAATATCCATTTTTCCTCCTCTTTTGTAAAAGTATTTCTGTTATAATTTTATCATATATTTTAACAATTAAATATATTTTTTATAATTAATTTCAAATATTTATTGTTAATCTAATTAGCATAAAAAATTGTCTTTAATATTTATGTTATGTTTTTGAATCCTCCATATTTATAAAAATATCAATTTTATTCATTCATATATTTGTAACACAATATTTTGTATGATATAATCAAAAAAAACAAAGGAGGATTTTATTATGACACCACATATCAATGCGAAAGAAGAAGACATTGCTAAAATTGTTTTAGCTCCTGGAGATCCACTTAGAGCTAAATATATTGCTGATAATTTTTTAGAAAATTACAGATTGGTTAATACTGTTAGAAATATTTTGGCATATACTGGAACATATAAAGGAAAAGAAATTACTGTATTTTCAACAGGTATGGGTATGCCTAGTATGGGAATATATTGCTATGAATTGTATAAGTTTTATAATGTTGAAACTATTATAAGAATTGGCTCTTGTGGAGCTTATTCAGCAGATTTGAACATTTTTGATACTATATTAGTTGATGAGTCTTATACAGAGGGAAACTTTGCTAAAGCATTAAATAATAAAGATTGTCACATAATTAATGCAAGCGAAGATATTAATTCTATCATAAAAGAAACTGCTAATGAAAATAATATAAAACTTGTTGAAGGAAATGTTTTATGTAGTGAGTGTTTTGATTATTATATAGAAGATATAAATATATTATTAAATAGATTACCTGCAGAATTTAATATTACAGCAGCAGAAATGGAATCTTTTGCTTTATTCTACACAGCAAAATATTTAAACAAAAAGGCTTCTTGTTTATTAACTGTTGTTGATTCACATTATAAAAAACAAGAAATTTCTTCAGAAGAAAGAGAAAAATCTTTGAATGATATGATTGTACTAGCATTAGAAAGCAGTTTAAAAGTTTAACCAAAAATAAAAAGGGGATTATTTTTCCCCTTTTTATTTATTTTAAAGCTTCACTACATCTGTGGCATATTGTTGGATTTTCTTTGTCTTGTCCTACTGTTACATCGTATTTCCAACATCTTTCGCATTTTTCACCTTCGGCTACTTGTACTTTTATTTCTGATGTACCTTCTACTAAATCTAATCCTGATACTATGAATACATCTTTTAGTAGCTCTTTATTGTCATTTAGGAATTTGTATTCTTCTCCTTCTGCTGATATTATTACTTTTGCGTTTAGTGAATGTCCTATTACTTTTTCTGCTCTTGCTTCTTCTAATTTTTTTGCTACCGCTTCTTTTATTTTTAGTATTTTATCCCATTTTGCTTCTAGCTCTTTGTCTTCATATTTTTCATTTACTTCTGGGTAATATGAAAGCATTACACTTTCTGTGTTTTCGCCATCTTTATGAGGCATATATTTCCATATTTCTTCTGCTGTGAAGCTTGCCATTGGAGCTATAATTTTTACAAGTGCTTGTAGTATTTCGTACATTGTTGTTTGAGCAGCTCTTCTTTCTGTTGATTCTGGTTTTGCTGTGTATAGTCTGTCTTTTATTATGTCTAAATAGAAATTACTCATGTCTAATACACAGAATGTATTTATTGCTTGATATGCTTTGTTGAAGTCATATGCATCATATGATTTTGTACATTCGCTTATTAAATTATTTAGTCTTGTTAGAGCCCATTTGTCAATTTCTTGTAAATCTTCATATGCTACTGGTTTGTTTACGTCAAAGTCGTGGATGTTTCCCAATATGTATCTTGCAGTGTTACGTATTTTTCTGTATACTTCTGAAACTTGTTTTAATATTTCCTTAGATAATCTTACATCTGATTGATAATCTGAAGATAGTGCCCAAAGTCTTAGTATATCTGCACCATATTGGTCTATTACTTCTTGTGGATCAATACCATTTCCTAATGATTTATGCATTTGTCTTCCTTGTGCATCAACAGTCCATCCATGTGTTAAAACTTCTTTGTATGGAGCATCTCCAGTTACTGCTATTGATGTTAATAATGATGATTGGAACCATCCTCTGTATTGGTCAGCACCTTCTAAGTATAAATCTGCTTTTGGTAATCCTCTTTGAGCAAGACAACTTTGATGTGTTGAACCAGAATCAAACCATACATCCATTATGTCTGATTCTTTTGTAAATTCTTTACATCCACATTCTGGACATTTTGCATCTGCTGGTAATAAATCTTTCACATCCATGTCAAACCAACAATTAGTTCCATGCTCTTTAACAAGATTTATTACTTTTTCCATAGAGCTATCTGTAACATATTCCTTCTCACAATTTTTACAATAGAATATTGGTAGTGGAACTCCCCAAGTTCTTTGACGAGATATACACCAGTCATTACGCTCTTCTATCATTTTAGAAATACGGTCTTCACCCCATGCTGGAACCCATTTAACATTTTTTATAGCTTTTAATGAATCAGCTCTAAATTTATCTATTGAAGCAAACCATTGCTTTGTAGCTCTGAATATTATTGGCTTTTTACATCTCCAACAATGTGGATATGAGTGATTTATTTTCTTTTTAGCAAATAGTAAATCATTTTCATCTAACCATTTTACAATTTCTTTATTAGATTTTGCATAAAACATACCTGCAAATGGTCCAGCTTCTTTTGTTTGATGACCTTTATCATCAACACAAACAATCATTTCAAGTCCATTTTTTAATCCGCATAAATAATCTTCTTTACCATATCCAGGAGCTGTATGAACTTCACCAGTACCAGCTTCTAAATCAACATCTACTGTATCTGGACTACCCATAACAACTTTAGATTCTCTATTTAAGAAAGGATGTTTACATTTAACTCCATCAAATTCTTTGCCTTCAAATTCTTTTATAACTGTATATTCTTCTACTCCAGCATCTTTTAATACTGGCTCAATTCTTTCTGTTGCAATAACTAATTTTTCTCCATTAACATCAATTAAGCTATATTTAAAGTCTGGGTTTACTGTTATACCTGTGTTTCCAGGTAATGTCCATGGTGTTGTTGTCCAAATAACAAAATATGTATCTCTTTCATCAAATAATCCATTTCCTTCTATTACTGGGAATTTTACATATACTGTTTCTGAATCAACATCTTTATATTCGATTTCAGCTTCAGCCAATGCTGTTTCACAATCAGTACACCAATAAACTGGTTTTAAACCTTTGTATATATAGCCTTTTTTATACATAGTACCAAAAACTCTTAATTGCTCAGCTTCCATTTCTGGTTGATATGTTATGTATGGATGTTTCCAATCTGCTAAAACACCTAATCTTTTAAATCCATCAGTTTGTAATTTTATATATTCTTTATTAAATCCTTTACATGCATCTCTGAATTCAGAAATTGGAACTTCATCTCTATTTAATCCTAATTTTTCAATAGCTTTTTTTTCAGTTGGCATACCATGTGTATCAAATCCTGGTATGAATGGGGTGTCAAATCCTTTTAAATTTTTGTATCTTACTATTGTATCTTTTAAAATTTTATTTAAAGCATGTCCTATGTGAAGTCCACCATTTGCATATGGAGGTCCATCATGTAATACGAATGGTGTCTTTCCTTCATTCTTTTTTAACATTTTTTCATACAAATCATTTTCAAAAACTTCATCAAATATTTTGGGTTCATTTTCTGGTAAATTTCCTCTCATAGGGAAATCTGTTTTTGGTAAGTTTAATGTTTTACCATAATCTTTTTTTTCTTCACACATATTTAATCTCTCCTTTATTATAAATTTTTATAGAACAAATTCTTTTGAACATATCATTTTTTATATTTTTGCATTATTTCAATTTTGCATTTTAGACATCAAAAAAAGCCATTTGTCCTACTTTTATTAGGACGAATGACTTAAAATCCGCGGTACCACCTATATTAGCTAAATATTAAATTACTAGCTCTCTTAATTTTCTTTTAACGCAAGATTACGGCTTAATTTACTTTGGTTCGATTAAGCAACATAAAGGTGATAACATACAAATTATTATCTTACTGAAATTTCAGCTTATTTTTTCAGCTCTCTGTTAGTTTTAGTTTGAATGTGTTGTCCTTTATTTCGTTTTTAAATATGTTAATATGATAACACCATTTTTTATTTTTTTCAATAGGTATGTACCAATTTTTATGTGGATATAAAAAATGATACCATAGAAAAAAACATCCCCTATCCACATGTGAATGAGGGGATGTTTTTTTTATGCATAAAGATCAATATCGTACCAATCATCAGTGCATGGAGATAACAGCCATTCGAGTCCTCTTCTTCTTTCAACAATTACGTCATCATTAATTATTGTAGGATTGAATTCCTGCTGCAAACAAATTTCATTTGTTGCCCACTGATATCTGTAATATAAATCATACATATCCAATATTTCGTCCAAGCTTCTAACTCTGCAACGATCTTTGAATTTTTTCAATGAACTTCCTTTAAGAAGTGACATGGATTTTTCGCAGTCTGCCAAGATGTTCGGATTTCTTATGTCATCATCTATAAGACCTAAGGCCCAAAGTAACGCCCAATTTGTTTCATAGGCCCAATCCATATCCAAGCAATCCTGTTTAGTATAGCATAAATTCATAATTCTTTCTTCTTTTGAATTTAATGCATCTTTCACTCCAAAATTATCAAGTAAAAAGATTGCTTTTGCCATACTTTCTTCTGAAAACTGATCATAATTGATATCACAAGCTACCTGAATGACAATTAAACTTGCAACTGCTCTTTTAATTATTTCATCTACTGGTCTTATCTGCATATTTGCATCATTGCACATCAGATTATTATTTGTAATAATTCCTTTTTCTTGCAAAAAGATATTATTCTTTATTCTGCGTGCTTTCTGCTCTTCTGACTCTTTTAATTCTGACTCATTTAAACATAAATGACATTTTTTCATATCATTAGTTTTTTCATCAAATTCGAGTTCAGTCATCTGGATTATATTTACAATTCCAGACTTAGCCTCAAAGTAAAATGTCACATCGTCTTGATAACACTCAAGCTTGAATAATGCCTCCACTCCATGTTCATCCCTGAAAATATATCCAAATGTTACTTTGGAATATAACAGATCTGTTCCTGAAGGTATCAGCTTTAATGCCTCATTTGTGACTTCAAATTTTACTTTTGAAGACGTAATTAAGTTTTTTTCCATGATTTACATGTCCTTTCTCATTTGTGTGAAGTACTTATAACTGTTAGTATTGTTTCATTATTTAGTATATTGTATTACTCAAAATACTGTAAAAAATAAGTTAACAGTGTATATATTATAGTGTTTTACATAATAGATGTCAAGTACAATTACATATTTGAGTTAAAATTGCCCTAATTAGTATTTTTTGTCGTTTTTTAGTTTACGATTTTAGTTTACTTTTTGTTTATTCTGCGATATAATATATTATACATTAACTTAAGGAGGAATTTTCCAATGTCAAAGAAAATCACAAGAGGTACAGCAGAAGAATTGAGGTTTATCACTCCAACAGGAGAGATTATCTCAAGCCCAGAAGGTCATTTTCATATGACCATCATCGAAGAGAAAAAACTTAGTCCTTTAACTGGTTTTGATGGATTCATCGATGTTATCAAAAGAGGCTATGCTGTTATAGCAGCCATAAAGGAGGAAATCCTCATAACTCATTCAAATGAGTTATGCGCTGCTCAACAAAAAGCTATTTCCAATTTGGAATTGCTTTTTCCAGATTACAAAATTTCTCTTGTAAAAGAAGAAATGTAATTTAAGTTGAACCTCTAACAAAATAAGAAGTATTTTAAATGCTGTGCATTTATTATACTTCTTATTTCTTTTTATATTTTTAATCTACATTTTGTATAAATTTCAAAATTTCTTCTGCAAGAATTTCTTCTTTTCCTCTATAATTGTGTGTTGCACCATCTATAAAATTAATATCTTTTTTATTGTTTAATATCTTTTCATTCATTAAGTCTACAAGTTCATTTGCTGGTAAATTTATTATTTCATTTACATTTCCCCATCTCATAAATAATGGAACTTTTATATTATTTAATTTTTTAAATTCATAATCTTTTTCTTGATATTTTGCAAAATCAATTTCTTCATTATCTCTATAATATGTTAAGAATGTTTGTACACTTACTAGTGGTAAAAATGATGCTTTACAGTCTATTATATAATTTAAATTTTTTTCAATTTCTTTTTCTTTTGCAATTTTTACTACATCAACATCCGCGTTTTTTACTAAAAATTGCATTACGCTTGTTAGGTCAACTAATGATAATAATATTACTGAACTTATTTTATTTAAAATTTCTGTTTCATTATTTTGCAATAATTTATTATATACATATACGCTTTTCGTTGAGCCTAGACTATGTCCTTGTAGATGTATTTTTTCGTAACCCTTTGATATCATTAATTTTATTGCTGATACAATGTCATAATATGAATCCTTTACATCTTCAAATGCTGTTCCTTGTAGTATTCCGCTTCCATCTTTTGTTATTTTATTTACTAATCCGAATCCTCTATTATTAAAGCTGAAATATGAAATATTATTTGATGTTAATTTTTGTGCTATTATATCGTCTCTTTGTTTAAAACAATTGCTTCCCATTCCATGAATTGCTATTACAACTTCTTTATCATTCTTGCTTTCACTTGTGTGTAATAAACCAAAGAGCTCTACATTGTCTTCTGTGTTAAAAAATATTTTTTCTACTCTCATTTATATTTTATACTCCTATATTTTTTTTCTCATTTTTCTAAATTATAACCTTCTCTTTTTTACTTTTTGGCTAAATGTCCATATATGTTATTACCCAGTCGTAGTTTTGTAAATTGAATATTGCTCCACAGTATTCACATTGTCCGTTTTTGTTTACATCTATGTTTGCTCCACATGATGGGCATTTTCTAGCTACTCCCATATCTTGTGAGTTTTTTAGTTTTGTGTATATTAGTTTGTTCATTCTTTCTACACGGTTGTATCTGTCTCCTGATATGTATTTTCTTGTATCTCTTGCAATATAGTATTCTAATGCTTTCGAGTGTACATTTACTTCTATTTTGAAACTATCTTCTTGCTCTTCTATTTTTAAAATTTGGACGTCTGCTACATTTAGTTCGTCATATAATTGAATCCTGTTGTTTGATTTGTCATTTTCTACTTTTTGAACTATTTTTTGATATGTTTCTTCGTTAACAAAGTGATGGATTTTTTCTGTTTTTCCTGTCACCATTGATAGTTTTATTTGTACAAATGTGTTTTCTACTTTTGATTTGAATTTTGCTTCTGAAAATTCTGAGTCTTGTTTTAATAAATTTTCTAATGTGTTATTCATTTTTTTCATTCCTTTTTATTGTTTATTTGGGATTTTTGTTGGTTACCCATATACCATTATGTTTTGAGATATAGTATTTAAAATACTATATCTCCTTTATTATTTATATATAATATTGCTCAATTACTTTTTTTTCTGTTAATACCCATTTTGTATTTTCTGATACTAGTTTCGATCCACAGTATTCACATGTTCCTGTACTGTTCATTTCTACTTTTGCACCACAATTTGGACAATGAGTTACTTTTTCATCTTCACTTAAAGCTTTTCTGAAGCTCATTTCATATAATATACATATTTTTTCCTTGTCTTCGCCTCTTATTAACTTTTTCGTATTAACATCTGCTATATAATCATACATTTCTATTACATAATTTGTTTTTATAGTAACTGTTCCATTTTGATTTGTAACATCTCTTAAACAACTTTGTTTTAATTGTATGTCTTTCATTATATTTTGCTCACCTTTTACTTCCAATGTTGCAAGTTGTGATTCGTACATCGTGTATATTTCGTCTGTCACTTTGTCTTTTATATCTTCTAATTTAAAATCCATCCATGCCATTTGAATATCATAATAAATATTAAATCCTTGTGTTAAAAATTCTTGTTTATTAAAGTTTGGTATTAGTTTCTTTATCTTATCTTCTACATCATTTTCGTTATTTTTATTGATAACAATTTTGTGTGCTTTGCCATTTTTTAATAAACTACTCCATATTATACTTATTATAATTATTATAATAAGTACTGCAAGAGAAATTACTCCTGCTAATGGATCACTACTTCCACTACTTGAGCTTCCACTGCTTGATGATCTGTGACTGCTACTTGAACTTCGTCTGCTTGACGAACTGCTACTTCTACTGCTGTGACTACTACTATGGCTACTACTGTGACTACTACTATGGCTACTACTGTGACTACTACTATGACTTACACTATGGCCTGAATCCGCCAAAGTTGGTCTTTCATATATTACAGTAAAAGTTAATATTACTGAACACAAAATACCTAGTGTTATTAATATCTTTTTTATTATATTTTTTCTTTTCTCCATTTTACTCCCCTAATTTATATATTAAGAATGAAAATATTTTCTATTTTCATTCTTATTTTTTTATTTTAAAACATTTCTTGTCTCATTGTTTTCTTTTCTGTTAATACCCATTTTGTATTTTCAGAAACTAGTTTTGATCCACAGTATTCACATGTTCCACTACTGTTCATTTCTATTTTTGCTCCACAATTTGGACAATGATCTACTTTTTCATTTGAATTTAATGTCTGTCTAAATTTCATTTCGTATACTATTCTTAATTTATTAGTTGATGAACCTCTTAGTACTTTTCCTGTCGATTCTTCAATTATATAGTCATACATTTCAATAATGTATCCTGTTGTAATTGTAATTGTTTCATTTTGTACATTTACATCTTTTAAGTATGATTTTACAAGCTTAAAGTCTTTCATTATGTTCTTTTCACCTTTAACTTCTAATGTAGAAAGTTGTGAATCATACATATTATATATTTCATCTGTTATTACATCTTTTACATCATCTAATTTAAAGTTCATCCATGCATTCTGTACATCTTTGTAAATTTTGTATCCATTATTTAAGAATTCTTGTTTATTGAAGTTTGGTATATATTGTTTTACTTTATTTGCAATATTTTCATCATTTACATTATCAGATTTTGTTACAACTTTAGTTTTCTTATCTCTAGTACATATAGCTATTATTATTATAATTATTATGGCGATTATTAAACCTATAAGTGAATCGCCACCATCTGAGTCATAATCTGAGTCATAATCCCAACTACTACTTCCACTGTCATAGCTTCCTCCACTATAACTGCTTCCTCCACTATCATAACTACTTCCAAATCCTGAATCTGCTAATGATATATGTTTATCTATAAAACTTGGAATTAGTGATATCATTGTTATACATAATATAATTGCTAGTTTTTTTAGCCATTCAAATTTTTTTCCTTTATCCTCCATATTTTTTTCCTTTCTTTAGTTTTTATATTATTTTATAAAAAGCACAAATAAAACCTTTTGCAGTATTTATTTGTGCTTTAATTTATACATTAAATCTGAATAATACTATATCGCCATCCTGCATAATATAGTCTTTTCCTTCTGAGCGTAGTAAACCTTTTTCTTTTACTGCATTCATTGAACCTTCTCTCATTAAATCATCATATGAAACAACTTCTGCTCTTATGAATCCTCTTTCTATGTCTGAATGAATTTTTCCTGCTGCTTGAGGTGCTTTTGTTCCTTTTTTTATTGTCCATGCTCTAACCTCTGGCTCTCCAGCTGTTAAGAATGACATTAGGCCTAATAAATCATAACTTGATTTTATAACTTTATCTAATCCTGATTCTTGTAATCCTAGCATTTCTAACATTTCTTTTTTATCATCTTCATTATCTAGGCTTGCAAGCTCTTCTTCTATTTTTATACATAATGGAATAACTTCTGCATTTTCTTTTGCTGCAAGTTCTTTTACTTCATTTATGTATTTGTCATTTTCAACATCTGCCAACTGCTCTTCTGAAACATTGGCAATATATAAAGTTGGTTTTATTGTTAATAAAAATGCATCTTTTATTAGTTCACTTTCATCTTCATTTAATTCAACAGATCTTGCTGTTTTTCCAGCTTCTAGAGCTTCTTTTATTTTTTGTAATACATCTATTTCTGCTTGATACTTTTTGTCCGCTTTTAGATTTTTCTTTGCTCTTTCAAGTCTTTTATCAATAGTTTCTAGGTCTGCTAAAATAAGCTCTAAATTAATTGTATCTATATCTCTTATTGGATCTATGCTTCCATCTACATGAACTACATTTGGATCTTCAAAACATCTTACAACTTGTGCTATACTATCAACTTCTCTTATATGTGATAAGAACTTATTTCCTAATCCTTCACCTTTGCTTGCTCCTTTTACTAATCCTGCTATATCTACAAATTCAATTATTGCATGTGTTACTTTTTCTGGATTATACATTTTTGCTAAATTATCTAGTCTTTCATCTGGTACAGGTACAACTCCTACGTTTGGCTCTATTGTACAAAATGGATAATTTGCACATTCAGCACCTGCGTTAGTTATTGCATTAAATAGTGTACTTTTTCCAACATTTGGAAGACCTACTATACCTATTTTCATATTTTCAAGTCCTTTCAATTTTAATTGTAATTTTTATTATTTTATAATAATTAATGGAGCTTACAACCAGATTTGAACTGGTGACCTCTACCTTACCAAGGTAGTGCTCTACCTCCTGAGCTATGTAAGCATAATTTTACATTTATATGTTTTTTTCAACATTAATTTTACTTTTAAAGTTTATATTACATTTGATAAAAAGTCAATATCAATTACTGGAAAATCAAAATAAAAAATGAGATTCAATCCATATTTTGGTACTTGAATCTCTTCTTTTATTTTAAGATTTATTATTTTTTCTTTTATTCTCTAAATTTAAATTTTTCATGGTTTTTTTTCGGATTCTTTGAATTGCATTATCTACAGATTTTACTGGAGAATCTAGTTTTTGTGCAATTGCTGTATATGAACTTCCATTTACTAATTCATTTAATACATTTTTTTCAAATATGCTTAATGATTTATCTATTATATCTTCAACACTTTTGTAATATTCTTTTTTAGTTATTGTATCTAATGGGTCTTCAATTATATTTGCATCAAATATATCGTATATACTTGTATCATCATCTTCATTATCATATGCAGACATATTCAAAGATAAATATGAATTAAGTGGCATATGTTTTTGTCTATTTGAGCTTTTTATTGCTGTTATTAATTGTCTTTCAATACATAGGTTTGCAAATGATTTAAATGAATTTTGTTTTTCTGGATCAAAACTCTTTATTGCTTTATATAAGCCAATCAATCCTTCTTGTATAATATCTTCTTTTTCAGCACCGATTATAAAATATCTGCTTACTTTCATATTAACAACTTCTTGATATTTTTTTAATATATAATCTAATGCGTCATTATCCCCTGATTTAATTTTTCTTATTAAATCTTCATCTTTCATATTGCTGTAGTTTTCTGTGTATTTGTTTATATAATTGTTGTTCATTATATTTTAGCCTCCGGAAGATTTTTTCGTTTACTTTGATTTATTATAATCATCTTAATTCAATAATGTCAAGGATTTTCCAGCATTTTTTGTACTTTTATTAATTTTATATATAAAATTAATCCTCATTGCTAAATTATTTTTTAACAATGAGGACTCAATTAGAAAATTTATACTTTTATTTAAATAACATACCAATTTCCATTGTATTGGATAACTATAACATCTTGTTGCTCTGTATTGTTTGTATCATTTTCACTTCCTGTACCATCTGTATTATTATTTTCTTCTGAACTATTTGTTATCCCATCACCAGTAACTGTGATAGTTACTGGAACATAATATGCTGCTGTAACATCGATATTTTGATTTTCTTCAGTAACAGCTGCTATATTACTTTCTACATCATTAATTTCATCTTCAGTTAAAGCAACTGCATCACCAAAAGAATAATCAATTTTTATATTTGCCCCATACATAGATTCATATTGGCTGTATAATTCATTTATATCATCTTCAGTTATTTTTTCTGATATTTTCATGAAATCTGGATATGCTTTTGCTACTCTACTCAAATCCTTAGATTTTATTCCTTCTAAATAATCTGTTATTGGTTGTAAGTATGCTTTTTCATCTGATTCATTTTTATTATTCTTTTTACATCCTGTAAATCCAAATACAGTCATTAAAATGATTGTAAATATTGCTACGATTTTAAATAAATTTTTTTTAGTCTTTAACATAAATTTTTACCTCCATTTTGTCAATTATATGTTATAAATTAATTGTATTATTGTTTTCCTTGTCTTTATCTTTTGAGCCATTGTTTTGTAACTGTTCTAATTTATCTATTAATCTTTGTAATTGTTTAATATCTTTTCCCATCATTTCGTAATCTTGATTTGATGTTGATTCTTTTAAATTTTTATTTGCTTTTATTATTGACTGTAAAAGAGCTTCCTCATTTTCCGGATCTTCAACTTCTATATTAAATGCTTGTGATAACAAATTGCTTAATGCTGATTTTAAATCATCACCTATTGCCATTTTATTTCCAGATGCAATAACTACTTTTCTTAATTTAGGTAATGAATCACTTTCATTAATATATTCTTGATAAATTGATTCCACATATATTAATTTATTATTAATTGGCACAACAACTATATTTTTTGTAATTTTTGTTCCTGATACATTTAAACTCTCAATTTCTTTTGAAATTGATTCATTTTGACTTATTTGTGTGTCTAACTGCATAGGACCTAATACTGTATTATCTGATGAATATCTATATAATTTCATTACAATTTTACCATTTTCATAAGTACCTACTGTATATCCAGCAATACTTTGCTTTCCTTGAATTGTATATGGTAATACTAATCCTAATTTTGTTTGTTCACTATCTGTTGTTTTTACAATTGCGTAATATGGTGTCATCTGTGTTGTTTGTTGTGTAGATGAATTTGTTCCAGCTCCATATTTAGCTATATCCCATACATCGTTTGCTCTATATAATACATCTGGCTCTGTATTGTGATATCTTTTCAATATTTCAGCTTGTATATTATATAAAAATTCTGAATATGTGAAATGCTCACTTATCTCACTTGGAATTTCTTTATCAATATCCATAAACACATCTGGAAAGGCTTTATTATATGCCATTGCTATTGGATCTGTTCTATCTGTAATATAAAATTCAACTTTTCCATTATATGCATCAACTAAAACTTTTACTGAATTTTTTATATAATTTATTTCTTGTCCATTTACATTACTTTTTTGTGAATATGGATAATATTTTGATGTAGTATATGCGTCTATAACCCATACTAAATTGCCTTCATTTGTAATAACCAAATATGGTGAATTATCATATGTTAAATATGGCATTATTTTTTTAGCTCTTTCTATTACATTTCTATTTGTTAATATTTTACTATTTTCATTAATATTATTTGAAAAAGCTAAATTTATATCACCATTTGAAAAAGCTAGTATCATTCTATCTAATGTATTTAATTTTAGTCCAGCTTCTCCATCATATGAATTAGTTGCATTATCTAAATCACTGTTTTCATTTTTAGGATAATCAAACTCATTTTTATTTTTGCTGTTTGTAACTATTGTTTTATTAGTTTCTAATCCAAAATATATCCTTGGATTTTTTATATTAATTACATTACCGTCATTTGAAAAACCTTTTTGCAAATTTACTAAATCACCTGTACTATTTGTATCTGAAGCTGATGTAACTACTACTCCATATCCATGTGTATATTCATATGTTGCATTAGTATATGAATTTTCATTTGATACAACTTCCCTTGGAGTTACATATACTAATGTTTTTTTATTATTAATTGTATATTCACAAGGTTTAGTTGAAGTATATTTATAATATCCTTTATTTGTTAATGTTCCATTTAATGATTTTAAAATCAAATCCTTATTAGTAGTTGATATATTATTTGCAACTTCAGAATATTTAGTTACTTCATCTGAATTTATCGCATCTGTATCATCTAAATTTACTTCTTCTATATTTATTCCATATGCATCTCTAGTATTTTCTATATTATATGATATATACTGTTTTTCTTTTTCATATTCGTTTGAATCAACAAATATTTTATTATATCCTATTAAAACTAAAATTAAACCAACTAAATATATTGGTACTGAAAAAACAGACATTATTAATCTTCTATTTTTTTTCTTATTATATGCAGATATTCCTACGAAAATTGCTATTATCATTATTATTGATAAAGCTCTATATCCCCAAACTTTTATCGAAACATCTGATGTTCCAGCTCCAGATATAGCATATGAGTATTCGTTTTCTCCTACAGTCAAAAATGGTCTTGATGACAAATCCTCTGCATTTATAAATGTTAAAACTGCAATAATTATTACTAATATTTTTGCATTATTTAATAATTGTTTTTTTATTATTGAATTTTTTAATGATTCAGTTGTAACTCCATTTACAAACTGAGTATTTAAGCTAACAATATAATATACTGCTGCATATAACGTTGATAAAACTATAGTTACTAAAATGTATATTAAAACAGTTTGCAAAAAAGGTTTTATAAACAAATAATATCCGATATCATGACCAAATATAAAATCTGTTTTTCCAAATGAAGTACTATTAAAAAATAATATAGTTTTTTGTAAAAATATGTTTGATGTTATAACACTACCTATTGCAGCAGTTATAAACGAAATTGACTTATTTAGCAATTTAGGCATTTCTTTATTTTCTTCTGAAAAGAACGGTTTTAAACCTTTTTGAATCCTTTTGTTTGTAAAATACATAAGACCAAATATCCATATAAAAGATACAATTATAGTTATTGATCTGTATTTAATTTGATTAGTAAATGCCCCTATATAATTTTTTCCAATTTCCAAATATTCTAAATAATTCCCTCTGTACATTATATAGGCAATTATTATGAATACTATTGAAAATAATACTACAATAGTTCTTCTTTTAGCTGATTTTTTCTTGGATTTTTTTTCATTTATTTTTTCTTTCAAATTACTCACCTTCTATTTGTTTTATATTATACTATTTACAAAATCTGCTGAGTTGAATTTTTGCATATCATCTAATTGTTCACCAACCCCAATAAATTTAATTGGTAAATTATTTTCTGATACAATACCAATGACTGCACCGCCTTTTGAAGTTCCATCTAATTTTGTTAAAACTAATCCATTTATATTTACAGCTTCCTTAAATGCTTTTACTTGCATAATAGCATTCTGTCCTGTAGTAGCATCTAGCACCATTAAAACTTCTTTTGATACATCAGGAAGCTCTTTATCTATTACTTTGTTTATTTTTATTAATTCATCCATTAAATATTTTTTATTATGCAATCTTCCTGCTGTATCTATTATTAAAACATCAGCATTCTCCTGTTTTGTTGTTTTTATTGCATCAAATACTACTGATGCAGGATCTGTTCCTTCTGGTCTTTTTACTAATTGAACTTGTGCTCTATTAGCCCAAACTTCTAATTGTTCAACAGCTGCAGCTCTAAAAGTATCTGCCGCTGCAACAATAACTTTTTTGCCTTCTTTTCTTAAATTATTTGCTATTTTACCAATAGATGTAGTTTTACCAACACCATTTACTCCAACAAATAATATTACTGATGGTTTTGTTTCTAATTTTAAATTTGAATCAACTGAATCTAGTATTTCCTCTATCTGCTCTCTTAATGCTTGTTTTACTAAATCAGCATCTTCAATCTTATCAGTTTTTATTTTATCTCTTAAATTTTCTATTATTTTCATAGATGTTTCCATTCCGACATCTGACATTATTAATGCTTCTTCCAATTCTTCTAGTAAATCTTCATCTACTTTTCTAAAATTTTTAAATACATTATTTATTTTTTCATTAAATGTTTCCTTTGTTTTGCTTAATCCTTGTTTTAATTTATCAAAAAATCCCATGTTCTACATCTCCATTACAATTTATTGGAGCTACTGGGGAGAATCGAACTCCCGACCTACAGGTTACGAATCTGTTGCTCTACCAACTGAGCTACAGTAGCATTATACTCTTGTTTATTTTAACATATATTGCCAAATTAATACAATAGAATTCAAAAAAAAATTAGATTATCAAATAACAAACAAAAAAGGAATATGTTACCATATTCCTTTTATATTACTTAATAAATTACAATTCCATAATCTCCTGCAATTTGTTTATCTGATTTTCCTGAATTTTGTATAATTACAGTAGTTCCTACTGGTACAATTTCATATAAAGATTCAACTTCTGCATTATGCATTCTTATGCAACCATGAGATGCATTTGTTCCGATACTACCTTCATTATTTGTACCGTGGATTCCATATGTAGTTCCTTGTGTACCATAGCAATCTAATCCCATCCATCTCTTTCCTAATGGATTTCTTGGATCACCACCTGGAATATTATTTTTATAATATGGTCTATTTACAATTTTATTATATACAGAAAATTTTCCAGTTGGAGTTGCACTTGAACTTTTTCCTGTCGCACATGAATATGAACGTGTTAAATTTCCATTTATATAATATCTTAAAGTATTATTCCTACTATTTATTACAATTAAATTTGAAACTGTACTTCCTGTTGTTGAAACATTTTCTTCTTCATAGCTTTTTTCTTCTACTACTGGCTTAGTTTCTGTTAAATATGTTGAATCAACATATCCAACTTTACCATTATATGATACTCTATACCAGGTTGAATCTTTTACCTTTCCAGTAACTGTTACTTCGGCTGCATTTTTATAAGCTCCAATTTTACTATCAGAAGTTGATGGTCCTGATCTTACATTTAAGCTAGTTGCTTTTACATATAAAGTCTTTTTCATATCAGTTACAATTATTTCTTTCTTTTCTTCTACCTTTTTAGTTTCTTTTTGTTTAGTATTATCTTTTTTTACCTCTTCTTGCTTTGTTTCACCTTGATCTGCTTCTTCACTTTTCACTTCATTGGTTATTTCTTTTGCTTCATCTTTTTCTTCTGTAATTTCCATAGCTTCTTTTGTATCTTCATTTGTTATATTTTTTGTAAAGTCTGCTTGTTCAACATCCTTATTTTTTGTTTTAATATAGAAAATACTGGCTACTATTATACAAATTACTAAAATTGCACCTATTGAAATACCAATGTATACTTTTTTACTTTTCATATACATCATCCCCTATATAAATATCCTAAATATTATTTTACCTTATTTTACATAATTTGTCAACTTTTATGTTATTGTGTATAACTTTCAATAGTAATTTTTCATTTATTTACACTTTCATTCTTATCATAATCTCTTTTAAAATTTACTTATAATCAATTTTTCACTATGTAATAAAATACAGAAAAGTCCTCTTTTGAGGACTTCTTTTAATGCCAATATTTTCTAGAATATCTACATCCACTTGTATTATTTTCCATTAAACAATTACATATATTACTAGTATCGCTGTTAATATTTATCTCATCACATATGTTACTATCATTACTTTGATTATTTTGATTATTTTGACATTCTATAATTCTCATAATAAATCTTGTTACTGCAGCAGTTATGTATGCAATTATTGTATATACAATTGCATATATCAAAAATGTCTCATTAAATGCTGAAAATGTTACAATTAGATATATTGCAAAAGCAGTTATCGCTACCAATATTGGACAATTTAATATTTTTTGTAACACTATTGATAATAAAATTGTAGCTACAGGTAGTGCAAAAAATAATAATAAATTATTCATAATATTTCACCCTTTCTTAGGTAAATTTTTTCTGCTTTTGTTATAATGTATGCTTATTATGTAATTTTTGACACCCGTTTTATCTAACATAATTTTAAAAATATTATCTGATAATAAAAAAATAAGATTTATACTATTAATTAATAAATCTTATTTTTATTTTAAATTATATTATTTTTTTCGCTCTTGAACTTTGTATGCAAACTTTGCAATTATATTGTTTGGAACTATTTTAGCTATAAATCGCAAACATTTTATTTGAGCTCCTGGTACTATATAAAATTTTCCTTTTAACATTTCATTCACAGCATATTTGGCAACATATTCACTCGATAAAGATTTTGCTTTAAAGTTAACATCTGCTACATTATTAAAATTTGTATTTACTGGCCCTGGACATAATATTGATAGCTTTACATTTGATTTTTTTCTTCTAAGTTCTTCTCTTATTGCTTCTGATAATCTTACTACATATGCTTTTGATGAATAATATGTTGCCATTAATGGTCCTGGCATAAATCCAGCAATTGATGCAACATTTAAAATATGTCCCTTATTTTTCTTTTCCATATCTTGTAAAAATAATTTGGTTAAAATATGGACTGCAGTAATATTTGTATTTATTAATTGAATTTCTTTATCTATATTTGTTTTTGTGAAATCTCCAAATACACCAAATCCAGCATTGTTTATTAATATATCTATATCATCATTTACTTGATTATATAGATTTTTACAATTTTCTGGAGTACTAACATCCATTTGAATTATTTTTATATTAATATTATTGCAGTTATTTAATATATTTTCTTTTACTTGATTAAGCTTTTCAATATTTCTAGCAACCAATATTAAATCATATCCCCTTTGGGCAAGCTCTGTTGCAATATCTCTTCCAATTCCAGAAGAAGCTCCTGTTATTAAAGCTTTCATATAAATCATCCTTTCTTGCAAAGACATTTTTGTCTTTTGTTTATTTGAATATTAAAAGACAGAAATTTTATCTATCTCTTAATTTATATTTAAGATTTAGTATCTAATTTTTCTGCCTTTTTTGTTTTTATATTTTTTATTATTTTTCCTGCTAATATTACTAATAAAATACCTAGTATAACTCCACATGTATCTATACATACATCTCTAATTTCTGCACTTCTACCATCTACAAATTTTTGATGTAATTCATCAGATGCCGCATACATCATTCCAAAAATTATACAAAACACTATTCTGTTTCTTGTTGATAATAAATTAAATGTATTGGCTAAGTTCATAAGCCATATTCCTAATAATGTATATATTGAAAGATGCGCACACTTTCTTACTACAAATGTTACATCATCTGTTAGCTTTTCTTTATTTATATTTTTATTTGCATTAGAAATTTTATCTACAATTTTATTGACAACTACTCCACTAGTTTGACTTGAAGTATCTGCATTTTGTGATGAAAACTTGAATATTACTAAACAATTTACTATTATTAAAATCGTAAATATAATTCTTTTTAATATTACTTTATTCATTTAAATTTATACTCCTTTAATCAATTAAGTATTTTGATGGATTTTCACATAATTCATCTATTTTTATTTCAGTTTGCTCTCCTGTTTGCATATTTTTTAATGATACTGTTCCATTATTAATTTCATCTTCTCCTAAAACTATAACATATGGTATTTCAAGATTATTTGCATATTTAAATTGCTTTTTTATTTTTGATTTTTCTCTTGTTCTGCTTTTTTACGTTCTTCTTCCACCATTCTCATATACTCTCTGAATCTCCTTCTGTGTTCCTTCATTCTTCGACATAAAGCCGTCAATTCTTCTTTTGTCAGCTTTCTTTCTGTACTGTCTGATAAGTTCTCGTGTTTCTCTTTCTGTGAGTCCATTTCTTGATATTTCACTTCTTATTCCCTCGCTTTCTGCAAAATTTCTAATCTTTTCAATTCCGAATTGTTTAAGCTTTTCCCAAGTTTCATCTGTAGTAATCATTTTTTCGGACATATCCTGCCCTGTTGTCATTGCATAATATCCAACAACTTTACCGCCGTTATCTTCTATAAATCCTTCAAGCCCTTTAAATGTTCTTCCTGTTGTAGAGTTATCATATATAAGCAAAAAAGATTTACCTTTAATATCATTATAGCTTATGTCACTTGATATGTCAAACTCAGACTGCCCGTCTGGCTTTGTCGATACAAATATACTGTCCTCTTTTGCTGACATTACTCCTGTTTTACGAATATTTTCGGCATTGTCTTTGGAAGTGTTATGATACACATACGCATAACCGTTTTCGTCTACCTTGCCACCGACATTCCGAATTTCTTCTATTGTGTCATAAGCATTTAGCAAATCGTCACCCATAAGACGATTTGCGATTTTGTCATAATCGCTTTCTTTTATCGAATATTTGACACTTTCAGATAATGCGCTTTTAGGTCTTTTTGTATTATAT
>ERZ773181.1121-NODE-1121-length-23698-cov-3.546166_pt1 | contig 23698 bp, 20 predicted proteins | sample MGYA00581001_ERZ773181 | MGnify/ENA primary metagenome ERZ773181 (study PRJEB29015, sample SAMEA2737780) | human gut metagenome | biome: human gut; feature: human-associated habitat; material: faeces | place: China | collected 2012 ...
AATTCCACAATTTTTTTGTTCCGTTTTAAAGTGGAATTTAACTTTTCACTTTAGCACCTCATTTTTTCTTCATTATATCATAGTTTTTAGTTTGCATGAACTAACTCTGGGAGTATAATGTGGTTAGATAAATCTAACATAGGAGGAGATGTTATGAACTTTTTAGAGATTAAAAATTTAAAGAAATCTTTTGGACAGGGAGAGAGTCATATAGATGTATTAAAGGGGATTGATATGACTATTAATAAAGGGGAATTCTGTGTATTGCTTGGTCCTTCAGGTTCTGGTAAATCTACACTACTTAATATTATTGGGGGTATTGATAGTTTAGATGAGGGAGAACTTATTATTAATAAACATCGTTTAAAGACAATGAAAGAGAAGGAATTAAGTCAATATAGACGTGATCATCTAGGTTATATATTCCAGATGTATAATTTAATTCCTAACTTAACAGTAAGAGAGAATATTGAAGTAGGTGCTTATTTAAGTAAGAAGCCTTTGAATATTGATGATTTATTACATACACTTGGTTTATATGAACATCAGAATAAACTACCTAATCAATTATCAGGTGGACAACAGCAGCGTACTGCGATTGGGCGTGCAGTCGTAAAGAATCCAGATATACTTCTTTGTGATGAACCGACTGGTGCACTCGATTATCGTACATCACAGGATATATTACAGTTAATCTGTGATATTAATGAGAGATTCGGGAATACAATCATCATGGTCACACATAATGAAGCTATTAAGTATATTGCGAATCATATCTTTGTATTGCATGATGGAAAAATTAAAGAAGACTATATGAATACAGATCGTAAACGAGTCAATGAGGTGGATTGGTAATATGAAGAATCCATTAAATAAGCGTTTTGTACGAGAATTAAGAGAAGACTGGAGTAAGTATCTTGTTATCTTCTTATTGATGACAGGTATGATTGGTCTTGTATCTGGTTTTATTGTGGCGGATGAGAGTATGATTAAAGCTTATAATGAAAGTTTTGAGAAGTATACTATTGAAGATGGTCATTTTAATGTAGATAAAAAGTTGAATAATCAATCCTTGATCAATATTTCTAAAGCTGGTGTGCATCTCTATGATCATTCCTATGTAGAAGAAACATTGATCAACGGAAATAAATTACGTATCTTTGCGACACCACAAAGTGTCAATAAAGTATGTGTCATGGAAGGAAGACTTCCTCAAAACAATAAAGAAATTGCGATAGACCGTATGTATGCCACAAATAATAAAATATCTATTGGAGATACTATTAAGAGTAAGAATCATTCATTAAAAATCTGTGGTTTAGTGGCTTTACCAGATTACTCAGCATTATTTGAGGATAATAGCGATACGATGTTTGATGCAATCAAGTTTGGAGTTGCGGTTGTACAACCTTCTTTATTTAATCAATGGGACAAGGCACATATGACCTATAGCTATTCATGGCTTTATACAAATAAACCAGAGAATGAAGAAAAGAAATCTGAATCATTCTTAAAGGTATTAAATAAAGAAGTGCATCTAGAGGAGTATATTCCTCAATATGAGAACCAGGCCATTCATTTTACTGGTGATGATATGGGTAGTGATGGCGTGATGGTCAGACTTCTCTTATATATCATGATTGTGATTATCGCATTTGTATTTGCGGTGACTATGACTAATACAATCCAGAAAGAAGCCAATGTGATTGGGACATTACTTGCTTCTGGTTATACAAAGAAAGAATTGATCAGTCACTATATGACACTTCCTATTATTGTGACACTTATTAGTGCCTTAATAGGTAATATCCTAGGTTATACCTACTTTAGAATAACTATGGCAAATTTATATTATGCTAGTTATAGTTTAACAACTTATCAAACAGTATGGAGTGCAAGTGCTTTTATTCAAACAACAATTGTACCTGTTATACTCATGTTTATAATTAATCTCTTTATATTAAATAGACAGTTGTCTCTATCTCCTCTTAAATTCTTAAGAAGAGATTTAAAGAGACATAAGCAGTCACATGTCATGCCTTTGTCATCACGCATTCCTTTTATTACACGTTTTAGAACACGTATTATTCTTCAAAATAAAGCCCATTATATTGTGATGTTTATTGGATTAATGTTTGCGAATATGATCTTATTATTTGGACTTGCGATGCCAGATATTATTAATTCATATGGAACCAATATTAAACAGAATATGTTTGCGGATTATCAATATATTCTTAAAGTACCAGCAAGCTTGCAGTCTAGTGAAAAGAGCTTTTCTAATATGATAGAAGCTTATACTTTCACAAAGGGAATAGAAACAGAGGAAAAGACAGCTGAGAAGTTTAGTGCTTATAGTTTAAAAATGGAAGACAATACTTTGGATACGGTGACTGTATATGGAGTAAAGAAGAACAGTCGTTATGTTTCTATTAATGATGGTGTTTATGTATCAAGTGCTTATGCGGATAAATATCATATACATAAGGGCGATGTACTTCACTTAAAGACAGAGTATACAAATAAGAAGTATACATTAAAGGTCAATGGTGAATATAACTATCCAGGTGCGATTGCGATATTCATGAATCAGAAAAAAATGAATCAGTTATTTGATTTAGATGATGATTATTTTTCTGGTTATTTCTCAGAGAATCCTATTACTGACATAAATGAAAAGTATATAGGCACAACTATTGATTATGATTCATTAAGTAAAGTATCTCGACAATTGAATGTATCAATGGGAGGTATGGCTTATTTACTTTGTGGAATGGCTGTCATCATGTTTATTGTGCTTATTTATCTTCTTACAAAAACAATTATTGAAAAAAATGCGCAATCTATTTCTATGACAAAAATTCTTGGTTATACAAATCATGAAGTAAGTTCTATTTATATTGTATCGACATCTATTATTGTATCTTTGTTTATTCTGATCACTGTGCCACTCGATTATGCAATATTAAAGCCTATATTTGAGGCAATGATGAAAGAAGAGATGGCAGGATGGATGCCTTTAAATGTAAGTCATATTACTTTCATAAAGACAATTATTATTGGTTTTATCAGTTATTTCATAGTGATGTTGATTGAATATCGAAAGATTAAAAAGATTCCAATGCAGGATGCATTGAAGAATGTAGAGTAGGAGGCACTTGTATGAATAAGAAGTTAATAGCAATACTATGTTGTGTCATGCTTACAGGATGTACAACACAAACTAAGACTTATAAAACAAAGACAGCTAAAGAAGAAACACCTGTTGTATTAAATGAAGAAGGTCACAATGTAAAGGAAGCAGCGAATAAGAGTGAAACCATTACTGTAAAGACAAATACACTTGGAGAGATAAAAAGCACAAAAGCAGAAGTGACTATTCCTTCTATAAGTGAAGGTGATCTTATTCAAGATACAACTGTGTTAAAGGATATCAGTAATAAGGGTGATGAGAATATAACTTTGAATAATCATCAATTGTTGATAGAAAATAACAAGAATAATATTCAATATACAGGTACTTTAGATGCAGCACTTCCTGTTGGTGTCGATGTGACTTATTATTTGGATGGACAGAAAGTGACAGATATCAAAGGTAAAACAGGGACATTAAAGGCTATATTTAAATATAAGAATAGTACTGAGACACCTTTTGTAGCGACTACTATTATGCTTCTTCCTCAAGAGACAGTCAGTGATATTGAAGTGAAGAATGGGAAGAGTATGTTGATGGATGATTATCAAGCCATTGTAGGATTAGGTTGTCCTAGTTATGAACCATTTAAGGATTCTATGGAAGTGACTATGAAGATCAAGAACTTCCAATGTGACTATATGAGTACGGTATTTACTGATGGTATGTTTAAAGATTTAGACTTAAGTGAACTCACAAAGACAACAGATCAGTTAAACCAATCAGCACAGAAGTTAGTAGAAGGTTCAGCACAATTACTCGCAGGATGTACAACGTATGGACAATACCTTCATACATATATGTCCAATGTGTCAAAAGTAAGTGAAGGAGCCAATGCACTATTAAAAGGGTCTAAACAATATGATGCCTCTACACAGGCACTTATTAAAAACTTAATATCTTCCATGAAGAATCCTACAGAATTGATTCAATCTAAGATCAATAATATTGATCTCACAGATGAACAGCGTATAGCAGTCAATAACGCAATCAGTGAAGGTGTTCAGGAAAGCTTAATACAAAATAAGAAGAGTCTTGAACAACTCTCACAATTGCTTTCTCAGAGTCCTGTATCAAAACAATTAGAGACATTATCTTCTAGCTTATCAGAGTTGAGTCAGGCTGGGAATGAACTTTCTCAACAATACCAGGCACTTGTAACGGGAGCAAAAAGCTTATCTGAAGGAATGAGTCTATTTGATCAGGAAGGTATTCAAAAGATCACTGATATAACTACAATTAAGAAGTTAAAAGAAAAAGACCATTATAGTGGTCTATCAGGAAACAATATCACAAATACTAAATTCATCTTTGAGATGAATATCTAGAACCTTGCATTCGTAAGGTTCTTTTCATTTCTATCACCTTTAATATAGTTTATATGATATATATTTTTCATCTTTCAAGAGTTACTGTATTTAAAGATTGTGAGTATGTTAAAATATGAACATGGAGGTGATATTCATGGATGATTTCTTAAGTGATATTTATACAATACTCTTTGCAAAATGGATTCTATTGCAGGAAGTGCCTGACTTTGAAACAAAAGTGAATGAAGACTATACAGAGATTCATTTCTATAATAAGCATGCAGATATTGAAATTGTCTTTAATCCATTGAATATCATAGAGTTTAAAGCAACCAATACACAATCTGGTGAGACTGAATATTATCTACATTTCCAGATGAAAACATTGAATCATGCAATGAAGTTATTTAAAGAACTCACTCATTACATGAAACATATTGGTGAATCACCTACGATTAAGATTCTATTGTGCTGTAGTGGTGGATTAACAACTAGCTATTTTGCGATGAAGATGAATGAAGCCACTAAATTAATGAGTCTTCCTTATGTGACAGAAGCAAGTGGTTATAATAATTTATACTATGTAGCACAGGATTATGATGTAGTTCTCTTAGCACCACAGATTTCTTATTTACATGCTAAAGCATGTGATATTCTTAAAGATAAAATTGTCTTAAATGTGCCACCTGAAGTATTTGCGAAATATGATGTAAAAGCCATCTTTACACTTGTGAAAGAATCATTAGAGATTAAAAAGAACCAATCTGATCAGAAGATTCCTTTACCTGTTATGTTGGATGTAGAAATTAAACATAAGACATTAGCTCTCTCCATTTTCCGTAATAAACAATCCATTCATGTTGCTTATCGTGTATATGATAAGAATCAAGAAATACTATTAGATAACGAAGTAATCAAACCTATAGTTAATCTTCAGGATATTTGTGACATTATTGATATTGCCCGACTTCATTATCCACGTATTCGTTATATTGGTATTGCGACTCCAGGTATTATTGATGATGGTTATGTGTCTTCTACAAGTTTAGTCGGATGGGAGACGCCAGAGAGATTAGAAGATGTCCTCACTGAACGTTATCATTTGCCTGTATGTATATGTAATGATGTCAATGCAGCGGCTGTAGGTTATTATTCTTCACAAGATCAAGTAAGTTCACTGGCTTTCTTATTCCAGCCTATTCATGCATTAAGTGGTGCAGGTATTATTGTGGATAACTGCCTACTACATGGTATGCATAACTTAGTAGGAGAAGTACAATTTCTTCCTTTAGATTTAACAGAAGATAAAATGACACTCAGCATGTCTCCTGAAGGATGTATTGAGGTTGTATCACGTACTCTTGTTTCTATTATCAGTTTATTAAGTCCTGAAGAATTAGTTCTCTATTGTGACTTTATTCCTCATGTACTTCCTCTATATGAAGAAATGGCCACTCTTATACCAAAAAAATATATTCCGCCTATTACCAAAGTAGATAACATGCAGGAATATATTCTTCTTGGGACTATGATATTAAGTACAACACAGAACTAAGAGAGTTCTATATAGTGTTCAATACGATAGTCTATATTCTTTTCATAATCTTTATTAAAATAGCATGCATATAAACAGTCTAATAAGAACTGTAATGAAGCTCTAGAAGAAAAAGATGCAATCTTTTCTTCTGAATCTTCATACGATGCAAAATAGAGATGATAATCAACAAGTTTAGATAATTCACTCTCTTTAGTAGAAGAAATAAGAACAGTTGTCACCTGGTTCTTATTCATCACACGGATGAAGTCTTCTACATGAGGTGTTCTATTAGCATAGGAGATCACGATTGCGAGATCTCCTTTTTTTAATGTTTCAGCCACCTTTGTTTGATAGAAGATCTGTTTTTCTACTATGACATCCTTACCTATTTCTAACATGTTCTGTCTAAAACACTCAGCCATGAAGAAATTACCTATAGAAGGAAATAATGCGATAACATTCGCATCATACATCTTCTGGACAATTTTACCAAACTCATCTAGATTCACTAGGTTTAATGTAGAATGAAGTGTTTGGTCATAGAGATTCAACATTTTAGTCATGATTTCATGGTTTGTGTTATTGATCCTGAAAGGATAATTATAGTCCACTGAAACAAGTTCTTTCTGGTATCTTTCACGATCAAAATGAATATGGGATTTAAATGCCTGTAAACCTGAAAGTTCTAGTTTGTCAATAATACGATAAATAGTAGATACAGATACATAGCTCTTTTTAGAAATATCTGCAGCAGACATATTCATAATATCTTCTGAATGTTCTATAACATAATCTATAAGTGTTTTTTCACTTTCTGTAAGTGATACTTGTTCAAGCTTATCATAAATGTTCATAATAGCCTCCTGATAGACTATATTATACTCTATTTTAATTACTATTTCTTTAACTGGAAGACTTTAAGTGCATTCTCTGTTGTCTGTTTTGCGACTTCTTCGTAGCTTAATCCTTTTAGTTCAGCAATCTTTTGGGCAACAAAATAGACATTACCTGGTTCATTCTGTTTTCCTCTATAAGGTGCTGGTGTGAGATAAGGATCATCTGTTTCTACAAGTAGATAGTTTAAATCTACGCCTTCAGCGACTCTTTTAGGAACCTTCGCATTCTTAAAAGTAACAGGACCTGCCAAAGAAATACAATAACCAATCTTAATGAATCTTAAAGCCATCTCATAACTTCCACTATAACAATGCATAATACCCTTTACACCTGACTTAGAAAGAATATCAAATGTATCTTCATAAGCATCTCTGGCATGAATAGTAACAGGTAAAGATAATTTCTTGGCTATTTCTAACTGTTTCTTAAAACAGTCAATCTGTTTTTCTTTAGATGCTTCATCCCAATAGTAATCTAATCCTATTTCACCTACAGCAACAACCTTAGGATCTTTCGCAAGTGCTTCTATTGCCTCTAAATCCTCATCTGTTGTCTCTTTACAATCATTAGGACTAATACCTACTGCAGCATAAATAAAGTCATACTCATGCGCTATCTGTACTGCAAGACGTGAAGACTCTAAATCATAACCTACAACAGTAAAGTACTTCACACCTCTATCTATTGCATTCTGAATATATAAATCACGATTTTCAAATAATTGTTCACTATTTAAATGTGTATGTGTATTAAATAACATTTTTCTTATTACCTCGCTTTTAATCAAGTATACATAAAAAAAACAGGGGAATAAACCCCCTATTAGTAAAGGGCCGTCAGTAATGAACAGCCCTTCTTGCATCATTTACTGTCCTACTTATAGTTATTTCAGAAGTTAACTTATCAAGCTTAAAATATATTACATATTGATTTTTCCCATAAAATATTCTGTTTATCAAAGAATTGTTTTAATTTTTCGAGATCATTTGATTCCACATTTTTTCTTTCAAAAAATGTTGTATATCCAGCTTTACTTATAATTAATATAATTTCTTTTGTTTCTATAACTTGTTTAATATCCTTATACATGATTTTACTCTTATTTTGAGTAGATTGTTCAACTGAAATAATTCCATCATTATCAAATATTAAATCGATACTTACCTGATCTGATCCATATTTTTCTTTTTGAAGTTTTATGAATCTTTTCAACATAACTTCTGATTGAACAAAAGGTAATATACACAAAATAACTAATAATAGAGAAGATTTAATAAAATCAAACATATCACCATTAGATACGCTAATCAATGCGGCTAATAATGCTAAGACTGCTCCGCATAGAACAAAGAATTTGTATATAAAATGAAAAAAGAAGAATCTTACTTTTTTTAAATTCGAATAATTTATTATGTTATTTTTAATAGTTAATAGTTCCATTTTATCTCACCTCATAAATCAAGAATGTTTACAACTATAGATATTCTAACATAATAAATAATAATTATATACTATCAATTAAATCTTGTTGCTTTGTTCAACAAAAAAGCTACCACTTTATTATATTCTTCGGTAGCTTCCCATGTACTATTATTCTATTTATGAAAAGAAAAAGTATTACTATCTTCTAAGTCACTCGCTATCAAATAAAAATAGATTGATCATTTAGAGTTCTTTCATATTACAAAGTATATTATTCTTTTCGAAGATATTCCTTATTTCCTCATATTGATCTTTTGTAGCGTTCTTCTTTTCAAAATAAATAGGTGCATCTTCTTTAACTTGAATCACAATAAGTGTTCCTGAATCTATTACTTCTTTTATACTTTTATATTCCGTTAAATAATGTTGTGTTTCTTCTACTACATCTATGCCGTTATCTAAAAACACTAAATCAAAAGAGGTTTCTTCTTTATTAAATAATTCCTTGTGAATATCTATTAATTTTCTAGCAAAATAATTGATCAGTATTTTAACAATGATAATTGCTAACGGCACAATAAATATTGTCCATAGCTTAAATCTATTCCTAAAAATGCTTATTAGTATCAATACAACATAATATAGTGCAACCAGTTTAAAAATTAATACAAAACTCGATGGGAAAAAATATTGGCCATTCTTCTTTAATATCTCATAATTTAGCTTATTATTTTTTATTGTAATCTCCATACTTATCCCCCTCATATGTATTACATTATAGCATATCATATTTTAATATAAGTATATCGAATTTTTATACTAGCAAATCATAATCATGTTATAAATATTTTTGATAAGATACCTTGTAAATTTTCATGTTTTACCTATATCATCGATATTTAGTGCAATTGTTACTTATCCATGTTAAAATTAATATATTATGAATAGCGAGGTATCAAATAATGGAAATATTAACCGTCAAAAATAATAAAATGGATTATTCAACTTTCAAAAAAATCATCATTCTATTCTTTCCTACTAAATCTAAAATCTTATTTGTAGCCACATCCAGTTTTGATTTGATATTTTTATTGATAGGTCTATTTATGAGAGATTTTTCTTTTTGCATAACTCTTGCCATTATATTATTGTTTTTAGTTATATTTCATCTTGCTTTATCAAGAACTGTATTAAAACAATTAATGAAACAGCAAATAGAACGATTCAACAAAGACGTAATATATTTTGATTTAGTCTTTGAAGAAGATGAACTTTACTCCAAGGTAGACTCATCAACGAATAAAATTCCTATAAAATACAAAGATTTAAAGAAAATTAACGAAACAAATGATATTGTATTTTTTACAAGTAATGCAGGCTTTAAAATCTATTTTGAAAAGAAAAATGCCAGTAATGAAGACATTGAGAGATTACATGCGTTTTTTGATAAGCAGAATATCACTTGGAGAAAATCAATTCTATAGTAAAGAAAACCTCTTTGATTCTCATATCAAAGAGGTTTTCTAATGCTTATAATTCTACTTTCTTACCGCCATACTTTCTTACTTTAAGAATATGGCAAGAACCTTCACCAAAATACTTTTCGATTTCATTCTTATATGTTTCTACATAATCATCTTCTACAAAGGCTTGGATCGTACCTGCAAATCCACCACCATGTACTCTACATACGCCTTTATCACCTAGGATATCTTCAGATAAGCCTAAGGCAATAGAAACAGCCTGGTTTGTTTCATCATGGTTAGAATAGATATTCTGTAGGTATTTATAAGAGCTGTCTCCTGATGATTTGATGACTGACTTGAATGTATCAAAGTCATTGTTCTTTAAGGCTGATACTGCTTTTTCTACTCTTGCATCTTCCTTAAAGAAGTGTAATGCACGGATGACACAGCGGTCACTCATCTTTTCACGTAATTCAGGAATATGTGCTTTAAATTCTTCTTCTGATACTTCTCTTAAGAATTCTTTTCCAAAGAAGTGTGCTACTTCCTTCATTTCTGTAGGAATGGCTGCATAATCACCAGTTAAGTCTGCATGAGATGCATGAACATCTACAATACATAAACTATGATGGAATGAAGAGAAATCAACATCTACTTTTTCTACAACAGGATGATCATTGTCTTTAAAGTCTATATGAATAAGAGCACCTACTGAACTTGCACATTGGTCCATTAATCCACATGGTTTACCAAAATAGACATTTTCTGTATACTGACCAATCTGTGCAATCAATACTGGACTTACTGTCATATCATTATATAAGCCTGATAATACAGTACCAATCATGACTTCAAATGCTGCTGATGAAGAAAGACCAGAACCCTGTAATACTTCACTTGTCATATAAGCTTCAAAACCACCAATATGAAGACCTAATTCCTTAAAGCGTGCAAGAGTACCTCTAATTAATCCTTCTGAAGTACCTTCTTCTTCAGCTTTCTTTTCTAAGTCATCTAAATCTACAGCCTTTAAGTCATAATCATCAGATAATACCTTAATTTCACCATCTCTAGGTGCTGTAATCGCAATAATATCTAAGTTAATTGCAGCAGCTAATACTTCACCATGCTGATGGTCTGTATGGTTACCAGATACTTCACTTCTACCTGGTGCTGAGAATACTTCTACTTCCTTATCACCGTAAAGTGAGATGAACTTTTCAATAGCTGCAATATATCTTTCTTTCTGAGCATCTAATAAAGACTCATCTACATAAATATCAGTTAATAAAGCATCTGCCTGACCATTTCTAATATCTTCAATAATCTGTGTTGCAAGTTTCATTATTTAATTACCTCTAAACAATAAGATGTCTGTGCATCAAATGTTTCTCCCTTTCTTAAAATAGTGCTTGGATTCTTTTCAATATGAATAGCATCTGGTAAGTTCTGTGTTTCAATACATACTGCATCTCTCGCATTATAAGGTTCACCATTCTTACCAATACGTCCATCTAGATAGTTTGCGGTATAGATCTGTGCTCCTGGTAAAGTAGTAGATACTGTTAATCTTCTACCACTTTCCTCATCTTCTAATACAACTTGGTTCTTATCTGTAGTAAAGAAGAAATGATGGTCAAAACCATTACCAAGCTTTAATTGTGGATGATCTACTTCTACACGTTCACCAATCTTTGCAGGTGTTCTAAAATCAAATGGAGTACCTTCTACAGCTTCCTTTTCACCTGTAGCAAGACCATCTGCATCTACATGTTCATAATAATCAGCATCAATCTTTAAAGTATGATCATAAATATTATGTTTATGTCCTGATAAGTTGAAATATGAATGGTTAGTAATATTAATTAAAGTGTCCTTATCACTCGTAGCATGATAAGAAATAGTCAATGTAGTACCCTCTAAATGATAAGTAGCACTAAAATCCATATTACCTGGATAACCTTCTTCTCCATCCTTTGCATGATAAGTAAACTTAATAGTATAATCATCTAAGATTTCATAATCAAAGATCTGATAACTAAATCCTTTAATACCACCATGTAAACTATTAGGACCATTATTAATAGGTAAATGATATGTTTCACCATTTAATTCAAATGTTCCTTTTCCAATTCTATTCGCAACTCTACCTACTAATGCACCTAGATAAGCATCTAGAGTCTGATATTGATTAAAGTCATCATAACCTAATACAACATCGCCTTTTACTCCATCCTTATCTTCAACAATCATCTTAATAATAGTACAGCCAAATGTTGAGACAACAACTTCCATCTTTTCATTCTTTAATGACAAATTTTCAATATTTCCTATTTTTTCTATTACTTCTATCACATTTATTCACCTCATCTTCGGAAACATAGATAATTCATACCTATTACTCAATATATTTTATCATGTTATGAATAATTATGTATACGCTTTCTAGAAAAAGTGAAGATTTAATAGACTGTTTTATCAGCTCATAAAGAGCCTATGTCTTTTATGCATAAAAATGTGTCTCTTATGCACAAAATGTAGACTATTTAAGAATCCTAGAATATAATTTATATAATAGAAGAGGATGGAATACTTCATATTTAAAGATGTGACATAATAGAAAACAGTTTTGAACCAATTAAAATCGAGGTGAATAAAATGATGAATTTCTTACTGACTTTTTATAGCGCTTTATTGCTCAAAGTTCTACCATTATTAGTTGTATCACTGTTACTTACATTCTTATTAGTTAAAGCTAAAATGCCAAAACTTTTCTACCTTCTCATAGTTATAGAAGTAATCGCAATATCTGTACTACACTATAGCACTGTTGTCACATCAATATGCTTATATATGGAGACAAAAGCCTGGATTATACTCTCTCATATGGCTATCTTTATTGGTATATATTTAATGATTCCTATTCTTTCAATCATCCTCTATAGAGTATTAAAAAAAAAGAGTATAAGTGGACCCCATGTTAAGGACATTAATAAAAAAGCACTTAATTAGAAATAAAGATATCCTCTAGGTGTAATAACCAAGAGGATATTTTTACGTACTATGTTTTTAATGCACTTTTTTCCAATTCACTACTTGTTTCAGATCTAGTTTGATATAATATCTTTGTTATCGTCCTCCTTGAAAGGGGGTGATACATTTTGTTTTTTGAGTTTATCATAACCGTCATGGCGGGGGTTCTCACTTACTACATCTGCAAATGGTTAGACGAATTTTTTAAACGATAACTAGCCTAGTGTTAAACCACTATAAAAGTTAGAAAAGGTAAGGATTGGTGGATCCTTACCTTTTCGTTTGATGCATTTCGTTTTTTGAATTCAGTTGAAGTTTAACACTTAACCACTTCATAGTCAAGTCGTCGTAGCATAAAAATGATATAAGTAATTATTTCACTTCATTTTCATATGCTTATAGTTTGATGTTCGACTTTTTCATAACCGTCATGGTGGGTGTTCTTACCTACTACATCTGCAAATGGTTAGACGAATTTTTCAAACGATAACTAGCCTAGTGCTAAACCACTCTAAAAGTTAGAAAAGATAATGATATGCCGATTCTTACCTTTTCGTTTGATGCATTTTGATTTCTGAATTCATTTGAAGTCTAACACTTAACCACTTCATAGTCAAGTCGTTACTGCATAGAAACCACAGGAGCAGTTTCCTTATTTCACTTCATATATACAACCTTATATTTGGTCTAAAAAAGGACTCGTGATGAGTCCTCTACATTAACAATCATACTGAGTGAATACGTCACTAACTGGTAAATCGTTTTCAATGTTTTCAATTGTATGTGCAAGTAATCCTGCAACAGATACAGAAACAAGTTTATCAAATTTCTTTTCTTGTGGAATTTCGATAGTGTTAGTAATAACAACTTCTTTTGCAGCACAAGTAGATAATCTTTCAATAGCAGGTCCAGAAAGTACACCATGAGTACATGCAATATATACATCCTTAGCACCTTTCTGTTTTAACATATCAACACCAGCTGTAATAGTACCAGCTGTATCGATCATATCGTCAATTAAGATACAGTTCTTACCTTCAACATTACCGATGATACCCATAACTTCAGCAACGTTTGGTTTAGGTCTTCTCTTATCGATGATAGCGATAGGACAATCAAATGCTTCAGACATCTTACGAGCTCTAGTAGCTCCTCCGTGGTCAGGAGATACAACACATAAATCCTGAACCTTCTTTTTACGGAAGTATTTGATTAATAGTGGTAAAGCCTGCATTTCATCAACTGGAATATCAAAGAATCCCTGGATCTGAGCTGCATGTAAGTCAACAGTTACAACACGGTTAACACCAGCTGTAGTTAATAAGTCTGCAACTAACTTAGAAGTGATTGGCTGTCTAGGTTTAGCTTTACGATCCTGTCTAGCATATCCGAAATATGGAATAACTGCAGTAATTTCACGAGCAGAAGCACGTTTTAAAGCATCAGTTAATACTAAGATTTCCATTAAGTTTTCAGTTACTGGATTAGAAGTAGACTGAACAATGAATACGTCCTTACCACGAACAGATTCACCGATTTCACATAAGATTTCACCATCTGCGAAGTGATGAACTTTGCAGTCTCCAACCTTAGTACCTAAAATGCTTGCGATATCCTGAGCTAATTTCTTGCTTGAAGATAAAGAAAATACTGTAATTTTGTTTTTCATATGTGTCCCCTTTTTTTATTTCTTGTTTCTTTCGTTATAAATCTTCATACGTTTTTCTTCTAAAACTTTTGCATAGCCAGGTTTGTTCACCTGTCTAGCACGTGCGATAGACATTGCGCCATCTTCTACAGTTTCTGTTACAGTAGATCCAGCTGCAACAAATGCGCCTTCACCAACAGTTACTGGTGCAACTAAATTTGAATTACATCCAATAAATGCATTGTTTCCAATAACAGTCATTGACTTATTCTTACCGTCATAATTGCTTGTGATAGTACCACAACCAATATTAACGCCATCGCCTACTTTAGCATCACCGATATAAGTAAGATGAGCAGACTTGCTTCCCTTACCAAAATCAGCTTTCTTCATTTCCACAAAGTTACCAATGTGTACATTCTCTCTAATATGACAATTAGTTCTTAGTCTTGCATAAGGACCAATATCAGTACCGCTTTCTACAACAGAATCGCTTAATACTGAGAACTTGATTTCCACATTATCCTTAATATCTACATCTGTAAATTCACAATAAGGACCAATATGACAATGTGCTCCTATAGTAGTATGACCCTTAATAATACAACCTGGTTCAATGATTGTATCCTTACCTATTACAACATCAGTACCAATATATGTATTATCAGTATCTACAATAGTTACACCATTTAATAACCAGTTCTTATTTACTCTCTTCTGAAGTAACTTAGTTGCTTCAGCAAGCTGAACACGGTCATTAATGCCACCTACTTCACTGAAATCCTGAATCTTATAGCCATCAACCTTCTTGCCTTCTTCATTCATGATTCCAATTAAATCTGTAATATAATACTCACCCTGAGCATTGTTGTTTGTTACTTTCTTTAAAGCTTCAAACATTGATTTGTTATCAAAACAATATTCACCTACATTCATCTCAGTGATATCCATCTGAGATTCCTGTAAATCTTTGAATTCTACAATTCCAGTTACCTGTCCATCTTCCTTAATAATACGACCAAATGGAAGTGACAAGTCACAATCACATGTCATTACAGTACCACTATTTTTACCATTCATATGATAATCAATAAGTCCCTGTAATGTTTCCGCAGTAATTAAAGGTGCATCTCCATTTAATACAAGAGTCATACCTTCTTTATCTCCTAGAACACTTTCTGCCATCATGACAGCATGTCCAGAGCCTTTCTGCTCTTCCTGTAAGACAGTAGTGACGTCGTTATCTAACAAAGCCTTGACCTGGTCAGCCCCATGTCCAACAACAACGACTGTTTCTGCGATATCTAACTTCTTTAATTCATCCACCACATGATTGATCATTGGTTTATATAAAACTTCATGAACAACCTTAGGTGCATCTGATTTCATACGAGTACCTTTACCCGCTGCTAAGACAACTGCATAAACTTTCATCGACATATCTCCTTTTTTTCCCCTACATTCTAGCAAAATTCAATTCAAAATAAAAGAGAAAAGGCGCAAGTTATCCCTTTTTCCTTTTCTCTGGATAGTAAATCTGTGTTTTTACTGCAAAACTATATTTCTTTTTAAAATATGGAAGCACTTTATCAATTAATTCAGGATCTTGAGTCATACCAAAAACAGATGAACCACTACCTGACATAAGAGCACCATCAAAACCAAAGTTCATCATATCATCCTTAATAGACTGGATATCCTGTACCATCTTAATAGAAGGAGCTTCTAAAGTATTACCTAAACAATCTACAACACCTTTATAATCATTCTTTTCAATTGCACGCTTCATTAAATCAATATCTGGATGAACAGCTGTTTCGATATCTAAATCATCAAAACATTTCTTTGTAGAAACACCTTTCTTAGGTTTTACAATCAATAAATGACAATTAAAACGTGAACAATCAATAAAGTGAAGGTTTTCACCAATACCACCTACAACCGCAATACGATTCCATACACAAAATGGAATATCTGCACCAATCTCTTTACCCATTTCACACATATCCTGATAAGACATACGTAAATGGAATAAGCTGTTCATTGCACGGAAAATAGCTGCACCATCGGCACTTCCTCCACCCATTCCAGCTTGTGATGGAATATGCTTATAACAGTGGATTCTTACACCACTTTGGATATCAAACTTCTTGATTAATGCATCAGCCACCTTATACATGATATTACGTTCATCAGTAGGTACACGGTATGTGTTTGTAGTAATTTCTATACCTTTTTCAATAGGATCAATAAGAATTAAGTCATGAAGACCAATAGGGGCCATAATCATATTTAATTCATGATATCCATCTTCTCTTTCACTTACTACATCTAATGCAAGGTTTATTTTCGCATAAGCACGAATCTTCATAGTGTATGACTCCTTTCTAGTATTCTTATATAGTCATCAATATTTAATTCCTCAGCACGTTTATTGGCAGGAATACCACATGATTCTAATACTTCTTTTGTTTGATCATGATATAAAGACTTTAAGTTATTATAGAGTGTTTTTCTTTTTGCAGTATAACTTGCTTCAATCAGATCAATCAATTCCTGTGATATAACACGTTCTTTATGAATAGAAATAACAGCACTATCTACATGAGGTGCTGGCATGAATACATGTCTAGGCACATTCAATTCATATTGAACATCTCCTACATAATCAATCATCATCTTTAAAGGACTCTTTTCTTCAGAACAGAGCTTTAATGCGACTTCTTTTTGTACCATAGCAACTAAACGATTAATAGGTGTAGAAGAAGACACAATCTTTGTGATGATTTTAGAAGTAATATAATAAGGAAGATTTGTGACAACACAGATATCCTTATAGTCCTTTAGTTTATTACATGCTTCTTCTAAATCAGCTTTCATAAAGTCCTGGAAGATGATTTCTACATTATCATGTCCTTCTAAAGAGAATGATAATACTTCCTTTAAACGTTCATCTATTTCAAAGCATAATACTTTACCAGCTTTATTAGAGAGCTGTTCTGTAAGAGCGCCTATACCAGGTCCTATTTCAATAACTGCTGTCTCCTTATCCAGCGAAGCATGTTCTGCGATACTTTGAATAATACCTGGATCTACTAAGAAGTTCTGTCCATATTTCTTAGAAGGTTTTAAGTTAAATGTATTTAATATAAATTCTGTATTTGATTTTTTTGCGATATTTTCCATATCATTTATTATATAGGATATGTAAAGAAAAGACCATTGAGTTCCCTGAAAAATTCTTCTATAATGGTCAAAAAGGTGATGTATATGGATAGAAAAACAAGAATAATGGAAATAATAAGTAATAGTGATAAACCTGTTTCAGCAAGTAAAATTGCGAAAGAATTAGGTGTTTCTAGACAGATTATTGTAGGAGATGTAGCATTACTAAGAGCATCGGGAGAAGATATTACTGCAACCCCTAGGGGATACATATTAGAAACAAATAGAAGTAATCATTATACGATTGCAGTAAAGCATAATAATGATCAATTAGAAGAAGAATTAAATACTATTGTAGATTTAGGTGGTAAGGTTGAAGATGTGATAGTAGAACATCCTCTTTATGGAGAAATCAAAGGAAATCTTCATATATATTCACGTTATGATGTGTCTAAATTCATGTCTGCAGTTAAGGATCGTGATGTCACACCTCTTTCTCTATTAACAGATGGTGTTCACTTGCATACAATTACAGCACCTGATGAAGAAACATTAGAACGTATTAAAGAAGCACTGGATGAAAAGCATATATTATTAAAATAATAGGTTTTTGATTTCATCTTTAAAGAAATAGATGAATAATAATGTGTTTCCAAAAAATGGTAAAACTAACTTAAAACATAATATTGTAGGTAGTGAAGAAATTAAATATACATAAAAAAGAGTCAGTAGATGATATGTCTACTGACTCTTTAATGCTTTAAGTACTTCTTCTTTTGTAATACCCATCATATTCAGTCTCTTAAATAATGCTTTCGCATTACCATAACCTAAATGAAAGGCATCATAGACCTGTAGTCTTCTCTTCTTATTTCCTAATACATCTAGATCAATAAATTCATCCCATGAAATGGATTCTTTAGCATCACTAAATGTGACTGCATTCTCTAATGCTTCAATAATTGCATCATGTCTTGCTTCTGCAATACCAAGTTTCTTCACACCCTTGGCATCTTTTTTTGCGACAAAGGCATGCTTTGCATTAGGAACAGCCTGAATGACTTTATTTCTAATCTGTGTACCAGGATAATCAGGATCTGTTAAGACAATGACACCACGTGTTGAAGCAGCAGTCTTAATGAGAGATAGAATATCTTCGTTGATTCCTGATCCAGATGTTTCAATTGTATCTACATCAAATAACTGTTTAAGTGTTGCTGTATCTGTTTTACCTTCTACTACAACAACTTCTTTAATCTTTCTCACAATAGTCTCCTAACTCAGTAAGTCAATCATACGTTCTATTGTACGCTTGACATCTCCCTGATCATAATTATAATCGAAATCTTTCTCAACCATTACAGTGAGTATAAGGCAGCATGTATCATAATCAGCCTGTGAAAGGGTTATACCCTTCACAGGTTTCTTTTTATACTTGTAGTCGCCTAATTCTTGTAATACACGTCTATATATTACAGGGTTATCCTTACAGGCTAATTTCTTTAATACAGAAATCTTATTATAATTCAGTTTTGATCTTATAAAGCCTAGAATAGCCCTACCTCGCGAGGGCGGGGTGGAATGTCCATCTTCCATATCTTCCTCCACTATTTAGATGATTCCATGTTCTTAAATGCTGTTGATAACATCAATTTAATACGGTTAAGCTGGTTTGTTTCACTAGCCCCTGGATCATAATCAATCGCAACGATGTTAGACTGTGGATATTTTCTTCTTAATGCCTTAATGACACCCTTACCTGTTACATGGTTAGGTAAGCAGGCAAATGGCTGCATACATACAATATTTGGTGCACCTTCATCAATGAGTTCAATCATTTCACCAGTTAAGAACCATCCTTCACCTGTCTGGTTACCAATAGAAACAACTTCACTTGCTTTCTTCGCAATTTGATCAATAGGATGTGGTGCATCAAAACGATTTGATGCTTCTAATGCCTTAATCATATCTTTTCTTAAGAAGTCTACGAGTTTAATTGCTACATTACATAACTTAGCTGATTTCCAGCTTGCATCATAATGTTCATGTTCATATTGAGTATTGTAGAAACAATACTGGAAGAAGTCAATTAAATCTGGCATAACTGCTTCTGCGCCTTCTTCTTCAATAATCTTTACAATCTCATTATTGGCAGTAGGGTGGAATTTAACAAGGATTTCTCCTACAAGACCTACTCTAGGTTTCTTAATATCTAGAAGTGGTAATTCATCAAATTCCTTTACAATCTGATAAACGTTCTTCTTGAATTCCTTCATAGAACCATTTTCAACGTTTTCTTTACACTTTTCTACCCATGATTCATATAATTCATTAGCTGAACCTTTGACCTTTTCATACGGTCTTACACGATATAAGACTCTCATGAATAAGTCACCATACATAGCCCCAATAATAACCTTCTTAGCGATTTTATAAGTAATCTTAAAGCCTGGGTTAGATTCTAATCCCTGTAAGTTAGCTGAAATAACAGGTACATAATCCATATGTGCATCCTTTAATGCTTTTCTAATAAACGCAATATAGTTTGTTGCACGGCATCCTCCACCTGTCTGTGAGATGATCAATGCCACCTTATGAGGATCATACTTACCTGAATTCAAGGCATTCATCATCTGACCTGTTACTAAGATACTTGGATAACATGCATCATTATTAACATACTTTAATCCCTGGTCTACAGCATCTTTATCTACAGAAGGTAATACGACAAAGTTATAACCTTCTGAATTCATTGCAGTTTCTACAAACTGGAAATGAATAGGAGACATCTGAGGACATAAAATAGTCCATCTATCATCTTTCATTTCTTGTGTGAATGATACTTTTTCAGATTCATATTTATTTTCTAAGTGTACAGTATTGTCTTTCTTCTTTACTGTTGCTTTAAGTGATCTAATACGGATTCTGATTGGTCCTAAGTTAGAGGCTTCATCAATCTTAATAAGTGTATAAATCTTACCTCTTGCCTGTAATAATTCAGCCACCTGGTCACTTGTAACTGCATCTAATCCACATCCAAATGATGTTAACTGGATAAGTTCAAGATCTGGCTGAGTTGTTACGAATTCTGCAGCACGATAGAGTCTAGAATGATATGTCCACTGGTCTACTACACGTAAGTCTAAGTTTTCTTTATTTAAATTACATACAGAATCTTCTGTTAATACACAGAAACCTTCACTTGTAATCAAGCTTGCAATACCATGGTTTATTTCTGGATCCACATGATAAGGACGTCCTGCAAGGACAATACCCTTCTTATTGTTTTTATGCATCCATTCCAATGCTTCCTGACCCTTAACTTCAATATCTTTTCTTGCACGTGCTAATTCCTGATAAGCCTTATCAATCGCATTATGCATTTCCTTATCTGAAATATCATATTCAGCTAAAGATTCTTTCATTACCTTAAATAAGGTTTTAGGGTTATTTAAAGATAAGAATGGGTTCTTATATTTCACATGTTTTTCTTCTAAGCTATCTACATTGTTTCTAATAACTTCTGGATAAGAAGCAACTACTGGACAGTTATAGTTATTACCTGCATCTTCATATTCTTTTCTTTCATAAGCTACTGATGGATAGAAGATAAAAGGAATACCTCTTTCAATTAGGTTTTCAATATGTCCATGAGAAATCTTAGCTGGATAGCAGGCATTTTCTGATGGAATAGATTCAATACCCTTTTCATAAATCTTCTTAGAAGATCTTGCTGATAAAACAACTCTAAAGCCTAACTGAGTAAAGAATGTATGCCAGAATGGATAGTTCTCATACATATTAAGTACTCTAGGAATACCCACTTCTCCTCTTTTTGCATCATCTTTAGAAAGTGATTTATAACCAAAGATACGACCATATTTATAATCATAGAGGTTAGGTAGCTTTTTAGATGTCATTGGAAGGTTAGCCCCTCTTTCACATCTATTACCTGAAATATATTCTCTGCCATCATTAAATGATGTAATAGTTAACATACAGTTATTTGTACACTTACCACAGTTTCTAATCTTTGTATCATAGTCAAGTGCTTCTATTTCTTCTAATGAAAGAATAGTAGAAGGTTCATTGTCATCATTTTCAATCGCAATACGGGCCATACCATAAGCACCCATTAATCCTGCGATATCAGGTCTTACTACTTCAATACCTGTTTCTTTTTCAAATGCACGTAGTACAGCTTCGTTATAGAAAGTACCTCCCTGTACAACAACATGCTTACCAATATCTTCTTTACTTCTTAGCTTAATTACTTTATATAATGCATTCTTGATAACTGAATAAGATAAACCAGCACTGATATCTTCTACAGAAGCACCTTCTTTTTGTGCCTGTTTTACCTTTGAGTTCATGAATACTGTACATCTAGAACCTAAATCAATAGGGTGTTTAGACTTTAATGCAAGTTCTGCGAATTCTTCAATCTTATAACCTAATGATTTTGCGAATGTTTCTAAGAATGAACCACATCCTGCAGAACATGCTTCATTTAATGAAATGTTCTGAATGACGTTATCTCTAATAGTAATAGCTTTCATATCCTGACCACCAATATCAAGAATGAAATCTACATCAGGTTCATAGGCTTTTGCGGCAGTATAATGGGCAATTGTTTCTACTTCACCAATATCCACCTTTAAAGCAGCTTTAATAAGGGCTTCACCATAACCAGTAACACCGGCTTTCGCAATATAGCATCCTTCTGGAAGCATCTGATAGATTTCTTTCATCAGACTCATGATCAACTGCAATGGATTTCCTTCATTAGAACTATAGAAAGAATATAAAATAGCACCCTGTTCATCAGTCATGATGATCTTAGATGTTGTAGAACCAACATCAATACCTAAGAATACTTTACCTTTATATTTCTTAAGTGTTCTTTTCTTAGTGATATGAGTAAAGTGTCTTTCTCTGAATTCTTTTAATTCTGCTTCATCATTAAATAATGGTTCTAAGACATTTGTAAGTTCTGTAGGGGAGTCTGAAAGACCTTCTAAGTCTTCAATAATCTTAGAAATGTTTAATGGGTTTTCTACTTTTTCTTTTGCATTTAAACATGCACCCATAGCAACAAATAGCTGTGAGTTCTGTGGGAAGATGATTTCATCTTCAGTTAAACCTAATGTTTCAATAAAACGTTCTCTTAACTGATCCATGAAATAAAGTGGACCACCTAAGAATGCAACATTTCCTCTAATAGGTTTACCACAGGCAAGACCAGAAATAGTCTGATTGACAACTGCCTGGAAAATAGATACCGCAATATCTTCTTTAGATACACCTTCATTAATTAAAGGCTGAATATCTGTTTTCGCAAAAACACCACAACGTGATGCGATAGGATAGATTGTCTTATAGTTTTTCGCATATTCATTTAAACCAGCCGCATCAGTCTTTAATAAAGTAGCCATCTGGTCAATAAATGCCCCAGTACCTCCTGCACAAGTACCGTTCATACGCTGTTCAAGCTGTCCTTCAAAATAAGTAATCTTGGCATCTTCTCCACCAAGTTCTATAACAACATCAGTTTGTGGAATATATGTTTCTACTGTCTTTGTACACGCAATAACTTCCTGTATAAAAGAAATACCAAGCTTATCTGCAAGAGATAAACCTCCTGAACCAGTCATAACAGGATATAAATCAATATCACCCATCTGGTTCTTTACTTCAATTAATAACTCATAGATTGTTTTTCTAACATCTGAGAAATGTCTTGTGTACTTAGAGAATAAGCATTTATCATTCTCATCTGTCAAATAGAGTTTTACAGTTGTAGATCCTACATCAATTCCTAAATAATATTTCATATTTCCACATCCTTCTCTCTTTTTTGAGTATTATATCGAACCTATATTAAACGAATTTTAAGAAATAATCTAGTTTTTTGCATAATAAAATTATAAAATCTGACTACTCCCACGGGCAAGCCCGTGGGGTTCTGATTGCCAAGTGTAGCTTGTAATCGTACATCATTTTCAGACTTTGGAGTTACAAGTGTAA
>ERZ773181.1131-NODE-1131-length-23575-cov-4.426148_pt1 | contig 23575 bp, 14 predicted proteins | sample MGYA00581001_ERZ773181 | MGnify/ENA primary metagenome ERZ773181 (study PRJEB29015, sample SAMEA2737780) | human gut metagenome | biome: human gut; feature: human-associated habitat; material: faeces | place: China | collected 2012 ...
TCAAAAAACACTACTGAAATTGTTTCATCTTCTAGTGTTTCATCTTCTACTAGTGCCTGGGCAATGGCAGCTCTCCTATGCTGGCCATCATTAATCAGCATTTTTGCGCCCATACTGATTTTCAGCAAGCCGGTGGTTTCCAATTCCTTGCTCTCTTGAAAACTGAACTTACCATCAATTGATGCAGTAAGCGAAGAAAAAATGTATGAAGCTCGATTCTCTAAAATATACGATTTAATTTCCGGTATTCTAGATTCATTCAATCTTCTTTGTGCCCTAAACTCTGGCGGAATATATTCTATTGGCTCCGGTAAGAGTTTTACAAGATACTTTAACGGTATCATCGTGATATAGTATTCGCGTCCCGCTTGAATACCCCTAACTGCTGGAAAACTGTACGTAAAATCCATCATTCGTCTCCACAAAAATATACTTAAGTAGTTACGTAAGTAGCCACTTAAGTGTATCACTTCAGCCTATGATCGTCAAACAAAATTCTTGCCGTCAATTAATGTCAGAATGACAGTTTTACGCGCTTTTTCAGGTTTTCTTTCTCTATCCAATCAAATACTTCCCTTGTCAAATCTTCAAGTGATGCTCTATGCTCCACCATCTTTTTCAAGAAATCAACAATAGCTTCATTAAGTTCCAGTTGACCTATTAGATCATTAGCTTCACCAATGGCCTCAGTCATACGCACAACTTCTTTTGAAGCGACATCCCATTTAGCCGCAGCGTTAATATCGTTCATTAAGGTAGTTGCTTCGTTGCTAGATAATGTTCTTGCTATCCCTAATATTTCGCGTATTGAAGAGGTCTTTTTTATATGATACTGCCTCCACTCTTCAAAAAGAGAACTGTTAATATTTCGATTTAGCCCATTGATTTTTGCTGTATCAGCTGCTTTCACATGCTTCTGTTCTGTGCACTCTTTACAGATTTTCAGCATCTCTAAAATCGTCTGATTAGTGTTTTGAGTCTCCTCAAAATCAACACACTTTTTTACTTCGCAAAGATGAACTACAGTCTGTCTCACATTATTGATAGCAATTGTAAAGTTATTATCAATATTATGTTGCTCACTGCTCTTCTGCGCCTCTTCTTCCCGAATCTTAAATTCTGACACCAAGGCAGTATTCGCTTCGATTAACTCAGATAACATTATCCCACCGTCCTTTCATAGAGTTCTATGCATTCCTCAATAATCTTCTTCTCGTTCTCATAAGGAGACTCTTTAAAACCACCTGCTTCTTCGTTAAATCCTCCGCTCTTTTTCTTGATTTGTCCGTTTACGTTATCCATGTCTTTAACCACTTTATTAATAAGTGTTCTGAAATCTTCTATACTCTTCAGTGGATCATAGGACATTAAAATTAAAGCTTCCAATATATCTTTTTCCGCGATAATTTTTTCAATATCTTCCAAAGCTTTACTTATATCCGCTCTCTTCGTTTTAACTTTTCCAATCAAATTCGAATCATAAGAAGCAAAAAGCTGAGCTTTGTTTACCTCATCATAATAACCTTTTATCTTTTCTACAAGTTCAAGTAATTCCGTTGATTTTATAGAAGGTACACCCAAAAGCTTCTTTATTTCATCATGTGCTTCCTGAATCTTCTGCAGTTCACTTCGATATGCTTTCTCTATCCTAGATGCGATTTTTTCAAATTGTACTCTGAACTCGTCTCTAGTAGTAACAACATCCTTTTTGTTCTTTTCATCGTAATCAAGCGTCAATAATGACTTCTTGATTTTGGCGAACATGTCATCAAACTCAGGGCGGTTTAAGTATATCTTAGTTCCACCTCTTGTTCCTTGAATCAGATTGTAATACTGCAATACAACTTTGCGGCTCTCTTTGTGTTTATCTGTACTTATAAATGTATGTAAAAGTCTATTCCAATCTGAAGAATGTTCAGACTGCTCGCTTTTACCGCATATATCGTTATCAATAAACATATCCGATGAATATTTCTTCCACTGACAATCAAGCTGTCCAAAGAATACCTGTCTAAGCATTTCCAGTCCAAATGCATACTCTTGATAAGAACACTCACCATTCTCTAAAGACTTAATTGCCTTAACAATATTCGCCTTATTCTTTTCTGTCCAGGTTTCAACTGCCAAGGCAAAATAATCGCCATTTTCAAAGTTCCATGTTTTATTGCCTAATTCAGACCACCTAATAAAAGCCTCTATAATCTCCTGATTCTTTCTTGAAGCTTGGATCACATATAACACTCTGTCCAAGCCACTAGATTGATTTTCAAAGCCAATGAAATTCTTATACTTAGAGTTACTGATCTTAGCCAATGTATCCGGGGATACACCTTCACTTTGCCAATTAATTGCGGACAAAGTATATTTGGTTATTTCATCCCTGGCATTACTCACCAATACTATGTTATCTGTCGTAGCACCAACATTTATTTTTGATCCACCAACCCATTTATTAAGAGCGTCTATAGCGTTATTTATTCTTTTTATGGATGTTTCATTAGTAACCTCTTGGGGCTTTACGGTTTTAGTTACAGCAACTGTCTTAACCGGAGCAATAGGAGTAGCTGGCTTCACTACCGAAGACGCTTTTACGATAGTCATGTTGGTCAAAACAGGTAGGCCAAACTCGCCGTATATACTCTCAGGAATGCCCGCAACTAGTTTCCGTCCATCATCCAAGACTATTACATTGTCCTGCGCATTTCCCCATATACAAGTAAATAAATATAGGCGTTCTTTAGTGTCGTCATCAATAGTAGTTAAATTGAATATCCTCGTTCTTAACGCAGAAGAATCGTTTCCGTTGTAAGGCTTCAATTCGATGTTCGGAAAACTATCTAAACGATATAATGCGTCCTTTACTACAGGTTCGATAATATATTGCAAGATATATCTAGGAGTCCTTAATTGTTTGGTCGACAACCTAAACTTATAAAGATTTCTGATAGCTGACTTCGTAAAAGGATAAAGGCATAGTTTCTTCCCCGCAGCTGTCGAATAATACTCCCATTCCTTTCCCTCTGTCACATTATGAACAGGGTACTTTTCAGGTAATGCTCCATCCGTCATCCATTGCGTTAATACATCTGTCTCTAATGACATCGAGTTAAGATATCTTGCCACAAATTCAAACAAGTATTCATCATTAAAAACATCATTAGGAAGGTTAATATATAATGAAACCCTATCTCTATAATTTGTTTTAAAAGTATCCTTGAAGTAACCAGAAGTAATGCCAATAACAGACGAAATACGACAAAGATCCTCATTTCCATATCCCGTATGTTCAGTGGTCAACGCGTTCAACAATGCCGCATTTACACCGGTGAAAGACGTAATATCTTCTATTAGTATAGTTAATCGCTTTCCATCTTTTTTTAACGTTCTTCTAATATTCTTGAATATCTCCTCAAAATCTCCGGATTCCAATCCCGAGCAGCGCTGAATTACAACATCTAAAAATTGATTCAAGTACTTGGCAATAGCATCCTTTTTTTCCGGATTCAATTGCAGTTTTCTTGCCATTTTTATAGTATCTTTATCAGCATTTTCTTCAATATCTTCAACAGCATCATCAGAAAGCTCGAAATCGTCAGCCACAAAGAATGCTTCAATATCACTCGCAACCTTTCCGGACTGCGCAACTTTCATATAGATTCTATCTATTGGTCCATCAATTTCAAGCATTTTACTCTGTACTTTTTTATACTTCAAAAAGGCAACAAGCTTTCTCTTTTCATTTGGGCTAACGTTTGCCCTATCTTCGTCAGCTGAACCGTCATCCTCATATTTATCTTCGTCTTGTTCAACTTCCAAAATGAATTTAGACAGAATTTCTCCCTTGAGCTTATTTTCATCAATAACCGCAGTCGCCTCAACTAGTCTTTTATATACTTCCTTATTAGCAAGACTGGAAATTTCTGGTTTATCTAACAACTGCTTTATTGTGCCTTTTAATGTATTATCGCTTCTCCGTACAAAGAGAATCACTTCGTCATCTGGTCTTTCATTAAGCAGTCGCTCATTAAACCACCTGATAAGGTGAGATTTGCCCGCTCCACTTTCACCGACAACCAATAATAATTGATGGTTTTCTTCCGGATGAAGCACAAACTGATTCAAAACATCCTCTTCACTCTTTGCCTCCTGAAATCTTACTGATCTGGAGGAATCTGTAGGATCAAACTTTGAATATAATTCAATATTATTAACGGCTACATGTGTTGCTAAAAAGTCCGAGCGTGATGTCGTCATGGTATCGGGACGCAGGACTTCATTTATTCTCTTTTTTGCAATTTCTGTATTCACCTAATCACTCTCCCTTATAGACAGCATCAGTAATGATTGAAGAAAACGGATGAAGGTTCATATTTGTCATATTCCATTCATCACTCCTATCATTTACCATTTTCAGTTCAATAATACCTAAATCATTTAATGTTCTAAAAGCATTAGACAACGCAAGATTCATTCTTCTACCACTTTCTTCTTCCTGACTTAAGCAAATACTTATGGCCGGGTGCAATTTCTCCACAAATTCATCCATTGTGTATACCTTTCCTTTTTGAACATCAGCATTTTCAATAATATCCTTTAAGAAAGTGGCCGCATTAGGAAGAAAAAACATGTCATGAAGATAACCAAACCCTAAGAATGTAGCCCAGAATCGCCATGCTCTCATACAATCTTCGTTTAAATTCACAGTATTATCATAGTCATTGATTACGCCTACAAGTTTTGATACACTCTGCAGATCCTTATCTATCTGAAACAGTTTATCGCTATTAAACATGTATATCTGCACCGTTTTATAAAACTGTCCATTTGACAATTTTTCTATATTACGGTTAACATATCTCCTAAAAGCTTGGTAATCTGCTACCTCATTTAAATCAACGGCTAGTTCTAATTGCCTTGAATCCTCGTCATAACTAATCAAGCCCAACTGTTTTGCCGCATCTCTTACCATTCCAAAATAAGATGTAGCTTCCTTTTGGGGCTCCACCATATTTCGAATATCCTTCTCTTCCATCTTGCCATTTCTTAAAATCTGGCAAAGCGAAAAGACTCTTTCTGGAATAGCTTCTGTTCTCATACTATTATCAAACATTTATTGCCTCCGCTATTTTATCTGTAATATTGTTTCCTACAAGTGCTGAAAACTTTTTGCCATCTGCGTTAATTTCATAATCCTGCTTTACGATATGAATTTTCTTAAAACTGCTGCAATTGCTTCTGTTTAAAACTGCTAGTTGCTTTAAAAACAATTCTTTCGTATCGGAATAGACTATGCCACAAGCTCCGCAGACATAGTAAAGTTGTCTCTCGGCTAACAGTCTTCTAAACTCATAAAAATTAACAATCATTAAATCTGGAATTCCAGCCAACTCCTTCAAATCCAAATTCTTCTCAGTAACAATCAACCTAATGCCCATACGTATTAACTCCCCAACATATTGCTCTGGTTCGTCAGTTTCTATAAGAGACTCACTTTCAAATGATTTTAAAGTCTCCGATAATGCAGGGATTACTTTGATTTTCTTTACAAGTGCAAATCTATCTTCGTCTTCTTTCATAACTTTGCTGTGGCTGTTACAGCCTGCGCAATACTCCAACACATATGGGTATGTTCTTAAAAACATGTCTGATATGCATGCTTTATCTGCATTAATAACACTCTTTTTAATTACATTAAACTCTTTAGTAAACCGCTGCTTTTCCTGAGTTCTAACTTCTTCCAAAAGTCTATTGACATCTCTATCAACCATGGAAAGCCTTTTGTCTAATACTTTTATTTTAAATACATATCTTTCTTCATTCTTTAAATACTCCATATCAAGAATCTCGATAAGATTGTATCTTCTAAGGAGCAACAGCAAATATATATTCCATTGCACATCCCGTGCATTAGCCTCATCGTACACATAATTAAGGTTATAGGTGGGTTTAATTTTAGTATCTATATAAACAAAATCCTCAACTCTTTCAGACTTAGGGCTTTGATACATACTACTCCACCGTCCCAGAGCAGTTTCTACAGTCAATACCTTACTTCTCGTATTTGCATCCAAATCCTGTTCAGGATAAATCGACAATATGCTTAAGCAAGGTAATCCGTCTCGACCACCACGTCCCAATTCCTGATAAAACAAATTAGGCGTGTCTGGAACAAAATCATGAATTACTGTCCTAACATCCGGCTTATCTACACCCATTCCAAAAGCCGAAGTTGCAACCATAATATCAAACTCATTGTTTTTCCATGCTCTGATCAATTCGTCACGTTCTTTAGAACGAGTCTCTCCGGTAAATGTTACTACGCTATCATAACCAGCAAGTTTTGTCCATTCTTTTATAGTCTCCGCACGATCTGGCTTCATAGTATAGATAATCATTGGGCGAGGCATGAGATTCACCATCTCCAACAATCTTTGTTTCTTCTCTTTAAATGAATTGCTTTTAGCAATACAGTATCTAGGTTCTTTTCTTAAAGAATCGCATCGAAATTCTATCCATTTTTCGTCCTCAGAAAACATACTTTTAAGCATAACTCCAGTATTACTATCTACCGTTGCAGAAAGCAGAACAGTTCTAATATCGGGATTGGCTTTAATAAGCTGTTTTCTCCAAGGCTCTAGTACCTGATAATCTGTTCTAAAAAAATCCCCCCATTCAACAACAATATGTGCTTCATCAATCACTATGTTCTTTAAATAGTGTTTTTGACTTGCCTCGGATATCGCATTAGCAAAATCCTCATTTTTTATAAGTGCCTCAGGCGAAATAAACAGTAATTTTGCAGACTCATTTCGAATTGCATTAATAATCATATTTCCATTATCAGCACCACTAGAATAGCTAAAGATTTCCTGATTGGTCAATCTACAAATAGCATTTTTAGCGGAAATCTCCTGGTCAATGGCTAAAGAGATCGTCGGTACTATAACAATCGTAAGACCATCTTCCTTATAAGCCAAAGTCTGGGTAATCATACTTTTCCCCCCACCTGTCGGTAATACTGCCAGAGAAGAAAAACCGCAGGGCATCTTCAAGACGCCCATAACACATAGCTTCTGAGCCTCAGAATAAAAAGTTTTGTTTCCAGTGAGCCTTTCAATATAATCATTGGTAGTTAAATTATATCTATCATCGACATCTAATCCACCTTTGCCCGTAATCTGAAATGCTTCAGAAACAAACTTTTCATTCAGATATTTGGGGCAAATTAGAGATGCATATACTTTCCCCTCCGAATTAAGCATAAGACCAAAGCAGTTATTACTTATCCATGGGTGATTACGGATATCAATATCTGTTTGAAAAGAAATCAAAAAGCAACGAAGTGCAGACAGAAATTCTGTTATCTCTTGTTCGTTATCTAAATATGCATCATAAAACTTTACCAATCTCTCAACTAGGTTTTTGTAATATATTTCCGAACCTTTAAAAAGATCATCAATAATCGACCAGTCAAAATATTCAATGTCCCCATTAATATACTGCTCTATTTGGTCTACCACATCTTTGATTTCCATTTACCTCACCATCCATACATAACATGCAGACTCCAATACAATAGTAGGCGTTCTTAAGCTTTCTAGTATAATGTCATATTTCGTCTGCAAAATGTCTACGCTTTCGTCTTCTCTTCCAAAAAAGGTATCTGAAGATACTTTAGCAGCAATAAGTCTTTGCACTTCCTCTTTTGCATCTCTCAAATGAGAGTTTCTAGAAAGATCTTTTAATGCTTGTTTCCTTCCTACTGCATATGAACCTTCCACATATGACTTCCACAAATCTTCAGGAAATTTATTCTTAAACCATTCAAGATTAGATACACCGACCCGTTGAGAGATATGAAGAAAACCTCCCCCCTTTTTACCTCTTCTTCCAAGATGATCAATACAAGTATGCACAGCTCGGAATCCTATCTCGATTACCTTTTCATATTCAGACATCACTTTCTCGCGAGGAATATCTTGATATTTCTCAAAAGCAACTGGAACAACTGCCATATCTGAAGTCAAGAAATTCCTAAAATATGCAATCTCTGAAGGTGAAATACCATTTGAAAGAAGTAGTCTTTCATTTGGTTCTACAGAGAATGTATAAATAAAGCCTTCCCAGTTAATCTCTGATTGCATAGCAAATGCAGTTGCCTGCCCTTTAGTCGAATGTATAGCATTATCAACAATACAATCGAAAATAGCATCACCAGGAGCAAAGAAGTGAAGATAGTCATTATCAATGGCCGTTTTTCTGTTGAATGTCCCCTTAATCTCCTTGCCATTGCCTAAGCCCTTCGCCGCGTAATCGCTATAAAGTTCATTAACATGTGCTGCAAACTCCATTTGTCGAGATTGCAAATATGCCGTCCAATCTGGAGGAATGAGTAAAGTGTTTCTCGCCGAATTAAGCCGAAACTCACCAGCACTGAACTTGACAATTTCTTCATTATCGCTTGGTTTAAATCCAGCTAGTGAAGCCCAGTTAAGCATTGTTTTTGAAAACAGCTCGTTTTCATTCTTACTGTAGTATCTAAGTAACCTTGCGATCTGCCTATTAATCGGTTTATAAAGATACCCAACTGTATCAAAACGCTGTTCCCTTTTAATTTCTTTTTTTAACTGAGTAATGGTTTCAAGAATGTTAGAAACAGCATTAAATAAGCCATACTTAATATCACTCGCTATGGCGCTAAACATTTGGTTGTTGATATCTTCTAATACTATTTCAAGTCCACTTAAGGATTCTTCAAACACATTAATCCCTTTGTTCCAGAACTTAAACAGTTGCTGCTCTAGTGACTCTTCCGAAATTACAACAACAGAGTTAACTTCCGGTCTCTGCGGGTCTCTCTCCAAACGATCCAATCGTCCGATGCGTTGTTCAATTTCATTTGCATCCCATGGTAGATCCAAATGAATTATATAATCTGCAACTTGGAAGTTTCTTCCCTCTCCACCGGTCTTATCGCACAGTAAAATTTGGCAAGATTTCTCATTCTGGAACCTATACACATTTAATTCCAGCTCATCAGAAGACATATTGCCATTAAAGAAGGCCAGTTTGCCTTCCTCATATATCTGCGATAACACATCTTTATACAAGTCGAACGTTTCTTGAAAACTTGTAAAAATAACTACTTTTTCCTTATATAATTCCTGATCAAGGTAATCTATTACCTTTAGCATCCTATCTTCGTAATCTTCAGGATTATCCAAAAGTTCCGCAATATTGGAAGCATTATACTTTTCCTCGGACACCCACTTTGAAACCGCATTACTCAATTGGTCACTTACCGCAATGCTACTTACACTTAGTTCGTGAGAAAAAGCTGACGCTGAACTAAAATAGGAACTCAGTAGAGGCTTATACTTATTCATCAAAGTTTCTACCGATAAGTTGCTCTCACTTTCTATTATCTCAATCAACAATTCATAAACAGCATATTCACTTGCACGACTTTGATATGTAATAACTCCGCTCAGCTTCCGCACGGGTCTTGTATGAGACGCATAATCATCCCTATACAAGATATTTCGACGATTTCTTATAATGCAGCGTTCAATTTGATAATTATCACATACATAAGAAATCGCAATATACATCTTGCTGATTCCAAGATTCTCATCTTCAGAACTAATGTCAGAAATGAGCTTGTTATACGCCTCATCGTTAATTAGTTCTGAGACCGCTTCCAAACCATCTACAATATCATCAAACAAATCTAAACACTTTTTATCTGCTCTGACATAAGCTTCGTCCTCTTCATGCTCATTTATTTCATCTTGAAGATCATCCACATCATCAATCACTCCCATAATCTGAGTGATAATTTTACTCTGCAATGCGACCAACTCCGCAAATTCTTTATCTGAATAATCATCATACTTTTTCGGATCAAGCAATCTTAAAAGATTTAGGTAATCCGACGTTCTCCTTTGTAGTGGAGTCGCCGACAAAAGCAAAATATTATCCGCTCTCTGACTTAATGTATGATACCTTTCATATTCGGCATCGTTCAACAAACGATGCACTTCATCTATAACCACGAAGTCATAGTTTACCAAATCCTGTCCGGTTACATAATCTGAAAAGCTAAGCAAGTTTACAGTATTATTATTTACATCCGTGCCTTGCGCTATATCAAACTTGAGAAAAAGTTCAACTCGCCACTGTTCTTTCAACGCATCTGGGACCACAATGACAATTGACTTTCTCGAATTTTTGAGTAGAAATAATTTTAATACCGCCGATGCTTCAATTGTTTTTCCCATTCCTACTTCATCGGCAAGCATATATCTACAATTCTTTTCTTGATTACAGCGCATTATTGTATTTAGCTGATGCGGCATTAAGTAAATCTTGCACCCCGCCAATTCCTTAAATCCAAGAATTGAGTTGTCTAGTATTTTATTTACTCTGTTTACGACGCTTCTCCCCAAGTACCAACTAGGATTCTGAAATTCATATTTATTCAGTTGTACTACAGGAGATACTCGTCCCTCTGAGAAAGGAGCCTCTAATGTGGTTTCACTGCACGTAAGAACCTCTTTTGTCAAATCTAACTGTACAAAATAGCTATATTCATCATTGTCTTTACCTTCTACGCATATGATTCTTCCTGCTTTTCCTTTGTATTTAATTCTGGTTCCTTTTTGCAGTTCACACCTATTAACCATACTAAAAGCATAAGAATGTTCCTGCGGAATATCATCATAGTATGCTCGATATCCAAATGGATCAAAAAAACACACTGTCAATTGTTCCGCATATTCGTCTATTGAGACAATCCGACCCACTATAAAATCACGAGGGTCAAACAAATACTCTCTATCTAGAATTGGGCATCTTACGTATACGTCTTTTTTTAAATCCATTTCTATCTCATCCTTATCGTATCAATTCGTATAAGTAATACTTAGCTCTGGTATATGCTATATAATTAATATTTTTTGAAGCATTTGCATCATGGATATAAATGACCATGTCGGCCTCCAATCCTTTAAAATCAAATGCACTACTAATCTGTATCTCATTATCTTCTTTAGGCTGATCAAACGTGAACTTCCATTGCGCCAAGCCATTCTCTATATAGTCTTTAGCCTCTGCAATATCATCAAATAATATGACTATTGATGTATTGCTTAGTTCTTCATCAACGATAAACTCTTTCAATAAATTTCCTAATCGTTGCGTTAAATGTTTTTTATCAATTATTTTTTCCTTGGCAGGATTTGGACCTTCTACAGGATTTCGAATAACGTCAGTTCCAAGATTAGTGTTTTCCATAGCATAGTGATAAATATTCGCGGTGTTTCTAATATTCTCCCTAAGCAAGAACGGAGGATAATCTATCATAAATGCATCGCCAAAGTTTTCTTCTTGAATCTTTTGAACGTCATCATAAAAAATCCCAATAGTGGATTTTTTCTCATCTCTCAACAAAAGTTTAATTACACAAGCCACTTCCTCGCATAAATCCTGAGCCTCGTCAATAAAGATTGCATCGTATCTAGGAGCATCTTCTTTAATCTGACTTAGTATTCCGGAATACGTTGTCTTATCAACAATTTCATAATCTTCAACAATAGAAGACAAAAGCGAAGCAACATCAAAAACATCTATCCCCTCAGGAACAGATTTCCTTATGAACTGAGCCAACGGTTTCGAACAACATGTTATAAGTACTCTCTTTCCGCTTTCAAATTCCATTTTTGCCATTTTCATAGCAATCCATGTTTTACCCGTTCCCGCTCCTCCTCTAAGGTAGAATTGATGGTAATTAGAGATGAACTGAATGTAGTTATCCTGAACACGGTTTATCATATCAAGCTGCTGCTCTTTGTACTTTACTAATGCGCCAGCTGCGGCAGAAATTGCAATTCTTTTCTTAATGAGTTCCATTAAAGCTTCATGTTCGCTTTTTGAATACATATTTACGCCGAACTTGGGGCCACCCCACGTTTTAAACATAGCCTTTATTGACAACAAAAGGGTTTGCATTTTCGTAGCATCAATGGTGCATTCTGTTTGGCGATTGCTAATTTCGGTTGCTATAGATCCGACGTTAAAGAAGGGAAAAATAACACCTGCAGCAGCAATTCCTTTGTACGAAATATTGGCACTTTTTCGGTAAGCGTCTTTAAAGAAATACATACTTTCCTCTGCCTGTGTATATGGAGATCTTCTCAGTTTTCTTGTTTCAACATTGTCTTCTAAATACCACTCACCTTCCTGAACCCAAAGACTTCTACCACCTTTTACTTCTAGACACACGTACCCATAATTAGGATGTGTAACCACGAAATCCGCTTCTGATTTTTCCATTTTCCCATTACTATCACGGGACCATTCAACTGAATAAAAAACCACATAGGAATCCGGCAACTGTTTTTTTAATTCATCGTAGACTAATCGCTCCGAATAAGTGGGCATATATTCATTTATATTCTTTGGATACATTATCGCCATAATTACATCTCCCAAAATCCAATTCTGCTATCTTCGTCCAGTTCTAACGAATAGAGGTATTTCCTTCCAAGATTCATGTTAAAAAACTTGCATGAGCTATCTGCAATAACCAGACAGCCTTGACACACTGAATCGTCTCGATCTACACAAATTGGATCAAATACACATTCTCTATTGTCGGCATAAATACGTTTCAAGAATCTAGCGTACACTGACTCAACCATACCCGATAATGAGCCCAAGACTTGTCCCTGGTTAGACTGCGAATAAATGAAAATGCTACAAGTATCAACAAATATCAATTCAGTTATTGAATTCGAAGATAATCCGCTCATTTCACCAGCAGTTTTAATCAACGCATGTGAAAACGAGTGCAAAAGCATAAAAACATTTCTGGTCACCAAATCATCCTCGCTAATTTCTCCAAACGAACTAATCCTGTCACCATGCACATTTCTAGCGAACCACTTCTTAATTGCCTCTTTGTCTTCAATATCAGGAAGCTGCTCCTTTGTAATAACCTTATTTAGCACCAACCAGTTAAGTATCTTTCCTCGATCGATATCAAATAAAATACCTTCCGTCTCCAGTTTGGTACCATAAGCCAAATTCTTGTCTGTATCGCCATCTTTGTCATACGCAACCAATTTCAAACTTTTTTTAGCATTATGAGGATCTGTTATTTTTCTTGTAAAACCATATGAGCAACTAATTATTTCCACATCACAAGAGGCTTGCATATTAGCTATTCCAAGCTTTTCATGCAAATCATATATCTCTGATTCATCATCAATAAAGCCAACAGAAATCTGCTTGTCTATCGCTTCTCTGAGCGAAATTATACTTTTAGGGCCTCGGGATTTCTTAACAGTTTCATATTGTATAAGACTAAATGCGAAATTGTTTACCCACAAGTTGTATTCCTCTTCAGACTCGTTCTTTTCTTTAGTAAATAGCTCATCACACGCACTCACATATTGCTCAATGCTCAATTCATTGTCTGAACTATTTTTTGACAATGATGCAATTGTTGCTTCAAGTTGCGCTTCGCTTATGAGTCCAGCTACCAAAAGTTGTTTAGCTTGTTTTTCTGCTTCATTTTCAATTGCTGATTTGGTTGTCTTTTTGCTAAAAGCTGAATCTATATTGTCTAAGATTTTTGCGAAGCCATCTTCGCTCACTCTCCCAAACCATTTTGAGATCATTATTTTTCTAGCTGGCTCACCCTTTTGATAAAAAGCACCCAACTCAGGGCTAATCAAATTTATAACATTTGCGGTAAACGCTTTGTAATTAGATCCTGCAGATGCACTGTCTCGCTGAACCTTCTGTCCGCAGTTCGGACACTTAATTCCAAATTCTTTAAATACTCTGTTCTTCCCTTGGTAATAGAATACGCCATACTGCTTTTCCACCGGATAATAATAGTATTCACTAATTCCCTTGACTTTAGGAATAAATATCGGACTTGCATATCCGCATTCACATGGGTATACCAGCTGTAATTGTTTCAACCTGCCCTTTTTACAAATAGGACATGTCTGCAACACTGCTTTGCCATTCTGAAACTGTGTAGCACGATGACATTCGGGGCAATAATACATAAGTGGCGATAATTCAGCGATAATATCCGGTATTCCAGGTCTACAAGCAGCTTCAACTACTGAGAAACCACCTTTTTCATCATCCAGATTATAATCTCCAATGTCTCCACCATGCATATAGAACAATCGAACCTGCCGCTTAATCTCCGATTCGATAAAATTAGCATATATTCCCTCCATTGGCTTATAATTCCAGCTTGTAACCTGTGCAGTTACATTATTACCATGACTATCTTTATCTGAAATCCACATTCCTGGTAATATTTTGTAAACGGCTTGGCTTTTACTTCGTTTCATCACGTTACCTCTCTACAATAGCTACTTCAATCTGCTCTTCTGTATCTCGCAAACTAGTCATTGGGGAATAATGTTTGCTATGAACCGCCTTAATAGAATCTGCAAGCTTATCACTATTATCAAAGATTCCATTTTTGATGCTTGATAAAATATTAAATACTTCTTTCTTAATGATCTCTTCGTAGTTAATTGACATTTTTTCTGTTGCCACACAGCCATAAATGCCAATAACATTCTTAATGACATCTGCTATATCTATGTCCCCGCCGACAAGAAGTTTCTTAACATCATTCGTCTTATTTAAAGAGTCCATACCGAGCATTACTGCGTAATACTGCAAAAATAGCCCATTTAGTATTCCTGGCAAAGTGTTGTAAATTGCATTTTTAGCCCATCGATTGATTGGCACGCTCTCAACCAAATCATCTTTATTCTCATGGAACAGAACAAAATTCTTGAGGTATGCTCTATCTCTTACACGAAGAAGGCGAATTACATCTACAACTAACCCAGTATACTTTCTACCGCTTCGTGAGTAGGCTTGTATGTACTCGGCATTTGTGTTTGGGATGCCATAGAAGAACATATTATTGAATGAATCTTCATCTACTCCGTGAGAAATAGTACTTGTTGCTAGAATAAGATTAACACTTCCCAGATTTTTCCTATTTGACTGAATATCAAACAAAGCTTTTCTGACTTCCTGGAAATTGTTATCACTTGTCATTTGAGCAGAAACAAAAGGAGGCAAGCCCTTATCTTGCAATCTGTCATTTGCCTGATTCATGAAAGCATTATCAAGATTCATAACATCTTCTTTTCTGTTGTTGTATACAAGTTCAATCCAATAATCATATAGAATGTCTTTAAGTTCATCCTCCGTTCCTGTAAATCCTAATTTGCAAAGACTCTTATAGCATTCTTCAGGTTGTTGCATCATCTCGCAAATCTGGAGGCGCATATTATATACTGCTTCCCATATACCTCTTGTAATAGAACGACCATACGGTGCAAAGCCCATAATTATTCTTGTAATATCATCACCATCGATATATGAATAGAAATCTTTATTTGGATTTCTTGATGGATATTCGCACGGAAATCGTCTTCCTCTCATATGGTACAAATGCTTAATGTGGTCTTCATACATCGAAATTGTTGCAGTTGCACCTATAAATCTAATCTTTTTTCTATCTACTTCATTAACGAGGTTCTCAGCATAGTATTTAATAAATGCTTCATAGTGAGAATCAAAGGTACCAAGACTCTCTTTAACTAAATGCATCTCATCTTGAATAAAAAGCGTAGGGATAGGGTCTTTAAGCTTTTCTATTTCATCCAATCCGTGTTCGCAGTTATACTTGGCTGAGCATTGTTTTTTCCATGCGAAGCCATGCTTTTTGCACCTAAATCTTACCTGACCCATCAAGAGTTTAAATTCATCTGAAAACCCTAACGCAGCCATTTTGTCTACAGTACTTACAACAAGAGATGGCAAATATCTATATATCTCGTTGTCAATAATCATTAACGGAAGTACTTTCGCAGAACATTCTGGATTGGTGCATATATGCTTCAGTCTCCAATCTTCCTGATCAAACGAAACTTCCACTAGCTTCTTTCCACAGATCGGGCAAGTATCAACGAATCTGTAATTCTCATTCAGTGCTGCCTGATCCCCATGGATAATCGCTTCACTTCCTGTATTAAACATATCATTTTCATAGATTTTGTTAGGTGTGTTACCAGAACCAATTAAAAAACCAACTGCAAAAGGGTGAGATTCTTTAAGCTCTTTTTCTGTCTCCCTTACAAGGTTCGCTTTCATTGTAACTGCTAAAACACGATCTAGCTGCTGTACAGCAAGCAACCTTAATGGATACTTAAGAATACCCGTTAATCCTTCATTTTTCCCTCTTAACCTATCAAAGAACATTGTAAAAACTGATGCTCCAAGAAAGGCTTCGGTCTTTCCACCACCAGTAGGAAAGTATAATAGATTTGCCGTTTCAACTTTCGTGGCATTCTTCACCGAAAGATCATCCACATATTCACTTTCAATAATTTCGCAGATAAGCGAAACAATAAAAACGATCTGAAACAGTCTCCATCCTTTATAGCTTCTATGGTCACCATCAACTTTTGTAGCAAATGTCTTATTCATCAAAACAAAAGCTTTATAGACCATATCTTTGTATTTAATTTGCTCTATTCCAAAACTAAATCTTTTTATTTCTTGCTCAAATTCTTCCAGCGCCAATTCAAACTTCTCACAAGCATTATCTGAAAAACTTTCCTTGCAATCCTGAAACTCTTTCTGCCTCTTCTCCAAATCTTGAAGCATGCATTTATGGATCGCCTCAAGGTTTTCAACAGGGTTTTCAATCAATTTGTCAAACTCTATATACGAGTTATACTCATCATTCGTCTTTGTCCTATATTGATAAAAGACAGGGACATTTACAGTAGACAGAGTGTTAGTTTTTTTATCATAGGAACTGGATGAATTCTCAGCTATTGAAAAACATTGTTTCCTTTCTTTGTAATTATCCTTAAAATAATCCAACTCTATTGGCATAAAGTCGATGTTTTTGTCACCCTTTACATCAAATCCTGCAGCAAATATTTGCGGCAAGTATCCACAATTATTTCCGTTTAGTTTTTCAGTCCTATTTACCATCTGCACAAAAATATTTATGTTTCTGGCAATTTTCTTAGCAGACACATAAAAATCAAATTTCCAAACTGGCATTACTTTTAGGTCTTTAGCTGTACACACTACGGAGAATAAGTCTTCATTTAGCAGATCTGCATAAGTTATCTGATCCTCATGCATTATTTTTATTTCATCATTTATCTTTTGAATATATGCAGATATTCTGCTTACAAGTTCATTCTGAAGATGAATCCCATCCGCTGGTATGCTTTCTATATCTACCTGAATTCCTTCCGGAACAACATCCTGAATTGCGACCTTCTTATAAACTTTAGGAAGATAGAACTTCTTATCTGGATACTTATCAGCAAGCTGTTCTATGTTGCTAAACGTTTCTCCACTCTTCCCACTTTCTAATCGTAAAAAATAATCCACCGTTTCTTCGTATTGTGGCTTTACGGTATAGAACAATAATCCCTTGGGAAAAATTGTAACCGTTGGTTTGCCCTCGTTCTTTACATCAAATTTTAATCCTATTGATGGTATACTCTGATACTTTGTCTCCAAATTTTCAACATACTTCCCCTCAAAGGATTGTTCGATACGGTCTTCAGCTAAAAGACCGGTCATAACATAATCAATAGGCTCATCACCCACAATTCGCTCCTTGAGATTCTCTCCTGAGATTCTCGAAATATACTTTTTTGATATATACTCTGCTACTAAATTATAGTTGTTCATTTACTTCTATCCTCCAAGATATCATCAAACGGACTTCCTTCCTCAATGTCGCTTAATACATATAGTACTTCTCTGGCTCGCGAACATGCTGTATATATTTTTCTGAGCTGTATCTTAACGTTTTCCTGCTCATCAGAAGGTAATTTAGCTAGTTGCGCCCAGTCATTTATCTTTTTAGTTTTCTTTTCCTCTGTATATATGTACTCATATGGATATAAACCCGCCAATATTACAGCTCTAAAATCTAGTCCCAATGATGAATCTATCGTAGAAATTACGACCCCATTCGTCCTACTATACTGAGACCGTTCTTCTTGTTCATCAGAAAATATCAAAGAATACTGTATCCCCCGCTTCTTCATCTCACTTGTTATCCAAAAAAGAATGTAATACTTTAATAATTTGTTTTCTTTGTACGGAATAAGGATGGCTATATCGGAATACCCTACCCTATACTTGTTTGTGATTTCATCAATTGCATCCAGTATCTTTTTGCAAATATCTAACCTTGGAATTCTTCTTTGAACTTGCAACGCTATATTCTGCGCAGGCCCATCCCCGAAAATATTATACTCAAATTCCTGCATATTAATAAGGCCATTTTCAGAAAGCCGTAAGTTCATATACGCCAACATAGTACTTAGATACGCACTAATTTGAGGGCTATTTCTATAATTCTTAGAAATATATTTAACACGTCCTCTAAAGTTAAGTCGTCCACCGTCTATTTTTTTCCAAGGCACATCTCCTCTTCGGCTCTGCTTTCTAACCGTTTGATTTAAATCTCCTGCCAAAAGAAAAACAGCATCTTGATTTGAATCGAGCAATGCATAACAAATATCCAAGTATAACGGACTAAAAATCTGTACTTCATCAATAAAGATTGCTATAAACCTCAAGTTGACCATTCCCTTTTTTATGTATAACAATAGCTCCTGGATTTCTTGTTCCGTCGGATATTCACCAGCTATATTTGTTCGCAGACATTCAGCATATATCTTTTTAACCAGCTTATGAAATGTCATGATAAATAAGTTGTCGTTATCCCCAAAATTGGAACAACTATTTTTAAACGTGTACGAGTCTGCTAGATTATTATTAAAACAAGTTATGAGAACTTTCTCGCTCTTGTGAGTGCTCGCATATCGGTACGCTCTCGAAAGAAGCAAAACACTTTTTCCTGCACCAGCATTTGCCAACAGTATCCTATGGCCAGTTCCCATTTCATTTATATATTTAACCTGCTCTTCATCTAAAAGGAATGTGCTATACTCTATTTCTTTTCCGGTAATCGCGGGCAAATCTTCAACATTTATTTCATCCGAACTATCTTCAACCTCACTTTTAACTACTTGAGGTTTGATAACTGTATACTCTGGTGCTATCTTGCTGACTATAGCAACAGCTTCTGCGTCTTCTATCCCTTTAAAACTATTTGTATATGGTTTGCACTTTCCCGTATCAAATAGTTTTCGAATTTCTTCAGCAGTTGATAGTGAGTCAAACGATACGCACCTTTCATTTTTAACCCCGCACAAGTCCCTAAACACATTTATATGCCTATATGGCATCTTCAAAATTTTTTTGTCATTAACTTTTGATATAAGCGCAGCAGACTCCAAGAGAAGGTTATAAATCTTCCCTTCAATCATGTCTGTATATAAATCGACACTTGCAATAAACTGATTCGGATCGACACTTTCATGCAAAGATAATGTTACAACCCCATCATCAGCAGAAATGATAGATGCCATTCTTACTTTCTCATTGCTAAACCCAACCGGATCTATATCTACCAAAAACCAGGCATCCATTCCATTGTTACTGAATGCAGAATATATCTTTTTTTCAAGTTCCGTAAAATTACCCCCAGCATTAATTTCTGTTGGCCACATTCTATGGTACATTATTTACTCCTTCATTTATTGCTAACCAATCAAATATTTTTATTTTCTACACCAAAGCAAATATTTTTAACATATTTCTGAATTTTCTACAATTGTCTCTTCATATTTCTCAATAATTTCATCACGTTTCCGTATCATTTCATTTAATATACTCTCTTTGTCATTTAAATATTTATATGGTCCTGTCCGCTTAAAATAAAATCCGTATATTTCTAGTAATAAATCATACTTCCATCCAGAATGAGCAAAGTATTTCATGCTAGGTCTATTCATAGAACATATTAACTCTTTTTCAAACATCTTATACCATTTATGTATCCCTTGGTATAATGGAACGCTAGCCCAGCGTAATTCTTCATCTGGCAGTCCAGCTCTACTGCATTTTAGTGAATAATCTAAAAGAAAACTTCTAATATAAACTAAATAAATCACAGATGTATGTCTTAAACAATGTCCATATTCTCCATGTAAATAATTCAATGTACTTGTTATTTCCATAAGTGCCTCATAAGAATAACAGCATGCAGGTGTATATATTTTTTTACCAATATTTTCCGGAATTACTGAATCTTCATCTTCAGTAATAGATAAATTTTCATAATGAGCTAGTATTTCAATTTCTTTTCTTATTTTTGTAATCCCTTCATATTTTTGCTTTGAGAGCTCACTTGTTATTTTGAGTTTTTCTGTATAACGTAATTTGAAGTTACCCAAAAAATGAGTTAATAATGTAGTGAATAGTGCAACGACGAATGATATAATTGCTGTCACAATCTCATTCTGATATGTAATATAAAAAACTTTCATGCAAATCATTTCTCCCAATTTAATAACAAGATCCCCCAAAAAACATTAAGCACACTCCATAGTTTCAAATTTATATCCCAGGAATCGGAACAATCTCCGGTATGTTTTCATATAATGATTTTGTTTATCTGTGATTAGTGTATACGGAAAAATCTGCTCGCCTTCCCGGCAGGAGCAGATTTCATCATCAATAATGACCATGTCCACCCCATCATCATAAAAGCGGCTTACACCACCATTCGGGTAAGTCACTGTCTCCCGGAGAACATAGTTCGGATATGCAGTTAAGAATTGATCTTTTGCAGGAACAAATTCAGCCATTCTTCTTTCCTGTCAGGGCGGACATCTTCTGTGTGGAAACTACTCAGCTGTCGCAAACCGGTATGTTTTTTCACCACCTGCTCCAATTTTTCTTCTGTGAAATTCAGAAAATATCTGCCGTTCCTTTCCCCTTCAAATACACCATACTTAAATGACATATACAAAATGCCTTGCGGTTTCAGTGCGTTCTCAATCCTGTATAGCACTTCATCCAGTTCCCCATAGGATAAGTGCAACAGCGACGAACAAGCCCAGATACCGTCATACGCTTCCTGCTCGTCCCATTCCTGGAACATCTGACATTTTACCGGAATCCCCGTGTACTCCGTTGCCAGTGCGCATAGCTCTGTAGAGCCGTCAATGGCATTGATCTGATATCCATGCTCCAGAAAATATTTGGTATCCCGTCCGGAACCACAGCCAAGACCCAGTATCTGTGCTCCCGCAGAGAGCTTTTCCAGAAATTCATCCTGTATCATATGAAAGTCGACATCTCGCGTATTCTCCACAAAATCAGCAGCATTTTGATCGTAATATTGAATTGTCTGATTCTTTTTACTTTTTTCGCTCATTTAAAAATATCATAGCATATTTTTAGGAATACTGCAATCTTCGTAAAATTGCGCCTTCTATTCCTCTATTATATATAGTGAACTTCGACAGAATCTTACAACCTTTTTTGAAAATTTTAACCAACAGTTGGCCATAAATTATCCAAATATCGGTCGGCATTAACTGGCAACTATAGAGTTGACCTGGTAAAAATGTGGTCTAAACACTCTTTTGACCGCCGGAACGCCCTATCCTGAATCCTCTATCATTTTTCCATATCCAATGAAATATTTTTACAAATTTTTTGTATTATGTCAAAAATCAAAAGAAAATTTTCAAATCTAATATTCTCAAAAGCAGGATCAGATATAACACTATTTGCGAACTCCATCTTAGATAGTCCATAATTCGTTTGATCATTTGTATCATTCAAATTTATTATCTTATCATTTCCTGTTCCATCTAATATTTTTATTTTCTTTTTTTCGCAACATGCGTTTCTGTTTATACAAAACCTATTAATCTCAGGAGCTCTTCCATATTGATCAAACTCGCTACTCAGGTACAATCTTCTCTCCGTTCCATCAGGAAACGTTTTAATCGTTTTTATCTCTTCGTCGCTAAAGTAATGTTCAATACAAATATCGGGATTACTTTTTCTAATCTCAGGAACAGGTAGCACAAATGAATAAACTCCATTGCCCCATTTTTTATATGTACCATTGTCACTCATTTGTTTAACATTAACATCAACATCTCTATCTGATATAAAAATGAATAATCCTCTCTTTATTTTCGCATATGACTGACACATTGCCAAAAGTGCATTACAGTCCATTTGCAATTTAGGATACATATGTTGTCCCGAATAATTTATAGATTCATAACGATATATTTCAAATTTAGTATCCCTATATTTTTCTCTTAATTTTCTATCGCTTTGTACTTTTTTCCATGCCCACTCAATATACATCCAGTCCGTCATGCCTTCAGTTATTATTAACGGTACATTAGCATTTTCTACAGATACTTCAGGAACTTCCCGCAGATAATATTCTGAGAACCCTTGTAATCTGTTCGAAGCAAAATCAGAAAATAGATTTATCCTTTGAATAAGAAAGGCCTCTTCAATTTCTGCACAGTACCCTTTTTCATCTTGCAAATCCATTATCAGTTTTGCATAGCAACAATTGCCCTGAATAATCAACTCACAGTCTTCTGAAATATAAAAATTATTTTCCTCATAATTAATAGATTCCATATTACTAATAACCTGTTCGTACAAGTTCTTATTCAACCCAAACACTCTATCATCTGATTTGAAAAGGCAATATTCTGTTCCCACATAAGGCCGCTTTACACTTTTAGCCTGTATAAGATTATACTTACCAGCTGAATAGACACATCCCAATCTCCTTCTGTAGCATGTAGGCAATTGCTTTGTATAGTAAGAAAGGACATAATCTACCGCTTTTTCTTCGCTGGTTATACACAAATTAAATTCTTCATTCACCTTTAGGAATTCTTCAATATTTTCACGAGAACACATAACGTCAAAAAAGCCTATTAAAATATTCCCCCCTGGACACATCAGATCTTCATCGCATACAGCTTTCCATTCTTTGTGTGTATTCTGTTCCAAATATATTCCATATGCTTCTTGCATCAGATGAGAATACGCATTTTCACCATCATCGTCATATGAATCAGCATAAAAAGGAAAAAAACGATAAATACTTATATTATCCGTTTCAAGACTAAGATCAATAGCTATTTCATCAGAGTAGGAAATATAACTTATTTTTTTCTCATATTCATCATAATAATCAAATTCATAGTCCCAGCATTTCCCTATTATTTCTTTAGGTTCCACAATAATCACCTCAAAAATAATTATTTCATCCTGAATGATAAAATTGATATCATTTTTTACATTGTCCTCTATTATATATATGGTGAATTTCGACAGAATCTTACAAACTTTTTAAAAAAAGTTGATTGCAGTTGATTGCAAAACTAACTTCTGGTTCAAGCACCAACTTTCTTTTTTGCACGACTAACTTCTGCTTTTCCCTACTTTTACCCTTTTTCAGCTTGTTTTTCGTCCTGTTCAGTCCTATAATAATTAAAAATGAATGGATTTTAGGGTACACAAAAAGAAGCCTCCAAAAGTCTTTTGCACGAGTAACTTCTGGTTGCCATCAACTGTTTAT
>ERZ773181.1144-NODE-1144-length-23299-cov-3.131647_pt1 | contig 23299 bp, 25 predicted proteins | sample MGYA00581001_ERZ773181 | MGnify/ENA primary metagenome ERZ773181 (study PRJEB29015, sample SAMEA2737780) | human gut metagenome | biome: human gut; feature: human-associated habitat; material: faeces | place: China | collected 2012 ...
CTACACCACCTGCGTTGACCGCTTTACCCGGAGCGTACATCGTCTTATGTTCAATGAAAAGATCGATAGCTTCAGGGGTACATCCCATATTGGAAATTTCTCCGACGCAAAGTACGTCATTTTTTATGAGATTTTGAGCATCTTCTCCATTTAATTCGTTCTGGGTGGCGCAAGGAAGTGCGATGTCTGCTTTCACTTCCCACGGGCGTTTTCCTTCTACGAAGGTTGCGTTCGGATACTGTTCAGCATAAGGAGCCACAATATCGTTACCCGAAGAACGAAGTTCGAGCATATAGTCTATCTTCTCGCCGCTGATACCATCCGGATCGTAGATATATCCGTCCGGACCGGAAATCGTAATCACTTTTGCACCCAGTTCGGTAGCTTTAGTAGCTGCTCCCCAGGCAACGTTGCCGAAACCGGAGATGGCTACTGTCTTACCTTTTATATCAATCCCTTTTGCCTGAAGCATCTGATTGACAAAATACAGTCCTCCAAAACCAGTAGCTTCCGGACGAATCAATGAACCGCCGAATTCTAATCCTTTACCAGTGAATGTACCGGTAAATTCACGAGTCAGTTTCTTGTACATGCCGAACATATAGCCCACTTCACGTCCTCCTACGCCGATGTCACCGGCAGGCACATCCATGTCCGGTCCGAGATGACGCCACAACTCCAGCATAAATGCCTGGCAGAAACGCATGATTTCAGCATCACTCTTTCCGCGTGGAGAGAAATCGGAACCGCCTTTACCGCCACCCATAGGCAGAGTGGTCAAAGCATTCTTGAAAGTCTGTTCAAATCCCAAGAACTTCAAGATAGAGAGGTTTACTGAAGCGTGGAAACGAATACCGCCTTTGTACGGACCGATAGCATTATTGAACTGTACGCGATAACCGAGATTAGTCTGCACCTCGCCTTTATCATCCACCCACGTAACACGGAAAGTAAAAATACGATCGGGTTCAACCAACCGTTCTATGATTTTCGCTTTCTCGAACTCAGGATGCTGATTGTAGATATCTTCGATAGAAAGAAGTACTTCCTTTACGGCTTGAAGATATTCAGACTCGCCGGGATGCTTTGCCTCCAAAGAGGACATGATTTTCTGGATGTTCATGATACTATATTTTAAAAGGTTAATTCTGATAAAATGTCAACTAACTCACTGCAAATATAGGAAAATTTTTCAGATGTGATTGATTTTATGCCATTATTTTGATTAAATAATGATAAAATGATAGTAGAAAAAGCATTAGGTATCAAGTATTCAGTGCTAATACTTAATACTTGATACCTGAATTTAATACTTTGTACTTTTACTTCTTAAAATCCGGCTTCATGTCCAAATTGTACATGATGAAACCGTAGATGTCTGCCTGTTCTTCAAGTACTTTTGCCATCGGTTTGCCTGCACCGTGACCTGCTTTGCTGTCGATGCGGATTAGTGTCGGGTTTGTACCGTCGTTGTCTGCTTGCAGCGTAGCGGCAAACTTGAATGAATGGGCGGGAACCACACGGTCGTCATGGTCGGCAGTGGTCACTAGTGTTGCCGGATATTTCGTGCCCGGTTTCAGGTTGTGCAATGGAGAATAGCCTTTGAGGTATTCAAACATTTCTTTGCTGTCTTCGCTTGTTCCGTAATCGCTTGCCCAGTTCCAACCGATAGTAAATTTATGATAGCGAAGCATATCCATCACGCCTACCTGCGGAATTGCTACACGGAACAGGTCCGGACGCTGTGTCATGCAGGCACCTACCAGCAGACCACCGTTGGAGCCACCTACAATGGCGATTTTGTCTTTATTCGTATATTTTTCGTTGATAAGATATTCGGCAGCAGAGATGAAGTCGTCGAATACATTCTGCTTCTGCATCTTAGTTCCGGCTACGTGCCAGTCTTCACCGTATTCGCTGCCACCACGCAGGTTGACTTGTGCGTAGATACCGCCATTTTCGAGGAATGGGATGCGCATTGCACTGAAACCCGGGTTGAGGCTGATGCCGAAACCACCGTATCCGTAGAGGAATACAGGATTTTTGCCGTCTTTCTTCAGATCTTTCTTATAGGTAAGGAACATCGGGACTTTTACACCGTCTTTGCTGGCAAAGAATACTTGTTCCGTCACAAAATCATCCGAGTTGAACTGTACTTTCGGTGCACGGTATAGTTCGTAGGTGTTCTGGTCCATATCATATTTGTAAGTGGCACCCGGAATGGTGAATGAAGTGAATCCAAAGAAACATTCTTTATCGTCTTTGTTGCCGCTAAAGCCTACGGAACCGAGTGACGGCAGTTGAATCTCCTGAATTTGTTTGCCGTCGAGGCCGTAAACGTATGCATGGTTCGAAGCATCTTTGTCGTAAGTAAGGAACAGTTTGCCACCGATCACTTCTGCGTTTGAAAGAACGGCTTCCGATTCGGGAACGAGTTCTTTCCAGTCCTCCAGTTTCGGACGGTTGATGTCGGCTACCATGATCCGGTTTTTCGGTGCGCCATAGTTAGTATAAATATACATCTGATCGCCGATCACTTCAATCGGGTAGTATTGGTAGTCAAGGTCGGTAGTCAGTTGGATAAAAGGAGAATTCGGCTTTTTCAGGTCCCTTATAAATAAGTTGTTGCCTCTTCCGGCACCGGATTCTGTGAGGAAGAGAATACGTTCGTCTTCGCTGGTGCTGGCTGTATAGAAACGTTTCGGATAAGCCGGATTCTGATAAATCAGTTTATCTTTCGATTGCGGTTCACCTATTTTGTGATAATAGATTTTGTGCTTTTCGTTTACGTTGGAGAATTCTTTTCCTTTGGCGGGAGCATCGTAGGCACTGTAGTAGAATCCGTCTCCCTGCCAGGCGGCACCGGTAAATTTGGCCCATTCGATGTGCTCTTCCAATAACTTGCCACTTTCAGTGTCCATGACAAATATTTCAGACCAATCCGATCCGCTGCGTGAGATACTGTAAGCGGTATATTTGCCGTCGTTTGAGAAATAAAGACTGGTCAGTGCTACTGTGCCATCGTCCGAGAGCTTGTTCGGGTCGAGGAAAACGCGAGGTTCGCCGTCCAGTGAATCCTGTACGTAGAATACACTCTGGTTTTGCAGGCCGTCATTTTTACTGAAGTAATATTTGCCATGTTTCTTGATTGGCGCACTGATCTTCTCGTAATCGGCCAGTGTGGTCAATCGTTTCAACAAGTTTTCCCGGAATGGAATCTGACTTAGATACTCATTCGTTACTTTGTTTTGTGCTTCTACCCAGGCAGTAGTAGCTGCACTGGTGTCATTTTCCAACCATCTGTAAGGGTCGGGAACTTGTGTACCGAAGTACACGTCTACGGTGTCTACCTTTGCCGTCTCGGGGTAGACTAGCTTTTTCTGTTGGGGAGCGCATGACATCACCATGATTCCACTCATTAATAAAGTTACTTTTTTCATGTGAATAAAAAGTCTTTTTGAATAAACTTAAAGTTACAAATCTACAAAATAATAAGAGATAAACAAGTAAACTTTATAAAGAAGATGGTGGAAAATGAGATTTAAAGAATTAACTTTGCAAAATGTGATTCTGCAGATAGACGATTTGAAATAAGAAAGGAGAATGACTTTATGCTTAGTAAATATAAATTAAACCAGCTTTACTTCAAAGATACACAATTCGCTAACTTGATGACAAGGCGGATTTTTAACGTGTTATTAATCGCTAATCCTTACGATGCTTTCATGTTGGAGGATGACGGGCGCATTGATGAGAAGATTTTCAATGAATACACTTCTTTGTCTCTGCGCTATCCACCTCGTTTCTCGCAGGTATCTACGGAGGAGGAAGCACTGTCACAGTTGGAAAATATGTCGTTCGACCTGGTGATTTGTATGCCGAGCACGGGGGATAATGACAGTTTCGATATCGGTCGTCATATCAAAGAGAAATACGAGCATATTCCTATCGTCATACTGACTCCTTTTAGCCATGGTATTACCAAACGGATTATCAATGAAGATTTAAGTGCGTTCGAATATGTGTTCTGCTGGTTGGGTAATACCGACCTGTTGGTGTCTATCATTAAGTTGATAGAGGACAAGATGAATCTGGAACACGATGTGCAGGAAGTCGGTGTGCAGCTGATTCTTTTGGTGGAGGATGGTATTCGTTTCTATTCTTCTATTTTGCCGAATCTGTATAAGTTCGTGTTGAAGCAGAGTCAGGAATTCTCTACCGAAGCCTTGAATGCACACCAGCGTACGCTTCGTATGCGCGGACGTCCTAAAATAGTGTTGGCACGTACGTATCAGGAGGCGATGGAGATCTATCATAAGTATCAGAATAATATATTGGGGGTAATCACTGACGTCCGTTTCCCAAAAGTGGAACGGGGAGAGAAAGACGGTCTGGCAGGTATCAAGCTGTGTGCGGAGATACGTAAGAATGATCCGTTTGTTCCTTTGATTATTCAGTCTTCCGAATCTGAAAATTCGTCTTATGCAGCCAAGTATGGTGCCAGCTTTATCGACAAGAACTCCAAGAAGATGGACGTTGATTTGCGCCGTATCGTCTCCGATAATTTTGGTTTTGGTGATTTTATTTTCCGCAATCCGGATACCGGGGAGGAGATTGCCCGCGTCCGGAATTTGAAGGAGCTGCAAAACATTCTTTTTGCCGTACCTGCGGAATCTTTCTTATATCATATCAGCAGGAATCACGTGTCGCGTTGGTTTTATTCACGTGCCATGTTCCCGGTGGCTGAATTTTTGAAACCGATAACCTGGAATAGTCTTCAGGATGTGGATGCTCACCGTAAAATCATCTTTGAGGCGATTGTGAAGTATCGTAAGATGAAGAACCAGGGAGTCGTGGCGGTCTTTAAGCGCGACCGCTTCGACCGTTATTCTAACTTTGCCCGTATCGGGGATGGCTCTCTCGGAGGAAAAGGGCGTGGGCTGGCATTTATTGATAATATGGTGAAGCGTCATCCGGAGTTTGACGAGTTTGAAAATGCGCGTATTGCTATTCCGAAAACAGTGGTGCTTTGCACGGATGTCTTTGATGAGTTCATGGACACCAATAACTTGTATCAGATTGCACTGTCGGATGCGGATGATGCTACGATTTTAAAATATTTTTTGAAGGCTAAGTTACCGGACCGGTTGATAGAGGACTTTTTCACTTTCTTCGATGTCGTGAAGTCTCCGATTGCCATTCGGTCTTCTTCCTTATTAGAGGACTCACATTATCAGCCTTTTGCTGGAATTTATAACACATACATGATTCCTTATCTGGACGACCGCTATGAAATGTTGCGGATGCTTTCCGATGCCATCAAAGGGGTGTATGCTTCGGTTTATTTCCGTGACAGCAAAGCGTATATGCAAGCTACGTCGAATGTAATCGATCAGGAGAAAATGGCTGTTATCTTACAGGAAGTAGTTGGCAATCAGTATGGTGACCGTTATTATCCTTCCATGTCCGGTGTGGCACGCTCGCTCAATTATTATCCGTTGGGGAATGAAAAGGCAGAAGAGGGAACGGTGAATCTGGCTTTGGGATTAGGAAAATATATTGTTGACGGTGGCATGACCCTTCGTTTTTCTCCTTATCATCCTAATCAGGTGTTACAGACCAGCGAAATGGAAATTGCTCTCAAGGAGACTCAAACCCGTTTCTATGCATTGGATTTGAAAAATGCCGGACATGATTTTTCTATCGACGATGGTTTTAATTTGCTGAAACTTCATGTCAAAGAGGCAGAAAGTGACGGTGCTCTGCGTTATATTGCTTCTACCTACGATCCGTACGATCAGATCATTCGTGATGGTTTATATCCGGGAGGACGTAAGGTGATTACTTTTGCTAATATCCTGCAACATGATGTTTTTCCGTTAGCTCGTATTCTGCAGTTAGTATTGAAATATGGTGAACAGGAGATGCGCCGTCCGGTTGAAATTGAATTTGCTGCAACGTTAAGTCGCGAACATGATAAATCCGGAACTTTCTATCTGTTGCAGATCCGTCCTATCGTAGACAGTAAAGAAATGCTGGATGAGGATTTGAACGAGATACCGGATGAAGATGTGATTCTCCGCTCATATAATTCATTGGGACATGGTATCATGAATGATATTTATGATGTGGTCTATGTAAAGACCGATAATTATAGTGCCTCCAACAATCAGACAATTGCCTGGGAGATAGAAAAGATTAACCAACAATTCTTGAATGAAGGAAAGAATTATGTGCTTGTCGGTCCGGGACGTTGGGGAAGTAGTGATACATGGCTTGGTATTCCGGTGAAGTGGCCGCATATCTCGGCTGCCCGTGTGATTGTGGAAGCCGGTCTGACTAATTACCGGGTAGATCCCAGTCAGGGGACACACTTTTTCCAGAACCTGACTTCTTTCGGGGTAGGGTATTTCACGATCAACGCCTTTATGAATGATGGAGTGTATAATCAGGATTTCCTCAATGCGCAACCGGCAGTGCAGGAAACGAACTATCTCCGTCACGTTCGCTTTGAAAAGCCTGTGGTAGTCAAGATGGACGGCAAAAAGAAGTTGGGAGTGGTCTTGATGCCAGGTGTCGATAAATAAGCTTTATTAACGTTTTAACTATTACATAATGAAGTTCTGTTTTTCATCTGAAAGGCAGAACTTTTATGTTATATCTCTTAAAAAAATGTTTTATTTTTCAATCAAAACGAACGGGGTTAAAGTTATGGACAATTCTAAAAAAAATTCAGAATATGTGATAATCGCAAACATGTTTCAAAGCGAAAAAATAAATGTTTCGATAGCATATAAAGGTGAAAACACTTTGGACAACCTTTATATCGTAAACGAATTCAATTACGATAAAGAGGATCTGTATTTATTTAAAGAACTTTTTTCTGTTTTCAATTCAAACCATCGCCCAAAAGAGTTTGTTGATTTTTTTGTAAGAAACCAAAAATTTTACGCCGTGTTCAAATACAAAGAAGCCCCGAGCATAAAAGAAAAGTACAGTAAAGATATAAGCACAACGGCTTTTGACGAAAGATGTAAAATACTGGAAACAATTCTCATAAAAGCAGACGGCATAATAAAGTCCTCCATTGATATTCTTGGGTGTGCAACCGAAGCGGACAATATAAAAGTCGACGACGAAAAAAACATCCACATAAACTATAATCTCCAAAACATTTTCAAATACAGAGGTGCATCCCTAAGTGTAATATTTGAAAATATTAAGAATATTATTCTCAGCACACTCCCCGCGGAATGCGAAGCCGGTTTTAATAAGCAGCTTCATATAGTGCTCGATAAGTGCAAACAAGGAATTTACACTTCCATTCCTGTACTCATCATAGAACTTAAAAAAGCTGAAAAAATATCCAAAACAAGTTCATGGATGTCATACCTTAAATATCGTCTGAGCCTCAGAAAACCCCTCATAGGTAAAATTTCCCGATACACAATCGCTTTATCTATTGCGGTAGGTTTGGTTTATCTTGTTTATTCCAAAATAACCGAAGGACAGCGTTCAGATTCGGCAGCAGCCGTCGTTACAATAGGAGGAATAAGTTACAACGGCAATACAAAAGATGAGTCCGATAAAACTGTTTCCACCGAAAATCAAGACAATCAAAATAACAACACATCTTCGGAAAATATGGTGCTTCCTAAAGGACTCGACATAGATTACGAAGATTATATAGTCCAGCAAGACGATACCGTAGCTTCGATATGCGAAAGTTATTACAAAGACAGCAAATACATTACCGCGATTTCAACCTTTAACGGAATAGAAGTTACTGACAAATTAACTCCCGGAACAATACTAAAACTTCCTAACCGCACAGCAATCGCACTTTATATTTCAAAATAAAAAAATCAAAAAACAGAAAGCTTCCGCTCATACGGAAGCTTTTTATTATACGAAAAAATTCGCCTGCAGCCTATAATAAAAAATCTATAACACTTGTATGTAATATTTTTTAGTGTGTATTCTGAAAATATCATAGATTTAATTCAGCAATATAAATAAATTTATTTAAACGCTATTGACAATATGTGTTTGTAATATATAATTGTTTATAGAAAAATCTAAAATATCTCGGTAATTAGATATTTAAAAAATTTATAATGTAAAGGAGTTTTGAAAATGTCTGAAAAAAGAAAGGTTACCAATTATTATAAAGTGTTGCTTTTGATTTTGTCTTACAAATTATCGCTTGATTATTCCTCAAAATTTGATGTACCTAAAATAAGTGGTCTGCCTATAAAAAAAACCATTGCCGATAAGGTGATTAAAGCTGAATATTTTTCTGATATCGATGATTTTACACTTGAATTTCTTCAAAAAATCGAAATACAAACTATTCGGTTCACATTTATAGAAGCTATGTCTAATATTGTGTCAATGAAAGAAATATTTCCTATTCCTCCCAAAGATATTAGTTTAATGAAAAAACTTGGTGTTAAAGAACCACTTTCTTTAGAAAAAGGCAAAGGTATAATTGGATTTTTCCGAACAGAAAGCTTTTTTAAAGGTATAGTTAAAAATTTTAAAGATGATATAGATGCTGAAATTGAATCAAGAGAAAAGAAGATAGGAAAATTAGGGGTTGATAAAGAACACTCGGTTGACGACAGTTTATTAATTCCTTTTAGAGAAAAACTGTCAAAGTGTGAAACCTTTAATGATATTGAAAATCTTCTTCTAACGTACAGGTTAGCTCTAGGATGCGATCTAATAAACGGATTTCTGAGAGGAGACATGTCAACAGTTAAATCTAAAGCATCGCCCCTTGTATCTTTTCATAACGATTTAAAAGTGCCTTTTAGTACCCTATTAGACATAGTTATAAAATCTCTGAATCTAAAAAAAGAATTAGTAAAAGGTGAACTAAAAAATGTTACAACTGTTTATAGAGGATTGGGATTTGAAAAATTATTAAATTTCACAGGAGTTGATCAAAAAAAGCTCTACTTCTCTCAATATTTAAAAAACCCGGAAAAATATATGGCAATCCGTAATCAATTCCCTGCTGATGATCGCACTGAAGTTATGGGCAAGGGCAATCGTAAAGGCTCAAGAAAACTATTAGAACAAACTCTACTCGTTGACTATATAAAAAGTAATCACCCTATATATCAATCAAAAGATATAACGAGTACATCTCTTGATAGAAATACATCTATAAGATTTTTTTCAAGTCACCATGATATACCAATTCTTATGGAAATCACTCTTAATCCAGGAACGGCTTTCGGCAAAGATTTTAGAAATACAACTTTCGGTTCCGATGATTACGGAAAAGAAGTAATACTGATGCCGGGACAAAAAATTAAACTTAACGACGCAATCTTAAAAGACGGCCTAATTGAGATAGAAGCCGAAACTGTAAAATAAATATTTAATTTTTAAATTTAAAAACAAAAACACCCATATTGTTTAAGTTTTGGGTGTTTTTTTACTATGCAAAAAACAATGCACTCAGAGTACATTGAATTAATTAACGAGTATTGAAATAATCAAAAATTTTGTTCTTTTTTAAGAAAACGAAAATTATAAAAAAGCTATGTATACGAGTTGTGGGCAATCAGAGAAAATCAGCAATAAACAATTAAAATCAAAACAAATTCTGTAAATAAAACTCACATTTTTATCTGTTATTTAAAGCACCAAACAAAAAATTTTTGCATTCAAACATTTATTCACAGCTAAAAAAACGCAATCAAATCCAATCTTAACACAAAGCGTTAAGACCTGAAACGGTTTCAATATTACTGTTGTATTCTTTAGTTCCGTCATTTTCCTCAACCGAAAAAGAACTTTCGTTCGAACTTTTTTCACAGACAGTTTTATTTGCAAACCTTTTGTGAAGAAAACACCCCAGTCCAAATGTGTTTAAAATCTCCAGGGCAGACAAAATTTTATTTTTAACTTCCTCATTGGAAATTTTTTCGAAATAAAAATCACCCAACTCGTGAGCATTTATTATTTCCAAAAGTTGGTTAACCTCACCGGGGCTCAAAATTATGCCTTTTCGAGCCAAAATTTCTTCTATTACCATATCTCACCACAACTCAAATATTTAGTTATTTTTGCGATTGGGCACGAAAGGTAAACCAACCGTTTTTGTCTTTGATATCCAAACTTACTGCCAAACCCGCAAGCATTTCGGCACCCAAACGAATTTCCATCGAGCGTTCGTCGGAATTTTTGCCCGGAACTCCTTCAGAAACGCCGCCTGAAGCATTTTCAATATCAGAATCGGTTTTTTCTGATTTAATATCCAAATTAATTTTTTTAATGGATTCAATCATAACTTCAGCAAACTTATCAAGTTCGTCAGCACTTAGGACTATTCCTTTTTCCGCCAATGCTTTTCTGACGCGTTCACCGGTTTCAAGCTGCAAAAGGTTACTTACAAATTCTTTATCGGAAAAAACTTCTCTGAAATCCTTTTCGTTCATAGCTTAACACAATCATACGATAGTGCGATTGTGTTTTTCACCACCTTCAATAAATTATTTCTATTCGAAATACATATTATATTAACCGATTATATATAATTTTATCAAAAAAATCAATAGTTTTATGATATTTTTATTTTCACATAAAAAATTTAAAACATCTCATATAAATTAACTTTAACTCATATAAATAATTTAGCCGGAAAATAATTCTTAACCGGCAGTCTATTCGGAGGTGATAGAATGAATCAAAACAACAATCAATCTCTGGACGCAATGCTCGAAAAGGCATCTCAAAAGCTCGGAACCGATTCCGAAAAACTTAAATCTGCAGCTTCCAAAGGAAAAATCAGCGACCTTTTAAAAAATTTAGGAAACAAAGAAGCTCAAAAAGTCACGAACATACTTTCTGACAAAGAAGCCACAAAAAAACTGCTTTCTACTCCGAAAGCACAGCAACTTCTAAAAAAATTATTGGGAGATAAATAACTATGGACGATTTGGCCGGAAAGATAACCGAGCTTCTTGGAAATCCTGAATTAATGAATCAGATAAAACAGCTTTCCGGCTTATCCGGCTCCCAAAAAGAAGAAAATACAAAAGAGTCGCCTCTTCCCCCGCCTGAAGAGTCCGAATCGGAAGATAATTTTGAGTTCCCTGCAGAAATGCTTCAAATGTTTTTAAAAATAGGTCCTTTACTGTCATCAATAAACAAAGAAGACAAATACACCAGATTTTTAAAAGCCCTTAAACCACTGCTTTCAAAGGAACGTCAGAAAAAAATCGACAATTCTTCTCAAATCCTTCAAATAGTTAAAATATTACCTCTTTTAAAAAATCAGGATTTTTTTTAAAAAACGGAGGCGAACAATCAAACAATGTCGGAAAACAGCAGTATCGATGAAATTAAGAAAATGCAAGCCGAAGCCATTAAAAGGGTAAAAGAAATGCATTCGCGTTCCAAACCCGCTCCTTTAACGGAATTAAATAAAAAAAAACCTGACGACGAGCGTCAGACTAATATAAAGGAGATTAAAAAAACAATTAGTATTTTACCACATAAACAAAATAATTGCAAGCATGAAAAATTCCCCGGACTTATAGACATGCTGTTTAGCGACAGCGACAAAAGCCTTTTAATAGTACTTATAATACTGCTTATGGACGATAAAGAAAATTTTTCAGTCGTTCTTGTTCTGCTTTATCTTCTCATGTAAATCTACATTACTGCAGAAATATAAAAATTCCCTGTTTCGCTGCTTTTTGTAAGCTTGTACCTAGCAAATTTTTCAACTTTGTTTGGATTTACTTTATTAATTTCAGGGTTAAACTGATCTTCCGGCGAAACGTATCCAACATTTAAAAATACTTCATCGTTGTGTCTTAAGGCTTTTACAGTGTGAGGAACATATCCGTTTACGCCGCTGACAGGAGCAATGGTAAATTCCCTTTTAAAAGGATTATATTTATAAAACGAACCGCTCATATCTTGAAGACCGTTTAAACAAATACCGTCTCCAAAAAGTTTTTTCGCGGTACGCTCAACTTCATCATAAGAAAGTACAAGCATGCCGTCATCGTCAAACTTAGATTCATCAAATTTATTTCTCATAGCACAGTCCCATAGCGAAGCTTCCGTCACCGTTTTGATATCCGGAGGAGTTTTTTCATTAAAAGGGCTTGGATCCTGCATAACCACAGGCCAAATAAAATTATCATAGCTTTTAAAATCTCGGTATTCATCAGTTTTATCAAAAAAACCCGAACTAAGTGCAAACATTACCAAAAAAGCAGTTAAAATCAAGCAAGCAAAAGCAAATCTGAAAATTTTAAAAGCTAAAGCTCTTTTTGAATTAATTTTATCGTTAATACGATACCGCTTGCCTCGTTTTAAAGTAAAAACCCTTTTCGAAGGCTTTGTTTCGCAGCTTTTTTGACCTGGATTAAACATAAGATAATTAAATTTTCTTTTTCTTTTGTATTTATACATAAACTCAATCCCGCCCCAACAAACACTAAGTGATTTTCACACTTGTTAATTCATTTATAAGTATAAATTAACACAGTAAAATCAAAAGTTTTGTCAAAAGCTGAATGTAAATTTTTAAAACTTTTTTAAAAAAATAAGCTAAATAACGGTAATTAGTCATTTAATTGACGAAAAAAGCTGTCAAACACCTTTAATTTATAAATTTATCCAGTATTTTTCTACATTAACGTCCTCTTTTTCGGAATATTCAACGGATTCAAAAACTCCGCCGTTTGCAAGAATAACTCTTTTGCTTCCCTCGTTGCCCGCATTGCAAAGCAGCAAAAGCTTTTTGATTCCCTCGCAAGAACACTTGACAAGCATGTCCGAAAGCATTCTTTTGGCGTATCCTTTTCGCCTTTCCGCAGGACGTATGCAGTAACCTATGTTGCCGTAATTTTTTACAATCTCTCTTACCAAATTGTTCCTGTACTGAATCATTCCAACAACGGAGTTATCTTCTTCTCTCACGTAAACACACTGAAACGATGGAGGATTTCCGTCGGAATCTTTTTTGTTTTCTTTGGAAAAATTAAGCGAATCCAACCACTTTTTAGGGTCGGAATAGTTTTTCAAGTTGCTGCTACCGTTAATTTCATCGCCATAGTCTAAAAATTCTTGCCTAAAATTCGAGATATCACTTAACATCGTGTAATCGGGAATTTTTAAACAAAACCCACTCACTTTATCATCACCTTCAAAAAATATAATACAAAATCACTGTTATGTATAAATTTATTATATAACCTAAAAACTCTGATGTCAATTTTTATTATTTATACATAAAATAAGATGATGAATAAATTGTCGATTTAAAAAAATTTCAATAACAAAACCCCGCACAATAATTTGTACAGGGTTTTAAAAATATTTTCATGACTATAAAATATTAATCACGAAAATATAAGCCTCAACTTTTTTGTAATTTATACTTGAGTTTAATAATTTCTTTCATAAAAACCAAAAGTAAATTTCGTACCTAAATGACGCTCCGGATTCAACGAATACAACTCATCTTTCAAAACACCTGTCAAAACACCATAAGCATATCTAAATCTACTATTTTCAGGTCTTTTTAGATCTTCCTCTATAACCGCTCTTCTTCTGTTAAAGAAATTTTTTATATCACATGTACAACATCTAGAAATCGTCGAGTAACCAAATAAACAATCAAACAACCGCATAACTTCTCTTTCTAAATTGTTGAACGCAAAACGCATATCATACACGCCTTCTACCCTGTTATAAAAATTAACCATAAAATCATCACTCCAACAGCCTGTCGCAAGTAATTCTTTTATTTCGTCATCGCTCAATTGTCTTGTTTGGCCATACATTAAAGTCATAAATGCACTAAATAGAGTTAATGTTCCTTCCTTTTCTAATTTCAAAACTAGATTATAAAAATTTTGATGACAGTTTACGCACGAATTTCCTCCTTTTGTTTTATTATATATTTCGTGCTTTAATCTTATAAGCTCATTAATAATCTCATCAGGAACAGCAGGAGCGATGGCAAGAGCGACAGGAGCAGCAGGAGCAGCAGGAGCAGCAGGAGCGGCAGGAGCGGCAGGAGCAGGAACAGCGGAAGCATCTGAAAAGTCTGCACCGTATTTTTCGTGATCAGAAGAAGCTTTAGCCCAACTAGGAGCAAATGCTCCTAAAGCAGAAGACAAAACACACATAGTTGATAAAAACTTTTTAACATTTGATTTCATAGTAAATTATCTTCCTTTTCTTAAATAAATTTATACCATTATTGTATCACATTATTAAGATTAAGCAAATACATATTTAGCAATAATTTTATAAAATATAAAGTTTATAAGTTTTCACAAATTATATAACGTATAAGTTTAAATTTGTTAATATTTTCAGTATTTGTATTAATATAAAATTCATATTTTTTAGTTAAAATACAACAAAATAGCCTCTGCACAAAACCATGCAAAGACTACACTAACATTAATTATCAAACAGCTTTTTTAACCACGATTACAAAAACTTATTGTATTTACAATCTTAAATTAAAAAAATTTACTCATTTCTTGAGCCATAAGTTTGTAACTTAAAGCATTTTCCGGGAACAAAATCGAATATACGTTGCTCAGATAATAACAATAAAATCCAATTATATTTTTCATCATATTTTCGCATCCACATTTCATCGAATCTTCCACTACATTTTTCATGATAAATTCACCCCTTTCCTTAAAATTTTTAATATTTATATAATAACATTTATTTAATACAAAATCAACATACTAAAAAATAAACTTAAATTCAGATATTTCAACAGCAACCTGGGGGTTTAATATTAAATCCTATATTAGGTCCCATATTAAATCCTATATTTGATGAACTCTCAGAACCGCTTGGTTTTGGGAAAAAAAATGAAAATGCTTTACGTACTCCCCAAGACACAATACTATGAACCGCATAAGTTACAACACAAGACGCAGTAAAAGATGCAACTGCTGATAAAGTCATAATAATCCTCCTTTCGTAAATTAATTATCTTGGTGTGATATGTGTAAATCCCTAAATAAAATTTTAACTAAGTCATTGGCCATAAATATAGACCGTCTACGAAGAAAAAAATACGGTAAACGACCCATAATAATTTTTCTCCTTTAACGATGAGTGAAATAAGGAAAAGGAAAAGGTTTAGGAACACAATAATTATTAAACACATCTTCTCCAAAAATTTTATCCGAAAGCCAACGCATAACCTTAAATTTACCCAAAAAATGTACTCCATCTATTACTAAATCACCAAAATCAAAACCAAAAACAATACAAAACATATAATCTTCCTTCCATAAGTATTTACTGTTTTATTATATCCTATTTTTAACATAAAATCAACATCAAAATTATTCAAAAGTTAAATAAAAATAAATCTTTTAATATTAATAACTAAAAATAACAATAAAGTTATTCAAATTAAAAAAATTCAACATAAATTAAACCAAACAACAAGTATTAAACATACTCATGTTGAAAACATTCAAAAAAAACTATATAATTAACAGTACAGTTATTTTATATAAATTAAATCAATCGGAGGTTTTCTTTTATCATGAACTCTTTTAATGAGGCATGGAATTTAATATGTGATTTTTGCAAAACCCGGATTACCGATGTTGCATACAAAACTTGGATAAGCCGCATTGAACCTGTAAAGCTTGACTTTGAAGAAGGCAAAGCGGTTCTTATGGTTCCGAATGAATTTCACAGGCAAACTTTAAACAGATGTTACAGACCGCTCCTTAGCAACGCTTTCAGCGAAATTTTCGGTTCAGGGATAGACATATGTTTTTCAACACCGGACGAAGTCAACGAATCCGGGAAAAAAAGCGATCAGAATCTTGCGATAGATTCCGACTATGAATTCACTTTTGATACATACATAGTGGGCTCTTCCAACAAATTTGCACATGCTGCGGCACTTGCAGTGGCAGCAAATCCGGCAGGAGCGTATAATCCTCTTTTTATTTACGGAAATTCAGGGCTTGGAAAAACTCACCTTCTTTACGCTATTTGCAACGACATAAAAAAAAGCAATCCCGACAAAACATTTCTTTACATAAAAGGTGACGACTTTACAAATGAACTTATAGAGTCGATTCGTAAAAATACAACGAGTGAATTTCATCAAAAATACCGTAAAACTGACATACTTTTGGTAGACGACATTCAATTTATAGCCGGAAAAGATTCTACACAAGAAGAATTTTTCCATACTTTTAACTCGCTCTATGAAGCAAAAAAACAAATCGTTCTCACTTCGGACAGGCCTCCGAAAGAAATTCAAACACTCGAAGACAGACTCAGAACACGCTTCGAATGGGGACTTATTGCCGATATTCAGCCTCCTGATTTTGAAACAAGAATTGCAATAGTTAAAAGAAAAGCCGAGCTTTTGGATATAAAAATGCCGAATGAAGTTTGCGAATATATAGCAAAAAAATTAAAAACGAACATTCGTCAACTCGAAGGTGCAGTTAAAAAAATGAAAGCTCACCATCTCCTCGGAGGGGAACCCATGGGCATTCAAACAGCTCAAATGGCTATATCGGACATTCTTAACAACGATCAGCCGCCTCCGGTAACAGTAGAAAAAATAATAGAAGAAGTCGCACGGACATTCAGCGTAACTCCTCAAGACATACGCTCCTCAAAAAGATCTGCGGCAATATCAAATGCACGTCAAATTTCAATGTATGTTGTAAGAGAAATAACTCAACTACCCCTTGTTTCCATCGGCGAAGAGTTTGGAGGACGTGACCACTCGACTATAGTTTACGCCCTTCAGCAAGTTGAAAAAAATCTTTCAAAAGATTCAAAACTAAAAGCCATGGTTGAAGACATAACCAAAAATATTCGTGACAGATAAAAAGAAGAAATAAAAATTTTTTTACCCAAAAAGTTTTCAACATTTTTTTAACTTTAAACACAGAGTTTTCAACGCAATTGTTGAAACACAATTTTATCCACAAATTTGTAGACATGCTTTAAACATAAATTAAACAGTTGAAAAGTTGATTAAAATTGCGTAGTTTATGAGATTAAACTTATTTTCAACAAATTAACAGCCCCTACTACTATTACTAAATATTTATTACTATACTTACAATACTCTGCACTTCAAATACTCAAGAAAGGTGATTTTGTGATATTTACATGTGAAAAAAACAAACTTGCGGAAGCATTGTCCAACGTACAAAAAGCCGTTTCTCAAAAATCAACGATTCCGGCTCTTGAAGGCATTTTATTATCTGCGTCAGAGAGCAAGTTAAAACTTTGCGGATATAACATGGAACTCGGAATAACAACTTCGATACCTGCATCAGTTGAAGAAGACGGAAAAATAGTACTTAATGCACGTTTATTTACTGAGATAGTGCGTAAACTTCCCGATGAAGAAATAGAAGTACAAATTTCCGATGATTTGTCAGCCAAAATAATAAGCGGTAAAAGTAATTTTGAGCTTATAGGTATCAATGCCGATGAATTCCCAAGTCTTCCCGAAGTAGACGGAGAAAATTTTTTAGAACTTCCTGTTTCTTGCATAAAAAGTATGATTAAACAAACCATATTTGCTGTTTCCGAAAACGATTCAAAGCCTGTTCATACAGGAACTTTGTTCGATATAAAAGATAAAATTTTAACACTTGTTTCCGTTGACGGATACCGTTTGGCAATAAGAAAAGAACCGATAAAAGAAAACCTTGAACTCAGATTTGTTGTTCCGGGTAAAACTCTTCGCGAAGTTTTGAGACTTTTGCCAGATTCGGACGACACGCTTCGCATTTCTGCAGGAATGCAGCATATAATTTTTTACATCGGAGAATACTCAGTAGTGTCCAGGCTTTTAAATGGAGAATTTTTGGACTATAAAGCCACGGTTCCCGAAAAAGTCAAATATACCGTAAACGTTAAAACTCAAGATTTTTCAAACAGCATAGAAAGGGTTTCTCTTTTGATTACAGAACGCTTGAAAAGCCCCGTAAGATGCTTGTTTTTGAAAGATAGAATTCATCTTTCCTGCAACACCTCAATAGGAAAGGCGAGCGATGAACTTCTCGCAAAAAGCGACGTAAAAACTGAACTTGAAATCGCTTTTAATAACAAATACATGACTGACGCTTTAAAAAACACCGAATGCGACGAAATTATAATCCAGCTTAACGGACCTTTAAATCCGATAAAAATTATGCCAAAAGAAGGAAATTCATTTTTGTTCCTAGTGCTTCCGGTAAGAGTCAAAGCGGAGTAAAGGAGATTTTTATGACAGATATTAAAATAAATACAGAGAATATAAAACTTGATTCTTTTTTAAAGCTTAGCGGCGAATCGGAAAGCGGCGGACAAGCCAAAGAAAGGATAAATTCGGGAGAGGTTTTTGTAAACGGTGAGGTTTGCTTTTCGAGAGGAAAAAAATTATTTTCGGAAGATACTGTCTCTGTCGGAGAAAACGAATACAGAGTTGTAAGTCAGTGAAAATACTGGAAATAAATATTTCGGATTATCGAAATATAAATAGAGCCGGTGCGGTTTTAAGCCCGTCGGTAAATTTTATTTACGGAAAAAATGCTCAAGGTAAAACTAATTTTATCGAAGCTATTTGGATGTTCACAGGAGCACGATCTTTCAGAGGCACTAAAGACGCAGACTTAGTAAATTTCGAAAAAACCTCTGCAAAACTTGAAGGAAAGTTTTTTTTTGAAAACAGAAATCAGTCAATTTCTATATTTTTCGGAAACGGCAAAAGAAAAGCTTTTTTAAATGGGATTGCTCAGCCTTATCCGACGAAAATAATAGGGAAATTCAAAGTAATACTTTTTTCACCGACGCACCTTTCGTTGGTGAGTGCAGGACCTGAAGGAAGAAGAAAATTTTTAGACGCTGCTATTTGTCAGCTAAAACCGACATATATTTCACAAATTTCACGTTATAATCAAATACTGAGAGAAAGAAATGCTTTTCTTAAAAATTTTTCAATGAACGGAAATACAGGATTTTTAGAAGTTTTAAATGAAAAACTTTCAGAAACCGGAGCTGTTTTAATCGAAGAAAGATTAAAATACCTCAAAATTTTGAAAAAAGAGGTTACCAGAATATATTCTGAGATTTCAAAAGGCTCTGAAAAATTTGAAATCAACTATATTTCAGGTATTTCCAAGAAAATTTCTGAGGAAAACACGCATGATTTTATTAAAAATGAGATTTTTTCAAAACTTGAAAAATCATATCAGTCTGATATAAAATCAGGTTATACTTCATTTGGTCCACATAAAGACGAACTTGAAATATTGATTGACGAAAAAAAAGCACGTTTGTTCGGCTCGCAAGGTCAGCGTCGGTCGGCAGCTCTTTGCCTTAAACTTGCGGAAGCAAATATTTTGAAAAATTTTTCAGGAGAATCACCTGTAATACTTTTAGACGACGTTATGAGCGAACTCGACGAATACAGGAGAGATTACCTGATAAGCAAAATAACGGGAAGTCAGGTTTTTATAACCGATTGCAGTTTAAGCGTTTCGGAAAAATTTTCAAACGTTAAACTTTTTAAGGCCGAAAGCGGAGTCATAAGTGAAGTAAGCAAATTTTAAGCGGAGGAGTATTTTGAAGTATCTCGATATAGGTTCAGACACCATAATTTTCAGCGATGACATAATAGGCATTTTTGATCTTGATAAGACCACGGTTTTTAAATCCAACAGAAACTATTTGTCAAACATGGAGAAAAGAGGTAAAATAGTAAATACTACCGAAAAATTGCCAAAGTCATTTATAGTTTTAGACGGTAAGGAAGATAAAGTATATTTAAGTCAATTTTTGCCTTCCACACTTCTGAAAAGGCGGTACACAAAGCAAAGGAGTGAGAGCCGATAGGAAAGTTTAGATTGCCTAAATGTCCGTACTGCGGCGAAATAATTTGGTACATAGAAGCTTTTTTTGCCAAAAACAAAAAAAACTACAAATGCAAAAGCTGCGAAAAAACAAGTAGCGTTCATGTTGATTCCAAAGCGTTTCAAATTTTGGGATTGGCCGAGATAATCGCGGTTATGATTTTTGTTGCGGCGATATTTGCAGGAAGCAGTTTTTGTCTTGGAGGAATTGCACTTATTATTTTTACGTTTTTTTGTGCGTATTCCGTTTTGCCTTTTACAGTCAGACTTTTTCGCATAAAAAGGCACAGCGAAAGCGAAGACGATGTTTTTACGGATATGAAAAAAGAATCCGGGGAAGATACAGACACGGAAATTTACAGTAATTAAAAATAATTTTTTGGAGGAACTACACTTTGGAAAGTAATGAGATAAGTCAAAGCGGCGGAAAATATGGTGCAGGCGAAATACAAGTTCTTGAAGGTTTGGAAGCCGTAAGAAAACGTCCCGGCATGTATATCGGAACAACCGGCCCCAAAGGGCTTCATCACCTTGTTTATGAAATCGTGGATAACGGTATAGACGAAGCTTTGGCGGGATATTGCAGCAAAGTGGAAGTGGATATTCTTCCGGGAGAAGTCATAAAAGTAACGGATAACGGAAGAGGAATACCTGTAGGAATTCACCCCACAGCGGGCATACCTGCAGTTACGGTTGTTTTTACGGTGCTTCATGCAGGAGGAAAATTCGGAGGAAGCGGATATAAAGTTTCGGGAGGATTGCACGGAGTAGGTGCTTCGGTTGTAAACGCCCTTTCGGAATGGCTTGTGGTTGAAGTTTGTGACGGAAAACACATTTACAGGCAAAAATTCGAACGCGGAAATATCGTAACCGACCTTGAAATAGTCGGCGACTCCGAAGAAAGAGGAACAACGATAACGTTTAAGGCCGACCCGGAAATTTTCAAAGAATCCATTGTTTACGATTACGAAGTTTTGCAAACACGCCTAAGAGAGCAGGCTTTTCTTAACGCAGGAGTCCGCATAGTTCTAAAAGACAGCCGTGACCCTGAAAACCTCAGAGAAGACGACTTCAAATACGAAGGCGGAATAAAAAGCTTTGTAGAATACATTCACAAAAAAAGAGGACTTGAGGTAATTCACGACGACGTCATAAGTTTTTCGGGCGTTCTTCCTGACGGTTCGGCAAGCGGAGAAGTTGCTCTCCAGTACAACGACAGTTATAACGACCTTATTTTGTCTTTTGCGAACAACATTCACACCATGGACGGCGGAACGCACGAAGACGGCTTTAAAAGAGCTTTTACCCGCGTTATAAATGACTACGCAAGGAAATATAATCTTCTCAAGGAAAGCGACAAAAATTTTTCAGGTGACGACGTAAGAGAAGGTCTTACCGCAATCATAAGCGTAAAGGTTAGAAACGCACAGTTTGAAGGTCAAACCAAAACAAGACTCGGAAACATGGAAATACGCGGCCTTATCGATAAAATCGTGACAGATAAATTTACAACTTACCTTGAAGAAAATCCGGCAGTCGCCAAAGCCATAGTCGAAAAGGCGATGTCTGCTTCAAGAGCAAGAGACGCCGCAAAAAAAGCAAGAGATTTGGTTCGTCGTAAAACGGCAATGGAAACAGCTTCGCTTCCGGGAAAACTTGCGGATTGTCAGTCAAAAAATCCTGACGAAACCGAGATTTACATCGTAGAAGGAGATTCCGCAGGAGGCTCTGCAAAAAGCGGAAGAGACCGTAAATTCCAAGCTATTCTTCCGCTTTGGGGAAAAATGCTTAACGTTGAGAAATCCCGTCTTGATAAAGTTTGCGGAAATGATAAATTAATGCCTGTAATTACGGCTATCGGATGCGGAATCGGGGACGATTTTGATATCAGTAAACTTCGCTACGGAAAAGTCATTATTATGGCGGATGCCGACGTCGACGGTTCTCATATACGTACTTTGCTTTTGACTTTCTTTTTCAGGTTCATGAAACCCGTGATTGAACAAGGTCATATTTACATTGCTCAGCCGCCGCTTTTCAGAATTACCAAAAACAAAAAGCATTACTACGCTTATTCCGATGAAGAAAGAGATAAAATTTTAAAAGAGCTTGCCGGCGGAACCGAAATCCAGCGATACAAAGGTCTTGGTGAAATGGACGCCGAGCAATTGTGGGAAACGACTATGAACCCAGAAACACGCATAATGCTTAAAGTTTCGCTTGAAGACGCAGCTGCGGCAGATGAAACATTCACCATTTTGATGGGAGACAAAGTCGAGCCCAGGCGTGAATTTATCGAGAAAAACGCTAAATATGTTCAAAACCTGGATGTATAATTTTAGTGTATTATTCAAATTAAAAGAGCTTGCCGCGGAACCGAAATTCAGCGATACAAAGGTCTTGGTGAAATGGACCCTGAACAGCTTTGGGAAACCACTATGGACCCTGAGTTTAGAACTATGCTTCGTGTAACGATTGAGGATGCACAAAGAGCAAGCGAAAACTTTTCTATCCTTATGGGCGACAATGTTGAGCCGAGAAGAGAATTTATTGAAAAGAACGCAAAATTTGTTCAAAATTTGGATGTATAAAATATGAAATTAACTTTTAAAATGACAGCCGATGAATTTTATAAGGGCTATAATTATAAAATTCAAAAAATAGGCTTGAATAATGTGGCGGAAATTGTAAGTCTTGTCGTTATAATGATTGCGTCAATTGTTGCTTCCGTGCTGGGCATTGTTAATGCAATGGTTATTTTGCCTTTTGCGATTTTGCTTTGCATACTTTTTGTTTATAAACAAATTTCGGCAAAAAACAGCATTACAATCGAATTTCAGCGCTCAATTATATTGAATGACGAAAATACGCTTAGACTTTATGATGAAGGATTGGAAATTTTTTCAAGTTTTGAAAAGGTTTATGCCCCGTGGCAAAGCATTTATGCGATTAAGGAAACCAAAAGTGAACTTATAATTTTACCTACCCTCAGCCGTGGCATTGCGGTTATCAGTAAGCAAAGATACGGCAAGGAACTTGATGAAATAATCAAGGTGCTTAAAAGTAAGGGGGTAATGAAATAATGGATTATAAATTCAATTATTCTCTTGATAAAAATGATTTAATTAATTTTGAACTTTTTAAGCTTAAAAGCAGCAAGTTTATGAGCATGATATATATTACGGTACTTATTGTGCTTGTAATGAACACATATTATGCTTTCAGCGAAAAAAATTATGCGTATTTGCTTATTCCTGCGCTCTATATTGTTGCAATAGGAATTTATCTTTTTTATATAAAAAAGATAAGACCTGATATAAGGGTCAAGCGCTGTATTAAAGCCGATGTTACTTACAGTGAGCCAAGAGAGGTTACGATAAGCGAGAAAAGCATTGAGT
>ERZ773181.1146-NODE-1146-length-23270-cov-5.117381_pt1 | contig 23270 bp, 20 predicted proteins | sample MGYA00581001_ERZ773181 | MGnify/ENA primary metagenome ERZ773181 (study PRJEB29015, sample SAMEA2737780) | human gut metagenome | biome: human gut; feature: human-associated habitat; material: faeces | place: China | collected 2012 ...
CGCACGGTGGAGGATAAAGAGAGCATCGCGCAGGCGGCGGACATTCTGCGACGCGGCGGGCTTCTGGCCATCCCGACGGAGACGGTCTACGGCCTCGGCGCAAACGGCCTTGACGAGACCGCCGTGCTGCACATTTTCGAGGCCAAGGGCCGCCCGCAGGACAACCCGCTCATCCTGCACATTCCGGATGCAAGCTGGCTTACGCGCTACTGCGAGGACGTGCCGGACGCGGCCTACAAGCTGGCCGAGCGCTTCTGGCCCGGCCCACTGACGATGATCTTAAAGAAAAAGCCCTGCGTGCCGCTGCGCACGACCGGCGGGCTCGAGACCGTCGGCATGAGATGTCCCGACCATGCGGTCACGCGCGCCATCATCGAAGCATCCGGCGTGCCGGTCGCCGCGCCGAGCGCGAACACCTCGGGCCGCCCGAGCTGCACGACGGCAGAGCACGTTCGCGAGGACATGTGGGGCAAGATCGACGGTATCGTCGACGGCGGCCCCTGTCAGGTGGGCGTGGAGTCGACGATCATCGACCTGACGGTCACGCCGCCGCAGCTGTTGCGCCCGGGCGGACTGCCGCTCGAGAGCCTGCGCGATGCGCTGGGCGAGGTGACGGTCGACAAGGCCGTGACGCAGAAGATGAATGACGGCGAAAAGCCGCGCGCCCCGGGCATGAAGTACCGCCACTATGCGCCTAAGGCCCCCGTCACGGTCGTGACCGGCGGGGCGAAGGCGAGCGCGCGCTATCTGCTCACACACGCGGGTGAGAAGTCCGGCATCATCTGCTTTGACGAGTTCATGCGGCTCTTCGACGGGCACATCGTCCACCCCCTCGGTGCGAGCGACGATAAGCGCGCGCAGGCGCAGCACGTCTTCGACGCGCTGCGGACGTTCGACGAGACGAATGTGGGCGAGATCTGGGCACAGTGTCCGGACAGTAAAGGCCTTGGCCTTGCCATCGGCAACCGCCTCAAAAAGGCCGCGGGCTTCCATGTGGAGGACGCGGACGACGGCAAGATCGTCATCGGCATCACCGGCGGCACGGGCGCGGGGAAGACGAGCCTTCTGCGCACGCTCCAAAAACAGGACGCGTGCGTGCTCGATTGCGACAGGATCTACCATGAAATGCTTGGGAGCGATGAAAGTCTGCGCGCGGCGCTGCGAAAGGCATTCGGCGGCGCGATCTTCCGAGCGGACGGCAGCGTGGACGTCCACGCCATCGGCCTGATTGTCTTCAAGGACAGAAAAAAGCTCGCCGAGCTCGATGCCATCGTGCACGAGCACATCCCGCGCGCGCTGGCGCAGAAAATGGCGGCGACGAACGCGGAGATCATCGGCCTCGATGCTATCAAGCTCATCGAGAGCGGCCTTGGCGCGATCTGCGACGCGACCGTCGCCGTAACGGCGCCTGAAGCGGTGCGGGTAAAGCGCATCATGACGCGCGACAGCATCACCGAGGAGTATGCAAGGTCGCGCATCGCGGCACAGAAGGACGCGGACTATTTCCGCGCGCAGTGCGATTATGAATTTGTGAACGATCTGCCGACCGCTGAAAAGGCGGAACACGCGGCAGAGGTCTATATCAACACGATCATCAACAATTTGAAGGAGGAAACTGAGAGATGAGTGAAAAGAACAAGCTCGCTGAAAAACTGCTCTACGCCCCCAAGAATGGCTATGACCGCCTGAGCGCAGAGGATGAAAAAGCGATGGAGGCCTATTGCGAGGACTACAAGAAGTTCCTCAACAACGGCAAGACCGAGCGCCTTTGCGTGGAGTACTGCATCGAGCTGGCGGAAAAGAAGGGTTTCAAGGCCTACGAAGCGGGTATGAAGCTGAGCGCCGGCGACAAGGTCTACTTCAATAACCGCGGCAAGGGCATCATGCTCGCTGTCATCGGCAGCGAAGACCTGAGCCACGGCGCGAACATCGGCGCGGCGCACACCGACTCCCCGCGCCTCGACTTAAAGCCCCGCCCGCTCTACGAGGAAGCCGAGATGACCTATCTCAAGACGCACCACTACGGCGGCATCCGCAAGTACCACTGGGTGACCATCCCGCTCGAGCTGCACGGCGTGGTCGTGCGCGGCGACGGTTCCACGGTCGCTGTCCACATCGGCGCGGACGAGGGCGACCCGCAGTTCATCATCAACGATCTGCTGCCGCACCTCGGCCGTGAGCAGGGCAAGAAGCCGCTCAACGAGGCCATTCCCAGCGAGAGCCTGAACCTGCTCGTCGGCGGCCGTCCGCTCGCGGGCGAGGACTGCTCGGACCGCTTCAAGCTCAACGTCCTCAAGCTCCTCAACGAGAAATACGGCATCGTGGAGGAGGATCTCATCTCCGCCGAGCTGGAGGTCGTGCCCGCCGGCAAGGCGCGCGACATCGGCTTCGACCGCAGTTTCATCGCCTCCTACGGTCACGACGACCGCGTGTGCGCCTACGCGGAGCTTGCGGGCATCTTTGACGCGAAAAGCCCGAAGCGCACCGCCGTGTGCATCTTCGCAGACAAGGAGGAGATCGGCTCCGAAGGCGTTTCCGGTATGCTTTCGCAGGCGTTTGACAAGTTCATGGCGGACCTGTGCGAGGCGCAGGGCGTCGCGCTGCGCGACTGCCTGGCAAACTCCTTCTGCCTGAGCGCGGATGTGACCGCCGCCTACGACCCGAACTTTGCCGACGTGTACGATAAGCGCAACGCCGCCTTTGTCAACTACGGCGTGGGTCTTTGCAAGTACACCGGCGCGGGCGGCAAGTCCGGTGCGAGTGACGCCTCCGCCGAGGTCGTGGGCCGCGTGCGTAAGCTGCTCAACGACAACGGCGTGTTCTGGCAGATGGCCGAGCTCGGCAAGACCGACGCGGGCGGCGGCGGCACGGTCGCCAAGTTCATGGCGCAGCGCAACATCGACACGCTCGACGCGGGCGTTCCCGTGCTCTCCATGCACGCGCCCTACGAGACGGTCGCCAAGCTCGACTGCTATATGACCTACAAGACCATGCGCGTGATCTTTGAGCAGAATTGACGAAAAAACGGCAGGGGAACCACCCTGCCGTTGTCATGCTGTTAGGTTAATGTAAAGAATCTGTAACTTTGCTTGTTTCCGCGCTTAGAGCGTGGTACACTGGGTGTTAAGAAATACAGAAAAGGAAGTTTTGCCATGACGAAGCTCTATACCGACACCTCGGCCAATCTGCCGCTCGCGCTGCTGCGCGAGTACGATATCGCGGTCATTCCGTTTTCCTACACGGTCAACGGCATGGCGGAGGACTACAACGAGGAGACGGACTTCGACGGCAAGGCCTTCTACGACGCCATGCGCCGGGGCGCCGAGGTCAAGACCTCCATGGTCAACCCCGCAACGGCGGCGGCGTTCTTTGAACGCGCGCTCGCGCAGGGCGATGATGTGCTCTATGTCGGTATGTCCGGCGGCATCAGCGGCACGGCGCACGCCGCCGCGCTCGCGGCGGAGGAGCTGCGGGAAAAATATCCTCACGCCAAAATCATGACCATCGACACCTATGCCGCCTCGCTCGGCGAGGGCCTGCAGGTGCTCGAGGCGGCGGAGCTGCTGCGCGCGGGCAGGAGCTTTGAGGAGGTCGGCGACCGCATTCTCGCGCGCCGCCCCCATATGTGCCAGTTCTTCACGGTGGACGATCTCAACTACCTCAAGCGCGGCGGGCGCATCTCCGGCGCGGCGGCGCTGGTCGGCACGATGCTGGGCATCAAGCCCATCCTGCGCGGCGACGAGACGGGCCACATCGTTTCCTGCGGCAAGGTGCGCGGGAATAAGAAGGCCTACGCCGAGCTGGCGGACTATTTCGATAAGCGCGCGCTGGATAAGACCGCGCGCATCGGCATCGCCCACGCGGACAACCGCGAGGGGACGGATTATCTGCTCGGTCTTCTGCGCGAAAGGGGCTTTACCGGCGAATGCCTCGAGGTCTACTACGAGCCGGTCACCGGCGCGCACGTCGGCCCCGGCACGGTGGCGCTCTTCTTCTACGGCACGGAAAAATAACGGGATACATAGCGGGAAAGCATACGGCACGCCGTATGCTTTCTCGTTTTCTGCAAATCCTACCTTGTGAGAAAAGAGGAGGGATGCGCCATGACGGAACCGACAAAGCCGAACGAGAACGAGGAGCAGAGGTCTGCGCCCGAGCAGACGCCGCCCATGCAGCCCATCGTGGATATGGGAGCCGTGACCACGCGCACCGCGCGCGGCACGGTCTACTGCCTGACGGTCGTCGGGCAGATCGAGGGCCACAGCCTTCTGCCCAATACCGTGAAAACGACCAAGTACGAGCACGTTCTGCCGCTGCTCGCGGCGCTCGACGAGAGCGAGGAGATCGACGGCGTGCTGCTGCTCCTCAACACCTGCGGCGGCGATGTGGAGGCGGGGCTTGCCATCGCCGAGCTGATCGCGGGCATGAGGAAGCCGACCGTTTCGCTCGTGCTCGGCGGGGGACACTCCATCGGTGTGCCGCTGGCTGTTGCGCCGAAGCGCTCGCTCATCGCGCCGAGCGCATCCATGACCGTCCACCCCATCCGCACGAACGGAACGCTCATCGCCGCGCCGCAGACCTATCACTATTTCGACCGCCTGCAGGAGCGCATCGTGCGCTTTGTGACGAAGAACTCCGGCATATCCGAGAAGAAGCTGCTCGCGCTCATGCTGGCCGCCGAGGACATGGCCGCCGACGTCGGCAGCATCCTCTACGGTGAGGAGGCGGTGGCGGACGGCCTCATCGACCGCGTCGGCACGCTCGCCGACGCCTACGAGGAGCTTTACGCGCTCATCGCCGCATCCCGTGCGGCGGCGAAGCCGCGGCGGAGACGCGCGGCACAGGAAAAATGAAGCGAAAAGACGCCCGACGGGCGTCTTTTTTACACTCTGTTCATCATTCGCTCTTGAAAAACGAGGGGGAAAATGGTATAATACATAAGTTAAAATATGTCTTTTTCTGCCTGTTTTTACTCCCTTGCACAAAGGAGATCACGGAATGTACTTAAAAGCGCTCGAAATTCAAGGATTTAAGAGCTTTCCCGATAAAACCGTATTGAACTTCGGTGAGGATATCACCGCCATCGTCGGCCCCAACGGCAGCGGCAAGTCCAACGTGTCGGACGCGATCCGCTGGGTCATGGGCGAGCAGTCGAGCAAATCGCTGCGCGGCGCGAAGATGGAGGACGTCATCTTCGGCGGCACGGAAAAGCGCAGCCAGATGGGCTTCGCGCAGGTGACGCTCGTGCTCGACAACACCGAGCACATCTTCCCCCGGATGGAGGAGAGCGAGGTCGCCGTCACCCGCCGGTATTACCGCAGCGGCGAGAGTGAATACTACATCAACAAGCAGAGCGTGCGCCTGCGCGACGTGAACGAGCTGTTCATGGATACCGGCATGGGCCGCGAGGGCTATTCCATCGTCGGTCAGGGCAAGATCGACGAGATATTGTCGGTCAAGAGCGCCGACCGCCGCGAGATCTTCGAGGAGGCGGCGGGCATCTCCAAGTTCCGCCACCGCAAGGAGGAGACGGAGCGCAAGCTCGAGCGCACGGAGGAGAACCTCGTGCGCATCAACGACAAGATCGCCGAGCTGGAGCTGCAGGTCGGGCCGCTGCGCTCGCAGGCGGAGAAGGCGAAGAAATATCTGATCCTCCGCGACGAGCTGCGCACACTGGAGATCTCCGTCTGGCTCGAAAACCTGGACAAGATCAGGACCGATTCCATCAAGCTCAACACCGACTACGCGCTGGCCCAGCAGGAGCTGGAGCGCGCGAACGCCGCGCTGGACGAGCTGTACGCCGCCTCCGAGCAGTTTGCGGAAAAGGCTCACGCGAACGACATGGAGCAGGAGCGCCTGCGCACCGAGTGCGCCGAGCTGGACGCGAAGCGCAGCGAGGAGGACGCCGCTGTGGCGGTGCTGCGCACGGGCATCGAGCACAACCGCGCGAGCATCGAGCGCGTGGAGAACGACCTGCGCGACCAGTCGGGCCGCGCGGAGAGCCTGACCGCGCAGATCGCTGCGAAGCACGCGCGCATCGAGGAGCTTGCCGCGCAGACGGCGGAGCTCGAGGAGGAGCTTCGCGCCTTCCTCGCGCAGGCGGAGGAGCTTGCCCGCACGGCCGGCGAGGCCGGCAGCGAAGTCGAGGCTCTGCGCGCGAGGGAAGCGCTGGCGGCCTCCGACGCGGCGGACTGCCGCGCGGACGTGAGCGCGATAAACGCGGGCCTTGCCGAGCTGACCGAGCGCCGCGCGGCGCTTGAAGCGGAGAGCGAGAGCGTGGACGGTCAGCTGACCGAGAAGCGCAGGGCCGCGTCCGCGTCCCGCCGCGCCCTTGAGGAGGCGCAGGAGGAGGCCGACGCCGTGCGCAACATCATCTCCGGCCATACCCTCAAGATGGAGGGGCGCGTCAAGCGCGAGGAGACGGCGCGGCAGAAGAGCATCGACCTCACCATGGAAAAGAACAACCTTGACTCCCGCATCCACCTCCTGAGCGAGATGGAAAAAGAGTACGAGGGCTTCAATAAGGCGGTCCGTCTGATCATGCAGGCGGCGGAGAAGAACGCGCTGCGCGGCGTGCACGGGCCGGTCGCCAACCTGATGACGACCGACAAGCGCTATGCCGTCGCCATCGAGATCGCCCTCGGCGCGGGAATGCAGAACATGGTCGTGGACCGCGAGGAGGACGCCAAGAGCGCCATCAACTTCTTAAAGCAGCGCGACGGCGGCCGCGCGACCTTCCTGCCGCTGACCGCCATCCGCGGCGACGTGCTGCGCGAGGCGGGCGTCGAGCGCGAGTACGGCTACGTCGGCGTCGCGTCGCAGCTCGTGCAGTTCGATAAGCGGTACACGGAAATTTTCAACAATCTGCTCGGCCGCACCGTCGTGGTCGAGGATATGGACTGCGGCATCGCCATCGCGAGAAAGTACGGCAATCGTTTCCGCATCGTCACGCTCGACGGGCAGGTCTTGAACCGCGGCGGCAGCATGACCGGCGGCTCGGTGAGCCGCAGCGCGGGCATTTTGAGCCGCGCCAACGAGCTCAAGGAGCTGACTGCCCGGCGGGAAGCCTTAACGGAGAAGCTCGATGCCGCGCTCCGCGAGGCGGACGAGGCCAAGCGCGACCTGAACGCCGCGCAGTATGAGCTGGACGTCGCGCGCGAGCAGCAGCGCGGCGCGGAGGACGCGGTGCTCCGCCTGGCGGGCGAAAAGAAGCAGTACGATATGCTGCTCGAATCACTCCGCACGCGGGAGAGCGACATCGCCGCCGAGCTCGAGAGCATCACCGCGCGCACGGAGGAGCTGAAAAAGGCAGCCGCCGCCCGCGAGGAGGAGATCAAAAAGCACGAGGCCGAGGCCGCACGCTGCCGTGCGGAGAGCGAGGAAAAGCTCGCCGGCCAGAACGAGCTCCAACGCGACAGCGCGCACCTCGGCGACGAGATCGCCGCGCGCAAGAGCACGCTTGCGGGCTTTACCGCCGAGCGGGAGACGACCGAACGCGCGCTGGGCGACCTCGAGACGCTCGCCCAACAGATGCGCGGCGACGAGGATGGACGCCGTGCGCTCATCGAGGACTACCGCGCGAAGATCAAGGCCGCGGAGGAGGAGATCGCGCAGCATGACGCGGTGACCGCATCTCTGCGCGCCGACGCCGAGAAGCGCAGGGCGGAGCTGGCGGAGCTGGCGGAGGCCAAGCTGACGCTTGAGGGCGAGCGCAGCGCGAACGACCGCAGATACCGCGAGTGCAATGAGCTGCTCTCTCAGACACAGGCCGCCGCGGGCAGGCTCGAGCAGAAGCGCGTCACCGCCGCGATGGAGGAAAAGCAGATATTGGATAAGCTGTGGGAGAGCTACGAGCTGTCCCACTCCGCGGCGCAGGAGCAGCGCATCGAGCTGGAGAGCGTGCCGAAGGCGAGCCGCCGCATCAATGAATTGAAGCGCGAGATCAACGGCCTCGGCAATGTCAACGTCGGCGCCATCGAGGAATTCGACCGCGTGAACACGCGCTATACCTACCTCACCGGACAGCGCGACGATGTGGAAAAGGCCAAGGAGGAGCTGCTGGGCGTCATTGAGAACATCACGAGCGAGATGACGGTCATCTTCAAAGAGCAGTTCGCTCTTATCCGCGAGAGCTTTCAGGAGACCTTCCTCGAGCTCTTCGGCGGCGGCAAGGCCACGCTCGAGCTGGAGGACGAGAACGCCGTGCTCGACTGCGGCATCGAGATCAAGGTCCAGCCGCCGGGCAAGGCGCTCAAGACGCTCTCACTGCTCTCGGGCGGCGAGAAGGCGTTCGTCGCCATCGCGCTCTACTTCGCCATTCTCAAGGTCCACCCCACGCCGTTCTGCGTGATGGACGAGATCGAGGCGGCGCTCGACGAGCCGAACGTCATCCGCGTGGCGCACTATATGCGCCGCATCTGCGACAAGACGCAGTTCATCGTCATCACCCACCGCCGCGGCACGATGGAGGCCGCCGACGTGCTCTACGGCGTGACGATGCAGGAGCGCGGCGTGAGCAAGGTGCTGACCATCAACATGAACGACATGGCGAAAGAACTGAACATCAAGGGGTAAGACGATGGGTATTTTTGCAAGGATCAAAAAGGCGTGGTACGACAGCATCATCTGGGAGACCATCGACGAGGATTTCTACGACGAGCTGGAGGAGAGCCTGATCATGGCAGACCTCGGCGCGGCGGTCGCGGCGGACGCCGTGAAGGAGCTGCGTAAGGTCGTATACGAAAAGAGCATTCAGCGCGGCGACGATGTCAAGCAGGCGCTGCGCGACATTCTGGAAAAGAAGCTCGAGGTCGGCGATACGAGCCTCGACCTCTCCACAACGCCGAGCGTCGTGCTCATCATCGGCGTGAACGGCGTGGGCAAGACCACGAGCATCGGCAAGCTCGCCAACCGCTACAAAAAGCAGGGCAAGCGCGTGCTGCTGTGCGCGGCGGATACCTTCCGCGCGGCGGCGGCGGACCAGCTCGAGATCTGGGCAGACCGCGCGGGCGTGGAGATCGTGCGCAGCCGCGAGGGCGCCGATCCCGGCGCGGTGCTGTTCGACTCCCTGCAGGCGGCGAAGGCGAGAAATGTGGACGTTGTGTTCTGCGATACGGCGGGCCGCCTGCACAACAAGGCGAACCTGATGCAGGAGCTGGCAAAGCTGCGCAAGATCATCGACCGCGAAACGCCGGACGCCGCCAAGGAGACGCTGCTCGTGCTCGACGCGACCACGGGGCAGAACGGCTTGCAGCAGGCGAAGGTGTTCCGCGAGACGGCGGGTCTGACCGGCATCATTCTCACGAAGCTGGACGGCACGGCCAAGGGCGGCATCTGCGTCGCCATCGCGCAGGAGCTCGGCGTGCCGGTGAAGTTCGTCGGCCTCGGCGAGGGCATCGACGACCTGCAGCCCTTTGACGCGAAGGAGTATGTCAACGCGCTCATCTGAGCGCGCCGGATGAACAGGGAGGCACGGCATGGAGATCACGAACATCTGCCCCTACTGCGGAGGGGAAATGCGCGAGGGCGCGCTCCCCGCGTACAAGTACGCGCTTACATGGTGTCCGCGCAATGAGCAGGGCGGCATCGTGGAGGGGGAACCCGTTCGGCTGAGCGGGATGCCTGTGATCGAAAGCGTCTATGCGCCCGCGCGTTACTGCGAGAGCTGCCGCGTGGTGATCGTTCCCGTGCCGGAGATCGAGAGCTTTGCGGACAAGGCTGGCAAATGGCTGGATAAAACGCTCGGCTCGCTCGGCGACCGGATAGACCGCGCGGCGGAGCGCCGCGAGGAGGAGAAGGCCGCGCGGGAGAGAGAAGAAAAACGGAACAAGGACCCTTGGGAGGTATAGCATGAAGCTGGTATTGGCAACACAGAACCCCAAGAAATTAAAGGAAATGAACGAGATCCTGAGCCATCTCGGCGTGGAGGTCGTGAGCGAGGCGGAGCTGGGCGTGAGGATCGAGGTCGAGGAGACCGGCGAGACCTTCACCGACAATGCCCGCCTGAAAGCGACGGCGGTGATGCAGGCGACCGGCCTGCCCGCCGTGGCGGACGACTCCGGCCTCTGCGTGGACGCGCTCAACGGCGGCCCCGGCGTGTACAGCGCGCGCTTCGGCGGCGAGGGACTGGACGACAAGGGACGCTACACGCTGCTCCTCGAGATGCTGCGCGGGCAGACCGACCGCGCCGCGCACTTCCACACCTCCATCGTCTGTGCGTTCCCGAACGGCGACGAGCTGGTGTGTGAGGGTGAGTGCCCGGGCACCATCGCGTTCGCGCCGATGGGCGAGGGCGGCTTCGGCTACGACCCCGTATTCTTTGTGCCTGAGCTGCGCAAGACCTTCGGCCAGCTCACGGCGGAGGAAAAGGCGTCCGTCTCGCATCGCGGGAAAGCGCTGCGCGCCTTTGCCGCGGCACTCGACGACTATCTGAAAGGAAACGAATAAATGGAACTGACCGGAAAGCAGCGCGCCCAGCTGCGCGCCATGGCGAATGAGCTGGAGCCCATCGTCCACATCGGCAAGGACGGCATCGGCGAGAATCTCGTCAAGCAGGCGAACGACGCGCTTGAGGCGCGCGAGCTCATCAAGTGCCGCGTGCTCGATAACAGTATGCTCACCGCGCGCGAGGCCTGCGACGAGCTCAGCCGCCTCACCCGCTCCGAGCAGGTGCAGGTCATCGGCACGAAATTCGTGCTCTATCGCGAGACGCACGCCAAGCCCAAGGAAAAGCGCATCGCGCTCGTGAAGGATAAGAAGAAAAAGACCGTCTGAACAGGACGATAAAGAGGGATTTTCATTGAAGATCGGAATTTACGGCGGCAGCTTCAACCCGCCGCATCTGGGGCATCAGAACGCCGCCGTCGAGGCGGCGGAGAAGTGCGTGCTGGATAAGCTCCTGCTCATTCCGGCGGGCATCCCGCCGCACAAGGTGATGGAGCAGGGGAGCCCCGCGAACGAACACCGCCTCGCCATGACGCGGCTCATGGGCGGACAGGCCGCGCTTCAAAGCGGCGTCGAGGTCGAGGTGCTCGACCTCGAGATGGCGCGCGAGGGCAAGAGCTATACCATCGATACACTCCGCGCCCTGCGCCGGCAGTACCCCAACGACGAGCTGCTGCTCTTTATGGGGACGGATATGTTCTTCTCCTTTGAGAGCTGGCGCGCGCCGGAGGAGATCGCAAGGCTCGCGAAGATCGTCACCTTTTACCGCAACGCGGATGACAGCGCCGCGGCCTTTGCCGCGCAGGCAGAGAAGCTCCGTGCGCGCTTCGGCGGCAGCTTTGAAGCGCTCGCGCTCGACCGCGTGATCGAGGTTTCCTCGACCGCGCTGCGCGCGGGCATGGCAAGCGGCACGAGCGAAGCGATGCTCGAGCCGCAGGTCTACGGCTATATCCTGCGCGAGCATTTATACGGAACAAATCTTGAACTCAAGCGTCTAACGGTACAGCAGCTCCGTCCCATCGCGCTGAGCTATCTCAAGGCGAAGCGCTGCGCCCATGTGCTCGGCACGGCGGCGACGGCGGTGAAGCTGGCGGAGAAATACGGCGCGGACGTCCACCGCGCGGAGGTCGCGGGACTGCTGCACGACTGCACGAAAAAGCTCTCGATGCCGGAGCAGCTCGCGCTGTGCGAGAAGTACGGCATCGCGCTCGACGCGCTGGAGAAAAAGGCGCTCAAGCTGCTCCACGCCAAGACCGGCGCGGCGCTCGCGCGGGACGTGTTCGGCGTGGACGATGAAATTTACAATGCGATCCTCTGGCACACGACCGGAAAGCCGGACATGACGGTGCTGGAAAAGGTCATCTACCTCGCGGACTTCATCGAGCCGACGCGCGATTTTCCGGGCGTGGACGCGCTGCGGAGGACCGTGTGGGAGGATCTGGACCGCGGGCTTCTGATGGGCCTTGAAATGACGGTCGAGGAAATGGAGGAGATGGGGAACCCCATCCACGTCAACACCCTGGCGGCACGTGATTATCTGAAAGGAAAGACAAATGAAGGGAAAGCGGGAAGCGGACAACAACTTTAACTTCAATTTCAAATCGGAAAAGCTCGACGAGCTGCGCTCCCGCGTGGACGCGGCCTTCGACGAGCACGGCGACGAGGCGTGGGAGCAGATCAAGGGCATTTTCACCCACCCCAAAAGACTGCTCGTCGCCGCGCTGGCGGCGGTGCTGCTCGTCGGCGTGATCACCGTCGGCGGCTATCTGCTGAAGATCCGTGCGCCGGAGCTGCCGAACAAGGACAATACGCAGAAGGATCCCAACCGGCCGCAGGTCGATGAGATCGACTACGGCGACGGTGTGCGTCCGCGCGTGAGCGGCGAGCGGAAAAGCAAGGACTTCTACACGGTCCTTGTGCTCGGCCGCGACACGGGCGGAGGCGGCAACACCGACACGATGCTGCTCGCGAGCTACGACGTGACGAACCAGAAGGCGACGGTCATGTCCATCCCGCGCGACACGATGGTGAACGTCCCATGGGATGTGAAGAAGATCAACTCCGTCTACAACTACTACGGCGGGGGCGATAAGGGCATCAAGGCGCTCTATAAGGAGATCTCCCAGCTCGTCGGCTTTGAGCCGGACTATCAGGTGGTCGTGGAGTGGGAGGCCGTCGGCGCGATCGTGGAGGCCATCGGCGGCGTGTACTTCGACGTGCCCTACAACATGGACTACCATGACCAATATCAGGATCTTGTCATCGAGCAGGAAAAGGGCTACCGCAAGCTCAACGGCGACGACGCCATGCAGGTCATCCGCTGGCGCAAGAACGACTCCAACAGCCCCTACGGCAACCCGCAGATCGGCGACAGCGGGCGTATGCAGATCCAGCAGGATTTCCTCAAGGCGGTCATCAAGCAGCTTCTGCAGCCCGAGAACGTGGCCAACCTCGGTAAGCTCGCCGAGGTGTTCCGGGAGAATGTGGAGACCGACCTCTCCTTTGAAAACATCCTCTGGTTCGGCAAGCAGGCGGTGTTCGGCGGCCTTTCGCTGGAGAACGTAAGCTTCATGACCATGCCGTGGACGGGCATATACGTCTACAGCCGCACGCTCAGCGCCGAGTACGGCAGGACGATGAAGCTCGACTATGTGGTGCCGCAGGCCAACGCGCTGCTGGATCTGGTGAACGATTCCCTCAGTCCGTTCACGGAAAAATTCACGCTGCGCGATCTGGATATCATGTCCGTCAACGCGGACGGCTCGCTCGCCTCCTCCACCGGACGGGTGGAGGACAGCAAGGCGGCGGCCGCGCCGCCGGTGTTCGTTGATCCGTACACGGGAAGGATCGCGAACAGCTCGGAGAGCACGGGCGGCGAAACGGAAGAAAACGATCCGCCGGCAGAGGTGACCTCGGGGAGCCTGACGGTCATCGGCGAGGCGACGGGAAACGAATAAATCGGAAAGGGAAAAGAGAATGGTAAACGCAAAGGAAATGGCGCTTGCGGCCGCCAAGGCGCTCGACAGCAAGAAGGGCCGCGACATCAAAGTGCTGGAGATCGACAAGATCACCACGCTGGCGGATTATTTCGTCATCTGCTCCGGCGGCAGCAACACGCAGATCAACGCGCTGTGCGACGAGGTGGAAAAGGAGCTGGATCAGCTCGGCGAGCAGCCCATCCACCGCGAGGGCTATCGCGGCGGCACCTGGGTGCTGCTGGACTACGGCTGCGTGGCGATCCATGTGTTCAACGAGGAGGCCCGCGCGTTCTACGGGCTGGAGCGCTTGTGGAGCGACGGCCACGCGCTGGACCTCACCGGCGTGCTGACGCCGGACGCGGCAAAATAAAAGCGTAAAAATAGAAGCGACTATGGAAATACAGAAGGAGAAAGTCATGAAGTACGATTTCGCAGCCATTGAGAAAAAATGGCAGGACAAGTGGGAGCAGGAAAAGCCCTACGCCGCCGTGACCGGCGATCCGAGACCGAAATTCTACGGGCTCATCGAGTTCCCGTACCCTTCCGCCGCCGGATTGCACGTCGGCCATCCGCGCCCCTTTACGGCAATGGACATCATCTGCCGCAAGAAGCGGATGCAGGGCTACAACGTCCTCAATCCCATCGGCTTTGACGCCTTCGGTCTGCCGACGGAGAACTTTGCCATCAAGAACCACATCCATCCCGCCATCGTCACGCAGCAGAACATCAAGAACTTCACCCGCCAGCTCAAGATGCTCGGCTACGGCTTCGACTGGGACCGTGTGGTGGACACCACCGACCCCAATTACTACAAGTGGACGCAGTGGATCTTCCTGCAGATGTTCAAGCATGACCTGGCCTACAAGACCACCATGCCCGTCAACTGGTGCACGAGCTGCAAGTGCGTGCTGGCAAACGAGGAGGTCGTCGAGGGTGTTTGCGAGCGCTGCGGCAGCGAGGTCATCCGCAAGGAAAAGAGCCAGTGGATGCTGCGCATCACGAAGTACGCCGACCGCCTGATCGACGATCTGGACGATGTGGACTTCATCGAGCGCGTCAAGACCCAGCAGCGCAACTGGATCGGCCGCTCCACCGGTACGGAGGTCACCTTCAAGACCAACACCGAGGACGACATTACCGTCTATACCACCCGTGTGGATACGCTCTTCGGCGTGACCTACACGGTCATCTCTCCCGAGCACCCGCTGCTCAAGAAGTGGCAGCCCCTTATCAAGAACTGGGACGAGGTCGCCGCCTATCAGGAGGCTGCCGCCCGCAAGAGCGACTTTGAGCGCGGCGAGCTGAACAAGGACAAGACCGGCGTCCGCCTCGACGGCATCGAGGTCATCAACCCCGCCAACGGAAAGGTCGTGCCGATGTTCGTCTCCGACTACGTTCTGATGGGCTACGGCACCGGCATCGTCATGGGCGTTCCGGGCCATGACCAGCGCGACTGGGACTTCGCCACCGCATTCCATATCCCCATCGTCGAGGTGGTCGAGGGCGGCGACATCACCAAGGAGGCCTTCACGCTCAAGGACGATACGGGCATCATGGTCAACTCCGGCTTCCTCAACGGTATGACCGTCAAGGAGGCTATCCCCGCGATGAAGCAGTATGCCATCGAGCAGGGCTGGGGCCATGAGAAGGTCAACTACAAGCTGCGTGACTGGGTGTTCTCCCGCCAGCGCTATTGGGGCGAGCCTATTCCTCTGGTCAACTGCCCGACGTGCGGCTGGGTGCCCGTTCCCGAGGAGGAGCTGCCGCTCGTTCTGCCGCAGGTCGAGAGCTACGAGCCGACCGACGACGGCGAGAGCCCCATCTCCAAGATGATCGACTGGGTCAACACGAAATGCCCGAAGTGCGGCGGCCCCGCCAAGCGCGAGACCGACACCATGCCGCAGTGGGCGGGCTCGAGCTGGTACTTCCTGCGCTATATGGACCCGCACAACGACAAGGCGCTTGTCTCCCACGAGGCGGAGAATTACTGGGGCCCCGTGGACTGGTACAACGGCGGCATGGAGCATACCACGCTCCACCTGCTCTACTCCCGCTTCTGGCATAAGTTCCTGTACGACATCGGCGTCGTGCACACCAAGGAGCCCTACGCCAAGCGCACGAGCCACGGCATGATCCTCGGCCAGAACCCGCACTACGTCGGCAACGTCTCCACGCAGGAGGAGAAGGACGCTCTCATTGCCAAGTACGGCAATCAGGCGCTGCGTCCGGCGGTGAAGATGTCGAAGTCCCTCGGCAACGTCGTCAACCCCGACGATGTGGTCAAGGCCTACGGCGCGGACACCATGCGCCTTTATATCATGTTCATCGGCGACTTCGAAAAGGTCGCGACCTGGTCCGACGACGCGGTGAAGGGCTGCAAGCGCTTCCTGGACCGCGTGTGGAACCTCGCGGAGATGGCGACGGCGGACAAGGCCGTTTCCGAGAAGAACGAGCCCATCATCCACAAGACCATCAAGAAGGTCACGGACGACATCGACACGCTCAAGATGAACACCGCCATTGCCGCGCTCATGACGATGGTCAACGAGTTCTACGCCAACGGCCTCACCCGCGGCGATTTTGAGAAGCTGCTGCTCATGCTCTCGCCCTTCGCGCCGCACATGGTCGAGGAGCTGTGGGAGCAGCTCGGCTGCGCCGCTGAGTACGGCAAGATGGCCATGCAGATGCCCTGGCCGGAGTACGACGAGAGCAAGACCGTCGCCGCCCACACCGAGATGGCGGTGCAGGTCAACGGCAAGCTCAAGGGCACCGTCACCGTGGCGATGGACAGCGAGCAGGATGCCGTCGTCGAGGCCGCCCGTCAGGTCGAGAAGATCGCCAAGGCGCTCGACGGGATGCAGATCGTCAAGGTCATTTTCGTCAAGAATAAGCTCATCAACCTGATCGTCAAGCCGCAGTGAGCGAATTTCTGCGAAAAAACGAAAAAGGATATTGACAAGCCGGCGGTTTTTCAATATAATACCCACGTTAGTCATGTCAATGACTCTTAAAGAGCACTCAGGAAACAGCCGGGTGCATCGGAGGGAGGGAAAACATAAATGTCCGAGGTCCATGTCAAGGAAGGCGAGAGTCTGGACAGCGCTCTGAAGAGATTCAAGAGAAGCTGCGCCAAGGCCGGCGTTCTGGCGGAGGTCCGCAAGCGCGAGTGCTATGAAAGCCCGAGTGTGAAGCGCCGCAAGAAGAGCGAGGCTGCCCGCAAGAACCGCAATAAGCGCTATTACTAAGATCATTCAAAAAAAGAAGCATCACAGTTGTGATGCTTCTTTTTTTGAGCTTGGCTTCAGCGCTTGTCGCTCACCGCTTCGCGCGCTGCAAGGTGTCGCTGCGGACGCGCAGGTCGTCCTGCGCGACGGATTCGTTTGGTTTCGCGCCGTGCGCGGCGCGAAATGACGAGGGCTGCTTGCTATCCTGCGCGGGGCGTGCTATACTCGTGCCAAAGGGAGTGGATACGATGAAGGAACACATTCTGGCCTTTGGCTGCGAGACGATCGCGCCGCTGCTGACGCAGACCTTTGCGCCGCGCAAAATGGCGGTGAAGGCCGTGCCGCTTGCGGACTACGCGCAGACGGTCGGCGCACTCGCGGGCGCGGCGGATTGCCTGCGCACGGAGGAGGTCTATGCCGGGCTGCCGCTGGGCGAGCCGATGCTCGTGTTCTGCGGCTTCTACGGCGACCGCATGAACCACGCGCTGAACGCAATGCGACGCACCGGACTGCGCATTCCGTATAAGGCGATGCTGACCGCGGCGAACCGCGGCTGGAGGCCCGCGGAGCTGTTCGCGGAGCTTCAGAAGGAGCACGCGGCAATGACCGCTAAGCGTTGAGCAGCTCCGGCAGGAGGTCGCTGACCTCGGGATACATGAGAAAGGCGGTCTCCATGCCGCGCTCACGTCCGAGCCGGAGCTTGCATCGCAGCGTTTCGGCGGTGTCGAAGAGAACAAAATGCGCCCGGCCCTGCGCGGTGTAGCTGAAATAATTCGCGCACAGCTCCTCGGAGAAAAAGACCGCCGCGCCGCAGCGCTCGCGCCGTGCGGACAGCTCCTCCGGTGTGAGCGGCGTTCCCTCGCCGCTGCGGCAGGGGAGAACGAAGTCCATCGCAAGGCGCTGACAGTCGAGTGCGATGCGCTGCGTGCCGTAGCGCGCGGCGGCGTCTGAGAGCCGTTCACGCAGCGTCCCGCCGGAGAGCGCGGTGCAGATGAGCACACTCGCCTCGGGTACGGCAAAGCGCTCTGGCACATAGAGCCGCCGTCCGCTCTGCGCGAGCATCGCGCCGAGCCGCGAGAGAAAGGGAAGACGATCCTCCCGCGCGCCTCCCTCAAAGTCCGCGAGCACGCCGCCGAAGCGGTGCGCATGGCACTCGCCGAGGATGGCGCGGCAGAGCATGAGCAGCTCCGGCAGAGGACCATTGCAGCGGTCGGAGAGACCGAGCAGGCCGCCCTGCGCTCCGCGCGGCAGCTCGCTGCGCAGCAGCCGCCCGCCGTCGCCGACAGCGTAGGCGATGTGGACGAGCGGCACACGGTAGCCGCGGCAGCTTGCGGCCTCCGCCGGCGTGACCGCGAGAAAGACAGACACAGGCGATACCCCCTTGCAGAAAACGGGAAAAATTGGTAGACTACCAATATAGATATGCACCCGGAAAGGAAACCATGCCGATGCTCCTGACACCTCATTGGGTTTTTGACGATTATACCGCCGTGACGCCGGACTTCCTGCGCGCGCATGGCGTGACGCTGCTGCTCACCGACCTCGACTATACGCTCGCGCCCAAGTCCGTCCGCGAGCCGGACGACGCGGTGCGCGTGTGGCTCGCCGCACTGGCGGCAGCGGGCGTCACCGTCGCCGTTTTGTCGAACAACCGCAGCCCGCGGCGCGTGCAGCGCTTCTGTGCGGGGCTGGGCATCGACTTCGTGGGCCACGCGCAAAAGCCCTCGCGAAAGGGCTACCGCCGCGCGCTGGAGAAGTTCAAAACGCCGCAGGAGCATACGGCGATGCTCGGCGACAAGCTGCTCACGGATATCCTCGGTGCAAAGCGCAGCGGTGTGCTGGCGCTGATGGTGGAGCCGAAGGGCGGCGCGCGCGGTCCGTGGCAGAAGGTGCTCCATGCCCTGCAGGAGCCGTTCAAGCGCGCGAGCGCGCACGACGAGCGCACGGCGCGGCAATAATTTTGCAAAATTTGGCGCAAGATAGAGAAAACTACTTGCAATGAGGCCCTATATGCGGTAAAATACCATAGGTTAAAAACCGATACTTTATGAATTTGAGGAAGTCCGTAGTGATTTCCTCGGGAATATGGAGGAAAAAACTATGGCAACCATTACAGCCGGTGATTTCAGAAACGGCAAGACCTTTGAGATGGACGGCAAGGTCTATCAGGTCGTCGAGTTCCAGCACGTCAAGCCCGGCAAGGGCGCGGCGTTCGTCCGCACCAAGATGCGCAACGTCGAGACCGGCGCGGTCACCGAGACCTCTTTCAACCCCACCGCGAAGTTCGACGAGGCGTTCGTGGAGCGCAAGGACATGGAGTACAGCTACAACGACGGCGATCTCTACTACTTCATGGATCAGGAGACCTATGATATGGTCCCCCTGAACCGCGAGCTGCTCGGCGATGCGTTCCGCTTCGTCAAGGAAAACACCATGTGCAAGGTCCTGTCCGTCAAGGGCCGCGTGTTCGGCATCGAGCCGCCCAACTTCGTTGAGCTGGTCGTTACCAAGTCCGAGCCGGGCGCCAAGGGCGACACCGCCACCAACGTGACCAAGCCCGCCATCGTCGAGACCGGCGCTGAGATCAAGGTCCCCCTGTTCATCAACGAGGGTGACAAGATCCAGATCGACACCCGCACCGGCGAGTACATGGGCCGCGCCAAGTAAAAAAACAAGTCAGCAGGAAACCGTTTGATCTGATCTGAAAGGAGAAGCATTATGGGTATTTCTGAAAAGATCGCTTATCTCAAGGGCCTGATGGAAGGCATGAACGTGGATACGGAGTCCAACGAGGGCAAGCTCTTTGCCGCCGTCGTGGACGTGCTCGATGAGATCGCCCTCGAGGTCGAGGACCTGACCGACGAGGTCATGGAGCTCGGCGACGGGCTGGACGTCATCAGCGACGACCTCTCCGACGTGGAAGACATCGTCTACGACGAGTGGGACGATGACGACGATGATGACGAGGACGACGAGGAAGAGGAGTGCTACGCCACCACCTGCCCCGAGTGCGAGGAGGAGATCTTCTTCGACGACACCATGCTCGAGGACGGTGAGATCATCTGCCCGAACTGCGGTGCGAAGCTGGAGTTCGACCTCTCCGACCTGGCCGATGCCGCGGCCGAGGATAAGGACGAGGAGTAAATCCGCAAAACGAAACGCGCAGCCATTCGGCTGCGCGTTTTTCTATACTTTTTCAGAACGGCCGCTTGGCGACCTCGACGATGGTATCCAGCATCCCCTGGATCTGCGGGGTGAGAACCTTGTTCTTGTGATAGATGACCTGACGGAACTGCGACATTTTGCAGTCCTCGACGCGCACCGCGGCAAGACTCTTTTCATGGATGCTCTTTTTCACGGTGTAGAGCGGCAGGACGGTCATGTACGCGGGATTCTCATACAGCAGGCGCAGGGCGAGCACGTCGTCCTCCAGCTCGAGGAAGGGGCGAATCTCCAGACCCTGACGGGCCAGCTCGGTGTCGAACAGGTCGCGGTAGGCGTTCGTGCGGTTCATCAGGATAAAGGGGTGGTCGACCAGCTCGGCCAGACGGACGCTCTCGCGCGCGGCAAGTGGGTTATCGCGGTTTGTGACCACCACGACCTCCTCCTCGGCCTCAAAGACCTTGACGAACTGCGGGTCGAGCACCTGAGAATCGAGCGTGTAAATGAGGTCGAGCTCGTTTTTGAGCAGCTTATCCTTGAGCGAGGCGACCATGTCGGCGTGCAGGCGCATCATCACATGGGGAAAGCGTTGGCGGAAGGCCGGGACAATGTCGGAGAACGACGCGGTCATAAGGGAATTGAGCGTGCCGACCTGCACCATGCCCGTCAGCTCCGTTTCCTCGGAGGCAAAGACCTGCGCGCGGGCGACGGCGCTGACGATATCGCGGGCATAAGAGATGAAGTTCTTGCCGTACTGCGTGATGGAGACGTTCTTCCCGATGCGGTCAAACAGACGCACACCCAGCTCGCGCTCAAGCTGCTGGATCTGCACGGTGACGGCGGACTGGGAATAGTCCAGCGCCTCGGCAGCCTTGGAGAAGCTGTTGAGCTCGGTGACCTTCAGAAATGTGACAAGATTGCGGATCTCCATGTGCGTGTATCTCCGATTTCAAAAAATTTAAATGATTCTTCAAATATACTAATAAAAAGAATGAATGTTGTCAAGACCATTCCGAAAAGAAAAAAGGGCGTCTGCCCTTTTTTCTTACTGCTTGGAGGAGAGATAGTAGTCGCTCTCGCCGGGATGGTAGAACGGACAGGCAGGGTAGTCCCCGCGCAGGAATTGGGCCATTTCGTCCTCGTCCAGCTCGGCGCCCTGTTCGCAGGTGTAGCAGTCGTACTCCTCGTCGTAGACGTAGTTCATGCAGTCCTCGCAGCGGCTCTGCTTCGCCATCGCGCGCCCTCCTCAGTCCTTGTACTCGATGTGCAGCAGCTCGTGCGCGCGGTCGGCGAGACCGTTTGCGTACATCGCGTCGATGACCGGGTTGCGCTCGCTGCGCTTGAACATGGCGCTGCGGTCAATCTCGTAGAGCCCCTGCGCGCGCTGGAGCTTTTTCGCCATCAGGGCGTAGGGCTGGCCCGCGCCTCCGACGCAGCCGGTGCGGCAGGACATGACCTCGACGAGGTCCGCCTGCACCTCGCCGCTCCGGATCTGGTCGAGCAGCTTCGCGGCGCTGCCGAGTCCGTGGACGATGGCGGCGCGCACCTTGCGGCCGTTGATCGTGACCTCGGCGAAGCGGACGGCGTCCGTGCCGCGGATGCCGCTGTGCTCGATGGTGCGCAGGGCGTTCTTGCTCTTGTCGGTGGTGCAGCAGCGGATGACTGCCTCAGCCACGCCGCCGCTCGTGCCGAAGATCTCCGCCGCGCCGGAGCCCATGCCGTAGGGCAGGTCGGGGGATTCCTTCTCCAGCATCTGGAAGCGGATGCCGGACTCCTTCATCATCTGCACGACCTCCTGCGTGGTGAGCACAAGGTCGACGTAGGGGACGCCGTAGGCGTCGCGGAACTCCTCGCGCCGCGCCTCCATCTTCTTGGCGGTGCAGGGCATGATGGCGATGTGGAAGGTCGTGCGGCCGTCCTCGGCGTCCTTCTTGCGGTAGTTTTCCTTGAGCACGGACGCAAACATCTGCATGGGGGAGCGGGCGGTGGAGAGATTCTTCAGAAATTCGGGCCGCTCGTTTTCCACATACTTCACCCACGCGGGGCAGCAGGAGGTCATCAGCGGCAGGTTCTCGCCGGTCTCGAGCCGGCGCAGGAACTCGGCGGATTCCTCGCGCACGGTGAGGTCCGCGCCGAAGATGGTGTCGTACACCTCGTCCGCGCCCATGATCTTGAGCGCGGTGACGAGCTTATCGAGCACATTTTCGCCCGCGGGGAGGCCGTAGGCTTCGCCGATGGCGACGCGCACGGCGGGCGCGATCTGAATGACGACGCGCTTTTGCGGGTCCTGCAGGGCTTTCCACGCGGGGCCGATGTCGTTCTTGATGGTGATGGCGCCGGTGGTACACACGGCGGAGCATTGTCCGCAGCTGACGCAGTGCGTCTCGCTCAAGGGCTTATTGTCCGTCGTGGCGATGTGCAGGCCCGGGCCACGGCCGGCAAAGCGCAGATTGCTGACGCCCTGCACCTCGTGGCAGACGCGCACACAGTCGCCGCAGAGGATGCACTTGTTGAGGTCCATCGTAACGGAGGGACTGGAGAAGTCCATCTTGACGTGCTCGCGTGTATCGTCGAAGCGGACGCGGTGGATGCCGAAGCGGACCGCCATCTCCTGCAAGCGGCAGGCGCGGTTCTTCTCGCAGGTGGTGCAGTCGCGGCAGTGCGCGGAGAGCAGCAGCTCGATGATCATGCGGCGGTACTTGAGCAGCCGCGCCGTGTTGGTGCGGATGTGCAGCTCGTTTTTCGGCGGCATGGTGCAGGCCGCGTCGATCTTTCCGGTGCCCTCATCCTCGACCATGCACATACGGCACGCGCCGTAAACGGACAGATCGGAATGGAAGCAGAAGTTGGGAATCTCAACGCCGGCCTTGCGGCAGACCTCGAGCACGTTGGGTTCGTTGTCATATTCCACGCGGATGTTGTCCACGTACATAACGCCCTTAGACATCGAGCTCCACCTCCTTGATCGCGTCGAAGGGACAAGCCTCGATGCAGGTATAGCATTTCACGCACTTTTCCGGGTCGATCGAAAACGGCGAGCGGACGACGCCGGTGATGGCGTTCGCATGGCAGTTGCGCGCGCACTTGCTGCACCCGCGGCAGATGGCGGGGTCCACGACCAGACAGATGCGGTTGTAGGGCAGATCGCCCGGCTGGATGGGATAGCGGTAGTCGTTCTCGCACAGCGCGCAGTGACCGTCCAGATGGCCGCGGAACTCCTCGGGGAAGTATTTCACGGCGCTTTGCAGCGTCGAGAACGAGCCGCGCCCGAGGTTGCAGAAGGCGGTGACGGAGATCATCTCGCCGAGGTCCATGAGCAAAGAGAAATCCTCCTCGCTCAGACGGTAATTGCGCAGCGCCCACAAAAGCTCGTTCATGCGCTTGGTGCCCTCACGGCAGGAAACGCATTTGCCGCAGAACTCCGTCTGCGTATACTGCATGAAGCGGCAGGCGACGTCCACCA
>ERZ773181.1148-NODE-1148-length-23259-cov-110.914799_pt1 | contig 23259 bp, 26 predicted proteins | sample MGYA00581001_ERZ773181 | MGnify/ENA primary metagenome ERZ773181 (study PRJEB29015, sample SAMEA2737780) | human gut metagenome | biome: human gut; feature: human-associated habitat; material: faeces | place: China | collected 2012 ...
ATAGGTCGTATCAACTACTCTTATTTAGGTCGCTATCTGGCATCTGTTTCTGTACGTCATGACGGTTCTTCTCGTTTGGCAGAAGGCCATAAATGGTCTGCTTTCCCTGCTGTTGCTTTGGGATGGCGTATCAGCGACGAGAAGTTTATGGAGAGTACTCGTTCTTGGCTCGATAACCTGAAACTACGTATGGGTTATGGTGAGACAGGTAGTACTGCAGGTGTCAATGCTTACTCTTCTGTAACCAATTTGCAACAGGGGTATCTTACCATTGGTGGTGAGAAGATTACTACATGGGGGTATACTCAGACTGTTGCAAACGCAGAATTGACATGGGAGCGTTCAAAGAACTGGAACATTGGTCTTGATGCAGCCTTTTTGAAGGGACGCATTGAATTGAATTTGGATTTGTATAACACAAAGACTACAGGAGTTATTTGGAATAAGAACTTGCCAGCTACTTCTGGTGCTTATAATTCTACTAGCCTATTCAATACTAATGTAAACTTGGCTGAGACCAATAACAAGGGTGTGGAACTTACATTGAATACTCGTAATGTTGTAAGCAAGGACTTTAAGTGGAATACTACATTGACATTTGCATACAATAAAGAGAAGATTGAAAAACTCTCTGGTACAGCTAACGAGAAGGTTATCAACGGCGACCGTGTATACGAAGTAGGTTCAGCTATTAACTCTTACTATGGTTATAAGTTGAATGGCATATGGCAGTTGGATCAGGCTGATGATGCTGCTTGCTTTGGTCAGAAGCCAGGTTCTTTCAATATTGATGTTCCTGATATGGAACGCCATGTTGATGCGAATGGTAAGGTGTATTATACCAAGGTTGATGCTGATGGAGTAGAGCAGACATACAATGCTGAAAATCCATACACAACATCAGCAAACGATTATCAGGTGTTGGGACATAATTCTCCAGACTGGTCACTCGGTTTGCAGAATACATTGAAGTACAAGAATTTCGATTTGAGTATATACATGTATATGCGTTGGGGACAGATGATTAAGTATGATATGTTGACAGAGTATGATCCAACAGGTAGAGACAACTATCCAACCTACTTCAATGTGTGGTCAGAGACAAATCCATCTAATGATTTCCCGGCAATGGATGCTAGTATCTCTAATAAGTTGGCTTATTATCCAGGATTCTCTTCTTTGGCATATGTGGATGGTTCTTTCTTCAAGATCAAGAACATTACTTTGGGTTATAGCTTGCCAACTAAACTTCAGAAGAAGTTGGGCTTGACAAATCTCCGTGTATATGGAACTATTACCAACCCATTGATCATTCGCAAGAGTCACTTGCTGAAGGATTATGATCCAGAAATGAATGGTTCTTACGACTTCCCACTGACAAGACAACTGGTATTTGGTCTTAACGTATCATTCTAATGAACACTTAAAAAAAGAAGAAAATGAATAAGAATATATTAAAATCGTCCTTTGCACTTTTTGCAGCTGCGCTTTTGGCATCATGCTCATTGGATGAATATAACCCAGTGGCAGCAGATACGAGTGCGGGTCTTTCTACTGATTTCGACAAATGGTATGGTATGCAAAGTCGTTGCTACGAGCCTATTTATGGTCAGATGTATACAGTATCAGACTTCTTGTCTGTAGCTGAGGCTGGTACCGATCTTTGGTTGACATCAAAGAATAATGATAATACGAAGGAATTGTTCTATTATGAAGGACTGGTTCCTTATGCAGGTAAAGGTTGGGATAAATTTTTCTCACAGGCTTATAGTGCATTAGGTTATTGCTGTACTACTATTGATAATGGTGAGAAAATGGAGCAGACCGATGCAGTCAAGGAACTTTATGCTGAGGCTCGTTTCCTGAGAGGTTATTATCATCTGATGCTTACCACCTATTATGGTCCTATCACTTTGATGACACAGGATGTAGAGAAAGGTGTCAATCTGAGTCCTAAGCGTAATACCCTTACAGAGATTTACAACTCAGTTATCTCTGACTTGGAGTATGCAATGAATCATTTGAGCATTACTCCTTATAATAATAACCGCGCTCGTGCAAGTAAGAAGTCTGCTGTGGGCTTCCTCTGTCGTGCTTATGCTCAGGCCGCAGGTCAGGGATTGACTGCTCCAGATGGAACTTCCTATTGGCAGAAGGCTGCAGATTTGGCAGCTGATTTCGTAGCAGATACAGAGGCTGGTGGCAGTAAGTATGGTGGTTATCTTTATGGTGATATTGCCGATGTATGGAATCAGGCAAACAACCGCACCAACAAGGAAGCTCTCTTTGTTGCTGCTGGAGTTGATGCTGGCGTAGATACGGAGGTTTGGAACTATTCTACTCCTGGTTCTAATAAGTTATTCTCTTATACTTACTGGGATCCATCCAAGTTGTCTGACATCTCTATGATTAAGAAGGATAAGCAGGACTACCTGTATGGTAGAACAAACAACAGCTTGTATGCACCTAGCAAATATCTGATTGATCTTTACAATCCATCATGGGATAAACGTTGGGAGAACTCTTTCCAGACAGCATTTGGTGGTTTCTCTATGCAGCAGTGTGCGTGGATAGCATATAATAAGGCTATTGCTACCATTAATGATGGTATCATTACCAAGTATGGCTTGGATCCTGCAGTAAAGGGTCAGAAGATTTATCCTTTTGCTGATTGCAATGGCTTCCAGATGGGTTCTACTGGTGGTAACCAGTATACTGCTTCTATCTGGCCAAAGGGTGAAACCTCTGGTGATGTCAATAAACTGGAAAAGACAAAAAATCCATATGTGATAGAGTATGATACAGACCCAGAGTCACATGGTTTGGCAAAGGATGAAAACCGTATCTTCCTCTATCTCTCAAAGGACGATATGACTCAGACAGACAAGAAAGGTCGTGCTTATGCCTGTGTAAACATCAACGACCTCTTTGATGGTAAGGTTTATATCTCTTCATCTACAGGCAATGCTTGGGAACAGAAGTATGGATCAACCAATCCAGCTTGGCAGGCATTCCCTAGCTTGATTAAGTTCCAGTGGAATTATGATGGTGTCTTCAATGGTGGAAATCTTCAGGTGAAGAATGGTGATGTTTTCATCATGCGCTCTTCTGAGATTTATATGATTGCTGCTGAGGCTTATCAGAAATTGGGTGATGGTCAGAAGGCTGCTCAGTATATCAACAAGCTTCGCAAACGTGCTGCACGTGCTGGAGTTGAGGCTTCTACTTATGAGTTGAAGACAGCTTCCGAGCAGGATGTATTGGATGAGTTTGCGCGTGAATTGTGTGGTGAACACCAGCGTTGGGCTCTTTTGCAGCGTCATGGTAAGTTGACTAAGGATTACTTGCAGACTTCTAATCCACGTGCGGCTGAAGCAATTAAGGCTTGTGACAAGTGGCGTCCTATGAGTCAGACGTTCTTGCAGCAGATTGATAATGCTGAGGAATATGGTGATAATGGCTATGGTACAACAGCCAAGTCGGGTCTTGATGGTTACGAACAATAAAATGTTAGATTATAAATAAAATACGGGGTGTGTTCTCATTATTGAGAATGCACCCCGTTTTTATTCCTTACATCTCGCAATTTTTTCTATGTTGCTTCAGTTTATTATACATTTTTGAACGTTTCAATATAGCACGAGCCTTGGCTACTTGTGTTGAGAAGTCAATGGTGCCACGTTTTTCTAATGCTTCATCAGCCGCTTCAACGAAACGGGCTGCTGCTTCACCATGAAGGACAGGTATTGTCTTGAATTCTATTGCCATAATATTCTTTTTAATGAGAAACAAAGTGCTGTTAACAAAGTTCCTCTGTCAGGTAATGGGAGGCCAACGCCTCGATGTCTATCTTGTCTGAAGTTTGAATTTCTTCAATAACAGCCTCTGTGCAATCATCGTTCATGATTACACCAACTGCTTCACTAGGTGTGAGGTTACATTCTTTTGCTATATAACAAGCAATCTGACCTAACACGTATTCGTAATTATGCTTATTTTCCATATTCTTAATCTTTTATGAGTTCATTAATAGCCTTTTGTGTACAAAAGCAATATTGTATATAGCTAAGTCCGAATTGAGAAATCTTAGAGACAAAAGTATTCAAATTACTTTCTTCAAGATAAGTTTCTCCATATTGTTGAATATAGTTTTTTATTTCCTGATCAATAAAAGCATCTGCAACAGGACCAATAACAATATCAAAGTTATGTTTGAATCTGCTTTCTACTCTGTTCTGGAGAATGAATTTTGCCCATTCCGTAGTGAATCCTTCAAAGATTTTAATTCGAAGTCCTTTCTTTTCACTTAAATTGGGGTAGAACAGAAACGCATTGACTGTGATTTCTCCACCATAAAGGAAAATGCTGCGTTTACCCATCTGCCAAGCCCTTTTCCAATTTGCAGTGAGATAGAAGCCTTTACCAAAATCATTTTTGCCTTTACATATAGAAAGGTCTGGGGTAAGTATTTCTGTATAACTTCCATGTAACAATCTCATGATACGTTCATCCTCCCTTCTCTTTTCTTCGTCTTTGCAATATGGTTATTGCAGATATGGGTTAAATCTTGAATGATTTGTTCCCTTGGCATGGTTTGTTCTATTTCCCAGTTTTCCTCAAGAAATCTGATGCCCTGGTTCTTTTGGAGATAGTTGAAAGCCTTCTGTTTGGTAATTCCCTTGTCTTCTGCAAACCAGCAGGCAGCAACTGTGACAAAGATGGTTGCTTTCATCTTTGTTTCTGCTGACGGATACTGGTCGCCAATATAAATATTCAACTTCTCTCCCATAGCTTCCAAGAGGACTGAAGCATCATCTACAGAGATATTGGTTTTGCCGCTTTCTATCTTGCTGATGCTGCTTTTGCCTAGCCCTACATATTTTCCTAGTGCTTCTTGGGACAGTCCTTTTTCCAGTCTGACTTTTTTAACGATACCGCCCAGGAGATTATCTGTATTATCGAATTTCTTTTTCATATCTGTACCTTTTTTGTGCAAAGATAGATAAAGTTTCCCAAACGGGCAACTTATTTAACTTAAAGTAGTGTAAAAAAGAAAATAGGATAAGAAGTAGTTTAGCTACATCGGGACGCAGTTCTTTTATTTCTAAGGAAACTGGCATTTCTTTTGTTGGGATATATGTATAAAAAAAGTATTGGACTTTGATGACAAAAGCCAGATAAAGGCGTCTTTTATTAAACAACAAACATTAAGAATAATGCAAAAAAACAAAATCATCTTGGCTGTAATGGCTCTAGTTATGATGCCTTCAGCTGTATTTGCTCAGTATCCTAAAGTAACGAAGGAGGCTCAGGCAAAACTGGATTCTTTGGAAGCTCTTTGGACAGCCCATTCAGATTCTGCTTGGGCAGTGGCTTTCCCTATCGTGAAACAAGAGGCAATGGCTGGTCGTCCTTATGTGCCATGGGCTTCCCGTCCATACGATTTGCGCCAGGCTAAGATTCCTGCATTCCCTGGTGCTGAGGGTGGCGGTATGTTTACTTTCGGTGGCCGTGGCGGCAAGGTCCTGACTGTGACCAATCTCAATGATGCTGGTCCTGGTTCTTTCCGTTGGGCTTGCGAACAGGGTGGTGCCCGCATCATCGTCTTCAACGTATCGGGTATTATTCATCTGAAGTCACCTATCTCAGTGCGTGCTCCTTATATCACTATCGCTGGTCAGACAGCTCCTGGTGAAGGCGTTTGCATTGCAGATGAAACTTTTGAAATAAATACACATGATGTGATTGTTCGTCATATGCGTTTCCGACGTGGTCAGACAAAGGTTTGGAATCGTGACGATGCCTTTGGTGGTAATCCGATAGGAAATATCATGATAGACCACTGCTCATGTGAGTTCGGTGCTGATGAAAATATTTCTTTCTACCGCCACATGTTTGATTTGCATGATGGACATGGAAGACGTAAGGAACCAACTGTAAACGTAACAGTCCAGCGTACACTTTCTGCTAAGGCTCTTGATACATGGAATCATGCATTTGGCAGCACGATTGGTGGTGAGAATGCAAGCTTTATGCGTAATCTTTGGGCAGACAATACTGGTCGTAACCCTTCTATCGGATGGGGTGGTGTGTTCAACTTCGTGAACAACATCGTTTACAACTGGGTGCATCGTACGGCAGATGGCGGAGAATATTCTACGATGAGTAACTTTATCAACAACTATTATAAACCAGGTCCTCTGACGCAGAAGAATTCTGTAGCTCATCGTATAGTTAAAAGTGAGAGTCGTAGTCAAGGTTTGTTCCCATGGCCTCAATATGGCCGTGTTTATGCAGCCGGTAATATTGTAGAAGGTAACGAGGTCGTAACCAAGGACAACTGGAATGGTGGTGTTCAGATTGGCGATAAGGATTTGAAGAATGGAAAAATGCCTGAGGATATAAAGGCTCTGATGCGTTCTGATGAACCATTTGCGATGCCTTATATTAAGATTCTTCCTTCAGAGAATACTTTTGAAAATGTATTGAACGATGTTGGTGCAATGATTCCGACACGTGATGTGATAGATGAACGAATCATACATGAAGTTAGAACTGGTGAAGTTTACTATGCAAAGAAATTGCCAAAGAAGAACCCTTATGGTGATATGTGGGGATTGGCAGATGAATCGAAGAACGATGAAGGTACTTTTAAGCATCGTCGTCTGGACAAGGAATCCTATAAGTTGGGTATCATCACAGACATCTGCCAGGTTGGTGGATTCCCTAAATATAAGAAGGTGAAGCCTTATGTAGATACAGATGGCGACGGTATGCCTGATGAGTGGGAGATTGCCAACGGCCTGAATCCTAACGATCCTAGCGATGCCAACAAGGATTGCACTGGTGACGGATATACCAATATCGAGAAGTATATCAATGGTATCAGCACCAAGGAAAAGGTGGATTGGACTGACATGAAGAACAACCACGATACTTTGGCAGAGAAGGGTAAACTCTTTTGAACAGTTATAAAAAACTCTGATGAAACAAGAGGTATGAAAAGATTATTTTCTATATGGATATTTACGTTAGTAGGGGTTGTGCAAATCTTTGCGCAACCCTTCGCGTTTGATTTTAGCTACGTGGGTTACCAGCAGAGCGAAAAGGAGATTCCGGATGCGGACGTTGTGGTCTTCGTAAAATGGAAAGAAGGCGACCAGAGCGCTCGCATACAGAAAGCCATCGACTTTGTTTCTGCCCGCAAAATGGATAAGAAGACGGGACTACGAGGGGCTGTCTTGCTCGACAAGGGCGTATTCGAACTCTCACAGCCACTTCGCATCCAGACTTCGGGCGTGGTGCTCAGAGGTACTGACCGCAATCAGACGGTGCTATATAAAAAAGGTGTAGACCGTGGGGCGGTGGTGTATCTGGAAAGCGAAAAGCAGATGCAGATGCTGGGCGAACCAATGAAACTGTCTGCTCCCTGGAAGTTGGGAGAGCGGAAGGTGACACTGCCTGCCGGCTGCAAGATGGGCGATGAGATCCTGATTGTCCGACCTTCTACCAAGGAATGGATTCAGAAGATGGGCTGTGCTGACTTTGGTGCAGGCAAAGATATGGGCTATTGGGGCTGGCATCCGGGAGAAATCGATGTGCGCTGGACCCGTAGTGTGGTTTCTGATGGAAAGGGAGGATTGCAGTTGGATGCTCCTTTATCCATGTCGCTCGGTCAGGATGATGCGGAATGCTTCGTTCAGCGCATCGCCGGTAATGACTGGCGCTTGAAGAATGTGGGTGTAGAAAATCTCACGATAGATTCTGAATATGATACTACCAATCCGAAGGATGAAAACCATGCCTGGGAGGGTGTATATATTAATAAGGTGAAAGATGGTTGGGTGAGAATGGTGAATTTCCGCCATCTGGCTGGTTCGGCTGTAGTAACCCAGCGTGATGCTTCCCGTATCACGGTAGAGGATTGCATTTCTCAGGCTCCTGTCTCTGAAATCGGTGGCTACCGTCGTCGCACCTTCCTCTGTATGGGTGAACAATGTCTGTTCCAGCGTTGCTATTCTGAACAGGGCATGCACGATTTTGTGGCTGGTCTCTGTGCAGCGGGTCCTAATGCCTTCGTACAATGCGATGGTTATGAATCGCTGGGTTATAGTGGTGCAGTGGGACCTTGGTGTACAGGATTGCTCTTCGATAATGTGAATATCGATGGCAACGACATCAAGTTCTGCAATCTCGGTCTCGAAGGCTACGGCATCGGATGGAATACAGCCAACAGCCTCGCTTACCAATGTACGGCTGCCGGAATCTTTGCAGACAGCATTCCTGATGGCAGCAACAACCATGTGTTTGCCTGTTGGGCGCAGTTTAACGGTTCTGGCGATTTCCTGCAATGTAACAATCATGCCAAACCATGGAGCCGCTTTGCCTCTCTTCTGGAGAAACGACTGGGTAGGGATGTCTCTGCCCAATGTCGTGTGCTGGAGAGAGAACGCAACAATGTGAGCAACAATCCTACCTATGATGTGGCACAGAAGATGGTAGAGGAGGCGCGCAAACCTCGCATCACCATGCAGATGTGGATAGCAGACAACGCCCGGTTCATGGCTTCTGTTTCTCCTGTCAAGGCTATGGATGTGGATAAAATCAAGGAACGTTCTAAGAAAAAGGCGGATCTTGCCCATGCCGGGAAGCCTGTCTTCGCGATAAAGGAGGGTAAGATCATGGTGGCTGATACGCTGTTGAAGGGTGCAAGAATGAATACCCCTTGGTGGAACGGACGTGTTCGTTACTCGACTTTCCCTAAGATTGCCGATGCCGTGACCCGTTTTGTGCCGGGAATGGAGGGACAGGGCACTACAACCCGTGTGGATAGTGTGGTGGCTCATCTTCGTGATAAGCATGTGGTGCTCTTCAACCAGAACTACGGCTTGTGGTATGACCGTCGCCGTGATGACCACGAACGTGTGCGCCGCCGTGATGGAGATGTCTGGGCTCCGTTCTATGAGCAACCTTTTGCCAGAAGCGGACAGGGCACGGCTTGGGACGGACTGAGTAAGTATGACCTTACAAAGTTGAATCCGTGGTACATCAGCCGCATTAAGGAATTGGCAGAAAAGGGAGCCAAGAATGGTTTGCTGGTTATCAACCAGCACTATTTCCAGCATAATATCCTGGAGGCAGGTGCCCATTGGGTAGATTGTCCATGGCGCCCGGTCAACAATATCAATGGTACGGTGTTCCCTGAACCTGTTCCTTTTGCCGGCGATAAGCGTGTATGGATGGCAGAATACTTCTATAATATAGATAATCCGGTGATGCGCCAGCTGCATAAGCAGTATATCATGAAGATGCTGGATGCCTTTGCTGATGAGCCGAACGTGATTCAGTCGATTGGCGAGGAATATACGGGCCCTTATCATTTTACGAAGTTCTGGTTGCAGACCGTAGCCGAATGGGAGGCTAAGACGGGCAAGCATGTCTGGGTGGCTTTGTCGTGCAACAAGGATGTGCAGGATGCCATCCTCCAGGATCCGGAGTTGAGAAAGGTGGTTGACATCATTCATATTGAACAGTGGTATTATACCCAGAAGGGACTTTATGCTCCTGAAGGAGGCAAGAATCTGGCACCTCGCCAGTATCAGCGTCGCCTTCGTCCGGGCAAGGTTACTTATGATGATGTCTTCAAGAGTGTGAGCGAGTATCGTCAGGCTTATCCTGAGAAGGCTGTCATTTACAGTGGGGCTTCGGCACCCGAGAATGGCAAGGCGGTGATGGATGCTGGCGGCTCTTGCCCGAATGTGAAGTAATATGTAATAAAAGTAGAGAAGATGAAAAGAATGATAATAACAGAATCTGTAAGAAATCTTTTATTGGATTCCGACTTTCTGGAGTCGGTATTCGGTTCTTCTATTGTAGAACCGGATGCCAACTCTGGGAGGTCGGCATCTTCTCGAAAGTTTGAGAAAATGTATCTTCCTGCCGAAATAGAGCAGGCAAAATATGTTCTTCTTCATCTTGACGAGATTTCGGGCTTGTTGTCTGAAACTGACATAGAAGAACTGAAAAATCGCATAAAAAGCCATTTGTACCCTTAAAATGGGAGGAAAAATACACTGAATACCAATTTTTCCCATTCATTTACCTGATTTTTCCTTAGAGTTTGCCGCATTTAGGCTACTTTTGCACCATCAACAAACAAAAGTACACCTAAGATGAAAACAAACTACAATAACATTAGAGAAAGAGAGGAAGCAGCACAGACGTTGCTCGCTGCCTATTGCCAAGGCGACCAGAACGCTTTCATGTCTTTATATGATATGTACGCGGAAATGTTGCTCAATTATGGTCTGTGTATTACATCAGACAAAGAACTTGTAAAAGATTGTGTACAAGATGTGTTTATCAAACTCATCTCTAAAAGCCAGGATTTACAAGTTACAAAGGTAACCTCTTACCTGCTCATTTCTCTCCGCAACAGATTGCTGGATGAGTTTCGCCGCAAGAACTATATGACGGAGACTGCGGTGGAGGATATCCGTATCTCTACAACTGTAGAAGATGTGGAAAACTCTTATATCCTTGATGAAAGTTCGCTCAATAATGTTAGTAAGGTACAGATCCTGATGGATGAGCTGACACCACGCCAGCGCCAGGTGTTCACCTTATATTATATAGAGCAGCGCAAATATGAGGACATCTGCGACATCATGCAGATGAACTATCATAGTGTACGCAACCTGGTACATCGTGGCATGTTGAAGTTACGTGCAGCCGTAGCAGTATAAACTCTTCTGAAGGAGAAAGGTGTTTGACTGATGTTATTGGTAGACCCGAAATAGAGATTTGCACTTTAGGTTAATGATAATTTAAAATAGGTTTATTATAGTTATAAAAAAAGGCAGGGGACTCCGTGAGGAATCTCCTGCTTGTTTTTTTATGCCTTGTTGTTTCGCTTTACCCCAGCAAAGCTTCCGCTACCTTGATGTCGAATGGGGTAGTAATCTTGATGTTCTCACGGTTACCCTCTACCATGGCTACCTGACAGCCAAGACTTTCTACCACCGAAGCATCATCGGTAAACTGTTCCTTGTATTCCTGGTTGAAAGCCTGCTTTGCCAGACCGATGTCGAAGGTCTGGGGAGTCTGCACTACGCGGTAATCGCTGCGCAGCACGTTCTTTCCGCCTCCGTGCTGGTCAATATAGCGCAAGGTGTCGGTTACGGCATATACAGGGATGGCTGCATATTCTTCGCGAGCCGTCTCGAAACATTCTTCGATCACTTCCTTAGATACGAATGGGCGCACACCATCGTGAATGCCCACTACGCCATCTTCATCATCAGGAATGAGTGCCAGTCCGTTTTTGGATGACTGGAAACGGGTATCGCCACCATTGGCTATCTGGTGTTTGATATCAAAATGATGCTCCTCGCAGAGCTGGTGCCAGTATGCCTGCTGACTCTCCGGCAGAACCAGAATGATGTTCAATGCTGGGTTGTATTCATGAAAACGCTCTATGGTGCGCATCAGGATAGGCTTGCCCGCTACTGGCAAGAACTGTTTGGAAATTTCACTTCCCATGCGGAGGCCCTTGCCTCCGGCTACTATGATTACGTAATCCATTTTTTAAGTGAAGAGTTAAAAATGAAGAGTGAAGAATTCTAATCCTGCCTTTCTTCACTCATTGTTATTACTTGCTCTGCATGAGATGATCATACATCATGCCATCCTGCAGGGCAGCCACAGTTTCCTTGCTTACGAAGTAACTCAGTATCTTATAAGCGTATGGGAGGGTTGCGGCAGGACCTTCGCCTGTAATCACGTTGCCGTCTTCCTGGAAGAGGGTGGCGGTATATTCGGTGTTCTCGCCGAAATACTGCTCGAAACCAGGATAACAGGTAGCCTTCTTTCCTTCGAGGATGCCTGTGCTTGCCAGAACCATTGGGGCTGCGCAGATGGCACCGATTCGCTTGCCAGCCTTGTGCTGTGCGATGAGCGCCTGGCGCACACCTTCGTGCTCGTTGAGGTTTGTACTGCCTGGCATTCCGCCTGGAATCATCAGCATGTCAGCATCTTCAAAGCTGGCAATATCCTCAAACTTCAGGTCAGCCTTGATGGTTACACCATGCGATGTTTCTACCCATTCAGTACCCGTTACACTTACAGTCTTGATGTCTACACCACCTCTGCGGAGGATGTCAACCGGAGCCAATCCTTCGATTTCCTCGAAGCCATTGGCAAGAAATTCATATACCTTTGCCATAATTTATTCGTTTTTTGTTTCGTTATTCGAATTATATTATTACCTTTGCAAAAGTAAGAATAATAATTGAAATAACAAAATAAATGGCACAGCAACATTTAAAATTCGCAATATTTGGTAATGAATACCAGGCTAAGAAGTCGGCTTCGATAGAGAAAATCCTTCTTTATCTTGAAAAGAAGGAGGCTGAAGTTTATGTGGAGAATGCTTATTATGAGTTTCTTACCCGCGACCAGCAACTCGATGTGAAGGCGGCTGGGGTGTTCGAGGATTACAACTTTGATGTGGATTATGTCATCTCTATGGGTGGTGACGGTACCTTCCTGAAGGCGGCGAGCCGGGTGGGAGCCAAGGGTACGCCTATCATCGGTGTGAATATGGGCAGATTGGGCTTCCTTGCCGATGTGCTGCCTAGCGAGATAGAGTCGGCGCTGGACAGTCTTTATGCTGGTGAATGTCTGATAGAGGAGCATGCGGTGATTCAGGTTGAGGCTGAAGGAGGCGTTCTGGCTGGCAATCCGTTCGCACTCAACGATATTGCCGTGCTGAAGCGTGATGATGCTTCGATGATTTCCATCCGTACGCAGGTAGATGGCGAATTCCTCGTCACTTATCAGGCGGATGGTCTGATTGTTACTACGCCAACAGGTTCTACAGCATACAATCTATCTAATGGCGGACCTATCATCATTCCGCAGAGTGGCAGCATCTGTCTTACTCCGGTGGCTCCTCACAGTCTGAACATCCGTCCTATCGTCATCAACGATACGGCAGTCATCACGCTCGATATCGAGAGTCGCAGCCACAACTATCTGGTAGCCATCGATGGACGCAGTGAGCGTATGACGGAGGAAACCCGCCTCATCATCCGAAAGGCTCCTCATAGCATCAAGATTGTGAAGCAGCGCAACCAGCGTTATTTCTCTACCCTGAGAGAGAAACTGATGTGGGGTGCTGACCAGCGCGAAAGATAAGTAGAATAAGAAAGATAATTAAAATAAGAAAAGAGGTATATCCCGAAGATGACTCTTGGGTATACCTCTTTTTCCTAACCTAAAACAACTAACTAATAATTTTGTTCACACAAAACTAAACCTAAAAACATAAACCTTAATAAACCTAAAAACTTAAAACTGAAAAACTTAAACTAAAAACTGAAACTATTCTTTGAACTTATTTGTTGTATTCTTATCTGATAATCACTTTCTTTCCCTGGTGGATGTAAACACCATTCTTTGCAGGCTTCTTACCCAATTTCATACCGCTAAGTGTATACCATGCATTGTCTGTTGTGGTATTGCTTATGGTTGGAGTTCCTGTGATGCCTGTTGGTGCCCAGATGGCGGTAACATCCTTGCAGGTGTATTTGCCTTGACTCTGTGTAGTGGTAATCTCATAATACTTGGTGCTGTTGCCGGCATTCAAGTCTATGGTCTGCTTCTTGCCTGTTCCATTTCCCTGATTGAAGATGATGTTTACGATAGCATCCTTGCTTTTAATCTTGAAGTCCATATAGTACCACTTCTTTCCGTTCAGCGTTTTGGTTGCTGTAACAGCAGTACCTGGCCAGGCTTGTGTAAAGGTTTCGCTGGAATTCCATGCGTAGAAATACATGGCTGCCCCCCAGTTGGTTACCTGGTCGGCATTGGCATATATGGTGATGGTATATGGCTCGAATGCCTTGATGGTATAATTGTAAGTACGGATACCTGTTACGGTTCCGTTGCTGAGCAAGCCAACCTTCAAGGTGCAGGTCTCATCTATGTTGATGGTGCTACCTGTAGCCACCTGCTTGCTCTTGGCTGTAGGGGCTGTGCCGTCAGTGGTGTATACCAGTTTGGCATTGCTGTTCTGACTGACAGCCGTAAGCTTAGCCCTGAATCCTGCCTCGTATTCGCCTGATGGAATGTTGCACCATGCGGTTTCTGCAGATTTAGAAAGATAATAACGATAGTGGTATCCTTCGAGAATCTGTGTATAGTCGGCACCTGGAGTATATGCCTTGGTGTTGTTTCCTACAACCACGATGAGCTTAGCCTTGTCGCCGGTAGTCTCATTGGCAAAGCATGCGATCTGCGCCATCTTGTTGGTATAATTGCTCATGTTGGTGATGCCTGCAAGTTTGCGGGCTTCAATCATGCTCTTGATTTCTTTTTTGTATGCTCTCCAGTGTGGATGGAACACGCAAGGAGTTCCCGGCATGGCGAGCATATAGGCATTGGCAGCAAGCGTATCCCGCTTAAGAGGATCCAGCGGCTCTTTTTCAGAACGGTATTGCATGTCGTGATTCTCTACGAATGTGATGGCATACTGACGATAAGTTGGGTCATGCATCAGATTGATATCGCTCTTCAACTTCGACCAGTTTGGTGATGAAACAATCATATTGTCTTTTACGCCTACTGCATCACGTACATTATAACGGAACTGGAAGTCGAAGGCTGCACTCTTCTTGTTGGTGCTGTTTATCCAGTTGATGATAGATGGGTTTCCGTCCCAATATTCACCTACCGAGTATTCTATACCTGTTGCATCATTGTAGTCACCCACGTGGGTACCGCTGAAACCCTTTACCATGTCGTAGCGGAAACCGGTATATCCCATATCCTCCTTCAGGAATTTCAGATATGCCTTGATAATCTTCTGTACGTTCTCGCTCTTATGGTCAATATCACGGCATCCTCCAAAGTCGGTTCCCTCATCATCGTTATTGCTGAGGCTAACCCCGTCTTTTTTTGCTTGTGTAGCAGTTTTTCCACCATCATCATTCTTGCAGATATCGGTAGACAACATCTGGTAGGTCACTCCCTTGTAGGTTTCTGCAGGGAAGGTATACCAGCCGTCTGTATTGCGATGATTGACCACAACATCAGCAATTGCGCCTATGCCGTTGGCTTTGAATTTGGCAATCAGACTTCTGAGTTCAGCCTCAGTTCCGAATGAGGAGTTCTGGTTGAAATAATAATATGGCATATAGCCCATCACCTGTGTGGTTTCGATACATTTTCCGCTTTGTGGAAGCCATACTAGGTCGATGAATCCTTTCATATCATCGGCTTGCTTCTCTAAAACATTCCATTGGGAGTAGTCGTAAGAATCCCATGAGAATCCTTGCAGCATGACGCCACTATAGTTAACAGGCCAACCTTGTGCAAACATATTGATGCTTGCCAGTAAAGCGATAAGTGTAAAGTATATCTTCTTCATAATTATCTTTGTATTTTGTGATTATTATTTTATGTTTAATTGCAAGTTGTATTGTTATACGTTGGCAAAGTTACGATTTATTTCATTAGCTTGTTCAAAAATTGATGCAAATCAAGCGAATAAATTGTGCAAACGTTTGCATTCCGGTACGCTTTTCTTCTATTATATAATTAAGGTATATGTAGTTTTAGAAGATAATTATTATTAAAAAACTGGAAAACATTTGGCGGTCTCGTTTTTTATTGCGTAATTTGCGTTGCGTAAAAAGCGCAATGAACGTTTGTATAATGAATGATAACAAGATATGGCAAGATTGAACAATCCTTTTGTGGGCGATAGTTCGTGAGCATTTGGTATCTTCGCCGTTGAGGCAGCAGTTTATCAGCACCCACCATCTTCCGGCTACGAGCAGCGTGAAAACGGCATTAAAGGCATTGGTAGATAAGCAGCTGGTAAGTAAGACTCCGACTGGCTATCTGGTTAGTGACCGCTTCTTTGCGAAATGGCTGGTGAGAGGAGGAATCATAGCCAACCGAGGAAATGAAAATTACGTCCCAATGCTTGGCTATGGTGAGATGGATGATAACAATGCCGCAACTTATACGATGCAAGGAATCAATTATAACGATGCAAGGAAGCCTTTCTTGCGATTGCGTGACATTTGTCATGCGTTTATACGACACTTGTCGTACGGCCGTATGACAAATGTCGTATAATCACATGACATATATCAAAGTATAAATAAACCTAATATTTTACACCAAAAGATACAAGTTATCACATTATTATATATATATGCATCATCTTTCATAGAAGACAAAGAATGCGAATTCAACAAGCAAGTGCAAAAATCCATCCCATTGTCTGTTAAAGAATATGATCATAAAAATCTTGAAAACGTGCAGAAGGCTTAATACGATTTACATAACGTAAAGGCATACAAAAAAGGCGGCTCCCGATATGTTCGAGAGCCGCCTGGTAATATATATATCACGCATATTCTTGATGTCCTCGTCATACAGCTCTAGTTCCTCTCGGGAGAGCTTGCGGAGGTCGCCTATTTCTGCCAACTTGCGGAAGACTGGATACTTCTCGCTGAATGGCATCTGTTCAAACATGTTCATATTCTTTCCTCCTTTTTATATTGTTTTATTCTTTGGATTCTCTTTTGGTTTCTATAGAAAATTTCAGCACTCCTAAATTTACCCCAAAAGTCAATCTGCGCATTTTTAATGGCAGCTTATCTGCGAAGACTTCGTTCATGGCAGCTTGTATCTTACCTTCTGTTGCTTTGTCTGGTAAAATACCATGCTCCTTTGCATCTTCATTCACCTTATCTATAGTTCTTGCCAATTTGCGAAGTTGAGTGAAAGTATCAATGATGGCAATGGTTGTACTGATGGCTAAATCACCTTTCAGAATTGTGGCAAGCATATAAAGTCCTTGTTCAGTAAATGCGTGAGGTGCAACAGTGGAATGCTTGAGGGTATTGAACCGGTGGAAATTTTCCACCAGTTCCTGTTTCTCGCTGCTATTCAGTTCAATAATATAACCAGGGGGAAACTTTTTGGGGTTATTTTTAACCGCTTTGTTTATATCTCTGGTTTCTACTCCATACAATTCAGCAACATCTCTGTCAAGGATAACTTGCGTATCCCTGATGATAATGATTTTACTTTCTGTTTTTACAATATCTTCTTGATGTCCCATAATTTCTTTTTTATAGCTTTTCTTCTGCAAAGATACGACTTTTCCTCGTAACTTCCAAGGTTTTAGGGAAAAAATACTTGAAAAGGATGGGGAGAAAGAAAAATAGGCGACTCCCGGATTGGAGGAGAGTCGCCTATTCTATGAGTTTTTAACCAAATCAGTAAAGTTCGACCAACTTTCAACTTTGAATCCTCTTAGATCTCTGACTGATTTCTTAAACCACTCTATTTTAGAAAGCTCCATAACTGTTTTTACAAGTGCAGTCAAATCATCATTCATCGTCATGTATGTACTGCCTTGCACCCACTCGAAACCATTCTTCTTTAGAAGCTCTTTTATTTCGTAGTAAGCTTTGTTGTAAGGTTCGCCATAGTATTTCTGTAAATCAGAAATTACCATATCAAATGCTAGTGCGTACATACTGTCTCCTTTACTGGTTCAAATAAGTCCTTATATCCAAAGAATATGTTTCCATCTGCGGTTTTTGCGGAGATGACAATTCCTACGAAAGGATTGTTCTCAACTTCAATCACTTCGCCCTGTGTCCAGTCTTTGGCATGTGTCAAGTCTGGAGATATTAATACTTTGTCGCCTGTTCTCATAATCATAAAAATATAAATGTTGTACTTATTCGTCTGCAAATATACGACTTTATCCTGAAACTCGCAAGGATTTAGGGTGGAAAAGTTTTTTTGAGAAGAAAATAGGCGGCTCCCGATATGTTCGAGAACCGCCTAGTAATCTCTTCTTATTCCTTCATTTTCAGAATTTCCTCCAGTGGAAGCTCTGTGGCTGTTGATACTTGCTCATCAGAAAGGCCCATTGACAGAAGGCGGCGAGCTGTGGCTAGCTTTTCTTTTTCCATACCTTTCGCCATACCTTTTGCCATACCTATTTCCATCCCTTTCTTTTCATCAAACTTTCTGGTGGCATATATATCACGCATATTCTTGATGTCCTCGTCATACAGCTCGAGTTCCTCTCGGGAAAGCTTGCGGAGGTCGCCTATTTCTGCCAACTTGCGGAAGACTGGATACTTCTCGCTGAATGGCATCTGTTCAAACATGTTCATATTCTTCACTATATAAATCCAACAATCAAATATATCCATACACTCTGCCTCCGTGTGCTTGTCGAACAGTGGCTGTTAGATTAATTATAATACAATGTTTGTAATAGAGTATTTCATTCTAAGCACTGTTTGATTAAGTCGTGAGCATCTTTTGCATGATATACTCTGCCTGCTTTAACATCTTCTAGGGCTTCTTTAATACCACTTTTCTTTTCGGTTTGAATAACCCAGCCAAACTTCTTTGCCAGTTTCTTTAATAAGTTGAAGTCAACTTGCGGAACAGTTATAGTTGTTTTTATATTATTTATAGCTACATTCATATTGCTTTCCTTTTAATGTTATTTTTAATTTGCCGCAAAGATACGACTTTTCCTCGTAACTTCCAAGGTTTTTGGGAAAAATGTAGGGATGATGATAATGAAAAAATGAGGGTTTCAACATAAAGTTACCTTCAGAAATAGCTTCTCAAAAATAACAATTAAAATTTCATTCTCCTTTCATAATCATCAGAATATGCTTATAATCAGTTGCTTAAGTGTGAAGGGAGAATTCTCTGAAACAACAATAATAATCAGTAGATAGGACTATTCATATAAGGAGAAAACAACTTAGTCTAAGGGAGAAAGCAACTATCACAAAAGGAATAGAAAAGGCTTCTTTGTATCGGATGACCTGGGTCATCCATATAGATGACGGTAGTGAGCCATATAGATGACTCGAGTCATCCATATAGACGAACTTAGTCGTCCAGCCGATAACTCACCCCTTTTCTCCTGCCAACATCTATCCCTCATCCTTCTGGTTACTATCCTTTATCCCAGCATTCATAACAAAGACACCCACTATTCATTATCAAAACACCCACTATTCCCTATCGGAGCAAGGCACATCGCCATATTTAAGCTTAGCCATCAATTACCATCTCAAAATAAAGAGATTTTTCGGCTCAGGGGAGATTGTCCGTGGATAAGACAATCTCCCCTGAGCCTTTTTCTTTCCATTCTTGGTAATCGCTTTTTGAGTTATATACATTAGTTCATTCCTGCAGAATGGCACTTTTCTATATTTTGAGCATTAATAATTTAAACTGTTTTTGTCTAACAAGAAGTCTTTCAGCCCGATTGTAAGGATGCCATCTTCATTTCTCTTGGGCTTGATATCATCTTTCACAATGATTATTTTCTTGAAAGAGTCCTTAATTCTCAATAGTGATGCCGATTCCTGCGCCTCTTTTTCTAATGTTGGCATGGCGAAAGCTGACTGAATGTAATATCGCTGACTTCCTTGATTCACCACAAAATCCACCTCCAACTGCTTTCTGAACAACTTGCCACTTTTGTCTGGCTCTCTGACTTCCACCATACCCACATCTACATGATATCCTCTCGTACGCAATTCATTGTATATGATATTCTCCATGATATGTGTCTCTCCTTGCTGGCGAAAGCCTAAGAGAGCGTTTCTGATTCCAAGATCCGAAAAGTAATATTTTGCCAAGGTGTTGATATACTTCTTCCCCTTGATATTATATCTGATGGACTTTTCCACAAGAAACGCATCTTCTAAAAAACCTAGATACTTGTTTATCGTCTGATGATGAATGGCCACATTCTTGACACTCTTGAATGTATTGGCAAGCTTCGTTGGATTGCATGGAGCACCAATGGAAGAGGCGATAATTCGCAGCAATTCATCAAACTCTCCCATGTTTTTTATCTTATGGCGTTCCAACACATCTACGAGATACACACTCTTATACAAGTTATTCAGATAATCTTCTTTTTTCTTATCTGTATCAAGCGTCAAAATAAGAGGAAGCCCTCCGTATGTATAATAATCTTTCCATGCATTGTCTATTGTCCCTTTATATCCTTCACAGTATTCAGAGAATGACAATGGAAATAAATGTATCTCATCACCTCTACCACGGAACTCTGTCACTACATCCGTCGATAGAAAATGCGAGTTGCTGCCTGTAACATATACATCTGCATTTGATATTATCAAAAAGTGGCAACATTACCACTTTTCGTCACTGCAAAGATACAAAAAATATCTAAGAATGCGCAACTTTATTATCAAAAAGTGGTAAACTTACCGTTTTTCGTCACTAAAAAGGCTCAAACGAAGGCTTTTACCATGATTTACAAGCAAAAAGTGGTAGTTTTACCACTTTTCGTCACTTTCCCATTTTCTAGTTCCCCAAAAATGACATAAATGGTTCAGAAGAGATTGTCTATCCACGGACAATCTCCCCTGAACCGATTTTTCCTTTCACACTTAACTCTCTTATTTTCAATACAATCCACATTCCGTGAAAGGAGATTTATGATTCACCTTAAATATTTCTAACTGTACGGTTGAAACGAAAAAAGGCAGCTCTCGGAATTGAGAGTCGCCTATTGAATATTATTCTTGATTCCATTCGTTGAGTCCCTTTTCGATTTCTTCAATGGAAGGAAGGCTACTGCGAAAATCTTTCGGCAGAGCTTGACCTAATTCATAGTCAGATACACCAATTGGCTTCTGTATATCACGAAGCGCATATTCTGCTTTTATTCTGTCTTTGGTCTTGCAGAGAAGCAGGCCGATAGTCTTGTTGTCGCCTTCTCTGCAAAGCGTGTCATCTATGGCAGAGCAATAGAAATTGAGCTTACCGATGTATTCGGGCATGAAGTCTGTGGCTTTCAGTTCTATAACTAAATACCTGTGCATAAAGGTGTTATACATCAGCATATCGATATAATAGTCATCACCTGAGACCTCAATGTGATATTGTCTTCCCATAAAAGCGAAGCCAGCTCCCATTTCGACCAAGAACTTTTCGATATGTTTGATGAGCCCAATCTCAATGTCTCTTTCGTCATATTGGTCGGTGAAAGTGAGCATGTCGAAAATATAAGGGTCTTTCAACAACGATTTTACCTCTAGTGCTTCTGTAGCAGGGAGCGTTGTGTCGAAGTTATTGGCGAGAGCGCCATGCTTGCCATAATAATCGAGCTTGATGGCTTCTGTTAAGTATCTTGTCTGCCAATGCCCTATAATGCATTGTATCATGTACCAATATCTTGCTTGAATATTTTTTACTTGCTGTATGAGAATGATATTGTGAGTCCAAGATAAGTGCTTGATAGGTAGTTCGGTCGGGGCGTTTCCTAATTGCGCAATCATTGATTGCGTAATTGGGATATTTCTAACTTTAGCCATGGTCAACTCCTTGTTGTACTCATTATAGAACTGCATCATGCACTGCATGTTTCTTACGGAGAATCCTTTCCTTTCAGGATACTCATTCTTAAGATCTACAGCTAGGCGCTGTAGAGTCTTCTTGCCCCAACCATCAGTCTCTTGGCTTTTGGTAAGCATTTCACCGATGTCCCAATTCATACGGAGCAACTCCTCGTTTGCTGCGTACATGGCTTTCTGTTGGGCAAAAGAAACACGATGCTTGATTTGTCTCAACAAAGAAGGATAACCTTGGAAGTTTCCCATGCCTAATTCTTTATGTTCAATTTCTTGTTTCATATAGAAGATTGTTAGTTTTAATCTGCAAAGAAAATGCAAACGAGCGCAAAGAAAGCTTGCTTTCAATTTGCCGAGTGCAGCTTTTCTTCTGCAAAGATACGACTTTTCCTCGTAACTTCCAAGGTTTTAGGGAAAAAATACTTGAAAAGGGGGAGGAGAAAAAGAAAATATGCGGCTCTCGGAATTGAGAACCGCATATTGAATGTTATTCTTTAATCTTCTAATAATCTCCAAATGTTTAGGGGGATATTATTCTTCCTTGTTTTTTAGCAAGTCCATCATTTTCTTCATATCAGGCAAAGCCTTGCGTAACCTTTCAGGCATGTCATCCAACGTCTTGTAGGTAGCAACTCCCATCGGCTTGCTGTAGTCTCGAACAGCATATTCTGCATAAGAGTAGTTTGCTGATTGGCAAAGAATGATTCCAATAGACGGATTCTCGTGTGGCTTACGCACCTTGTCGTCGAGAATTTGGAGATAGCCAAAAAGTTGCCCAAGATAAGAGGTCTTAAACTCGCCAAGTTTTAGCTCTATGCAAACCATGGCGTTCAATTCTCGATTGAAAAACAGCAGGTCTGGGAATTGTTCAACACCATAGATTTTCAAATGGTATTGGTTGCCGATGAAAGCAAAGTCTCTGCCAAAGGTCATGATGAAATTCTTGATGTTCTGAACGATGCTTTGTTCTACAACTCGTTCGTCGACATCTATTTTTTCGCGTTCCCCAATCTCTTCTACATTGATAAAGTCAAGTAGATATTCATCCTTGAACATTTCTACTGCACGTCGAGCTTCCCTAGGATTGTTGATGGTCCTGGTAAAATTGTTAGGCATGCGTCCTTGGCTATGGTAAGCATCCTCCTTTATAAGTTGGCGGAGCTTCTTTACGGAAAGATGTTCCTCTACAGTGCGGTGAATATAATAAAAGCGTGCCGAAGTTTCTTTTGGTCCACTAATGATGGCAGAGTGGTGTGTGAATGGTACTTTAAAGAAGTCCTCAACAGGAAAATCTGGAATATTAGAAATAGATAAAGTATGGAATATATCTATCTGATTTTCACTATTTTGTAATTCAGCGGTTGCAACCGCTGAATTCTCAAAGCACAATTCGGCGGTTGCAACCGCCGAATTGCTGTCAAGCATATTCCATGCTTCATAAAAACGTCTCATATCCTTCATTTGAGTTTCCGAGAATCCTCGAAGACCTGGTAGTTCCTTGCGAAGTTGTTCGCTGATGGATGCTAATGCGCCCTCGCCCCATACTCCTTTGCGGGTATGTTGTGAAAGATATTTTCCGATGGCAAAATATAAAGCAAGTTGTATGCGGTTCACGCCTTTGGCTGCTTCATATTGTCCTTGAAGTATGGCTGTCTTTATAGCGTTGACAGCATTGTTATATTGTATCAAACTATCCATAGAGTAATGTTTTAATTTGGTCTTCTAACAGAAGGCATACGGATTTTGGGACAAAGAAAATGCAAACGAGCGCAAAGAAAGCTTGCTTTCAATTTGCCGAGTGCAG
>ERZ773181.1152-NODE-1152-length-23194-cov-12.765807_pt1 | contig 23194 bp, 28 predicted proteins | sample MGYA00581001_ERZ773181 | MGnify/ENA primary metagenome ERZ773181 (study PRJEB29015, sample SAMEA2737780) | human gut metagenome | biome: human gut; feature: human-associated habitat; material: faeces | place: China | collected 2012 ...
TTGGCGATGGCGGAGGCAATGGAGCAGAATACCATGGGCACCACCACGCAGAACATCATATTGATGAACAGCGTGCCTAGGAATTTGATCTTGCCGCCAAAGGCCGGGGCGAACGCGCCCACCAGACAGCCGGCCACAATGCCGGTGAGCATACACAGGATAAACCAGTAGTTCTTCAGGAATTTCTTCATAGCTCTCCTCCTAAAATGTTCTGACAGGAACTAACTGGTCTCCATTATATTAGCATTTTTATCAATGTAAATCGCAATTATTGCCAATTTTATGGCAAATCGTGCTGTCTGCCCACATCCGCCGACGGCCCATGCCCGAACTGCTTCTTGTAGGCGCGGGAAAATGTGGAGTAGTCCTGATACCCCGCCTGCTCTCCCGCCGCGGAGGGAGACGCGCCCTGCGCCAGCAGGCGCTGCGCCAGCAGCAGCCGCTTCTCCGTCAGGTAGCCGTGGATGGAATACCCCGTCTCCTGCCGGAACCGGCGCATCATGTGGTACTTGCTGATGTAGAACCGCTCCGCCAGCTGGTCGATGGACAACTCCTCCGTCAGATGCAGGTTCAGGTATTGCAGCAGCGCCACCACCTTCCGGTCGCCTGCGGCCGCCTGTACCTGATGGCCGCCGCGGCAGACCCGGTTCACCTCCACCATCAGCTCCAGAAACTGCGCCCGCTCCAGCAGCGCCGCGCCGTAGCCTCCCTCGCGGGTAGTGCGCGCCAGCAGCTCGAACAGCGGACGCACCCGGCTGCCCCCCTCGTCGCGGTATACATAGCGGAAGTCCGTCTGCGCCTGCCGGAAGCAGGCCTCCAGATCGCAGTCCTCCGTCCCCAGCGACGCCAGATACGCAGGGGAGATGTACAGGATCATCCGCTCATAGAAGGCGTCCTCTTCCACCTCCGGTCGGTGGATACTGCCCCGCCCCACCAGTACGAAGTCCCCCGGTGTCAGGTCGTACCGCTCACCCTCGATGGCGTAGCCCGCCTTGCCCGCCAGCAGAATGATGATCTTGTGAAACGTATGATAGTGGTATTCAATGCGTTCCCGCTGTCCGTCCGCCAGATGAAACAGCCGGAACGGCTCTTTCAAATAGCCCCGCGCCTCATACTGTAAGGGTTCCATACGCCGCACCTCCGCATTTTTTGCTCACATTATATATCGTACTGTGCAGTTCATGCAACATTTTCTTAATTTATTACCGTTCTGAAAATTTTGTTGCCAATTTGTAATTTTTATGTAGCTTTTTTGAAAGACCTGTGGTATGATAAAGCGCGTGGGGCTCGATCCCCCCTTGGAATCTAGACATGATCGGCAGGTAATACCCATGTATTTGAAACAACTGGCAGCGTTCGGCATGTCCGCCGTCATGATGCTGTCCGGCGGCGTTGTGGCCTCCGGCGCGGAGACGAAAGCGACAGTCGACACCGTTACCCCCCAAGAATATACCACCGCTGTGGAGAAGCTGGCCGCCAACGGCGTGGTCTCCGGCAGCACCACCGCACTGCAGGCCGGCGACGGGCTGCGTCTGGCACAGGAATCCGGCCTTCTGGACGGCGAGGATGCCCTGTCTCTGACGGAGCTGGCCGCACAGGCGCTGATCCGCGAGACGGAGGCGCTGCAAAAGCAGAACTTCCTCGACGAGTACGACGGCATTCTGACCATCTGTGAAAACTATGTGACGCTGCGGAAGGAGCCGTCTCAGGATGCCGCCGCTCTGCGTACCATCTGGGCCGGTAAGGCCGCCCATCTGCTGGATGTGGAGGGCGACTGGTACAAGGTCTCCTACGGCACCTCCACCGGCTACGTTATGGCGGAGTACTGCGAGCCGGTACACTACGCCGACTACGAGGGCACCTACGCCACCAGCACGCTGGCGGAGGACATCATCGCCCACAGCTATACCTACCTTGGCACTCCCTACCGCTACGGCGGCACCAGCTACAGCGGCATCGACTGCTCCGGCTTCACCATGAAGGTGTTCGCCAAGTTCGGCATCTCCCTGCCCCACGGCGCCAGCGACCAGTACGCCCTGTCCACCCACGTCACCACGGCGGAGCGGGCGCCCGGCGATCTGGTGTTCTTCAACACCAGCGGCTCCGGCATCGGCCATGTGGGCATCTATCTGGGCGGCGGACAGTTCATCCACGCCAGCAGCAGCCGCGGCGTCATCATCAGCTCCCTGTACGAGAGCTACTACGCCCGTACATACCTGTTCGCCGGCCGTATCATCAACGGCTGACGCATCTGCGGTACATTAAAATCGTCTTCTTCATCCCCCCTCTCTAAAGGCAGACCGGCCTCGAGCCGGCCTGTCTTTTTGTATTCATACCGCATATTTGCATATTTATTCAGTTATGCATCACAACCTTTCGTCATTACGCCCGTCTTATCACCTTATCTCCCGCCTATTTTACAGCAACTTGCACAAAGTCCGTTTTTGTAGTGAAAATTTATACATTTTGCACTTGACATTTATGCACTCTCGGCGTATGATAGCCACCATCAGGAGGGAACACCTCCCACACACCGTCTATCCACCGGATACCCGGTATAGAACCATAAGAATACGAAAGGAAGTATCTATCATGAAAAAAATGATCGCAATGCTGCTGGCACTGGTCATGGCGCTGAGCCTGGCGGCCTGCGGCGAGAAGGCGAACGACGGCAAGACCGATAACGACACCGCAAAGACCGAGCTGGTGCTGGGCACCAGCGCCGACTACGCCCCCTTCGAGTTCATGTACCCCGACGACAGCGGTGAGATGGTCTACGGCGGCATCGACGTCTCCGTGGCCAAGTACATCGCCGACGAGATGGACCTGACCCTCAAGGTCGAGAACATGGGCTTTGACTACCTGCTGCCCTCTCTGGATAAGGGCGACTTCGACATCGTGCTGGCCGCCATGGAGGCCACCCCCGAGCGTCTGGAGAACGCCGACTTCTCCGACCCCTACTACACCGACGTGCCCCCCGCCATCCTCGTGAAGGCGGACAAGGCCGAGCAGTATAAGACCCTCGCCGACTTCGCCGGCAAGTCCGTGGGCGCGCAGACCGCCACCACTAAGCTGGACATGGTCAATGAGATGGAGGGTGTGACCCCTGTGGCGCTGCAGTCCGTGCTGGATCTGGTGAACGAGCTGGTGTATGACAAGGTGGACGCCATTCTGGTGGACGGCGGCGTGGCCAAGGAGTATGCCGCCTCCAACCCCGATCTGGTCATCGCTGACGCCTCCGCCGAGCTGGGCGAAGCAACCCCCTACTGCGTTGCCGTGGCCAAGGGCGACCCCAAGGGCCTGCTGCCCGCCATCAACGCCGCTATCGCCAAGATGAACGAGGCGAATATGCTGGAGACGTTCATCGCGGACGCCGGCAAGCTGGCTGATGTGGCCGTGAATGTTACCGCTGATTGACCCCCTCACTCCCTATGCGCATAGTGCAAAGCCGTCCGCGACTTTGCACTTTCGCGCGTCTCCCGGCATAAAAAACCTGTACAGAAAGGACTGACCGCGTATGTGGTGGAGCAGCCTGTTCACGGATATGCGCCCCTCCGATTTCTTTAATTTCTCCTTCCTGCCCAAGTACGGCACAGCCTTCGTCCGCGGCATCGAGTACACGCTGCTGCTGGCGGTGGTGTCCGTGCTGCTGGCGGTGATCCCCGCCCTGCTGCTGGCGCTGATGCGCCTGAGCAAGGTCAAGCCCGTCCGGTGGCTGTCCGGGGCGTATATCGCCGTGTTCCGCTCCACCCCTATGCTGGTGCAGCTGTCCATCATCTACTACGGCCTGTTCTACGCCATCTCCCTGCCCCGGCTGACGCTGTTCGGCTTCGTGGACATCAGCCGGTTCATCCCCGGCGTGGTGGCACTGGCGCTGAACAGCTCCGCCTACGTGGCGGAGATCTTCCGTGCCGGTATTCTGGCGGTGGATAAGGGGCAGATGGAGGCCGCCCGCTCGCTGGGTCTGAGCAACTGGCAGTCCATGCGTCTGGTGGTGCTGCCCCAGGCCATCAAGAACGTGCTGCCCGCGCTGGCCAACGAGCTGGTGACCATGGTGAAGGAGTCCTCCATCTGCTCGGTGCTGGGCATGGCGGAGATGATGTTTGCCGCCAAGACCATCGCCGGCTCCACCGGTATCTCGCTGGCGCCCTACACGCTGGCGGCGCTGGTCTATTTCTGCATCAACTACCCGGCCTCCAAGGGCATCGAGGCCATCGAAAGGAGAATGCGCCGTGGCGACAAGCAATGATATTCTGATCTCCGTGCAGCATCTGGTCAAGGAGTACGACCACGGCGCCGTCCACGCCCTGAACGACTGCGATCTGGACATCCGCCGCGGCGAGGTGGTGGCCATCATCGGCCCTTCCGGCTCCGGCAAGTCCACGCTGCTGCGCAGCCTGAATCTACTGGAGCAGCCCACCTCCGGCGCCATCTTCTTCGACGGCGCAGACCTTGCCGGCAAGTCGGTAAACATCGACCTGCACCGGCAGAAGATGGGCATGGTGTTCCAGCACTTCAACCTGTTCCCCCACAAGACAGTGCTGCAAAACATCACCATGGCGCCGGTCACTCTGAAAAAGAAGACCCCCGCCGAGGCCAAGACACAGGCCATGGCCCTGCTGGAGCGCATCGGCCTTGCGGACAAGGCAGACACCTATCCCAATATGCTCTCCGGCGGTCAGAAGCAGCGGATCGCCATCGTCCGGGCACTGGCCATGGACCCGGAGGTCATGCTGTTCGACGAGCCCACCTCCGCGCTGGACCCGGAGATGGTGGGAGAGGTGCTGGACCTCATGCGGGATCTGGCCAAGGACGGCATGACCATGGCCGTCGTCACCCACGAGATGGGCTTTGCCCGGGAGGTAGCCGACCGGGTGGTGTTCATGGCGGACGGCAGGATCCTGGAGGAGGGCGCTCCCGCCGATATCTTCGATCACCCCAAGGATCCCCGGCTTCAGGACTTCCTCAGCAAGGTGCTGTGACCCCCCCTCACAGCGCCGCATAAAAACAGCCCTCCGGCTCACGCCGGAGGGCTGTTTTTATGTCAACTTATTCAGCTTTTACCGTGGATCTCGCCGCCGCACTTGGGGCAGGTGATGACGATCTTCCCCTTGCCCCGGGGCACACGGCACACCGTCCGGCAGTTGGGGCAGGTGAAATACTTGTGCTCCTTGTCCGTCCGCTGCTGCTTGCTGCCGGCGGCGCGGCGCTTGATCGGCCACCACACCTTCTCCAGAAAGCGGGCGTTCTCCGCCCGGCGCTTTTGCAGGTTCCGGGAGAACACGCGGTAGACCGCGATGACCAGCAGCACCGTGGACAGGAAGCTGATGATCAGGTGGACGGTCTGCTGCCGGATAAACATATTGACCACATCCAGCAAAAGCACTGCCCAGATGATGGTCAGTCCCAATTGATCCGCGCCGTTGCGTCCGTACATGAAGCGCGCCAGCGCATTGCCGATTTTTTTCAGAAAGCTCATACGGAAGACTGTCCCCCTGCCGTGTTATCTCAAAGCGTTATTTTACAGGAAAAGTCCGCAAAGGTAAAGCCCCTTTATGGAAAATTCACAAATTGGACAAATTTGCACAGGGTGTCCGGCAGCCTTGCAAACCCACACCGCACCGTGTATAATAGGATAGATATCGTATCCGCTCCGGACGAGCCGGCAGAGCCGGCTCCGTCCGGGCGCACGGCAGGCAGTCCGCCGGCGGGCGAAACCGGCTGCGCTTTCCGCACAGATATGCGGCCGCCTGCACGTTTTATACTATGCCGCCCCGGTATCCGCCGTGCGGCCGAAAGGAAGTTGCTCCATGATCAAGATCGCCCCCTCCATCCTATCCGCGGACTTTGCCCATCTGGCCCGCGACATCGCCGCCATTTCCACCGCCGATTACGTCCATGTGGACGTGATGGATGGTCTGTTCGTACCCAATATCTCCATTGGCATCCCCGTGGTGAAGTCCATCCGGCCCACCACCACTCTGCCGCTGGACGTCCATCTGATGATCGACCGTCCCATCCGCTATGTGGAGCAGTTCTGCGACGCTGGCGGTGACCTGATCACCTGCCATGTGGAGGCAGACACCGAGGAGAATATTCTCGCCGCCATCGACAAGATCCATGCTAAGGGCAAAAAGGCCGGTGTGGTGGTGAAGCCCAAGACCCCTGCCAGCGCCGTGCTGCCCTTCATCGACAAGGTGGAGCTGATTCTGGTCATGACCGTGGAGCCGGGCTTCGGCGGTCAGAAATTCATGGCGGACATGATGCCCAAGGTGCAGGCCATCCGGGGCTATATCGACGCCATGAACCCCGCCTGCGAGCTGGAGGTGGACGGCGGTGTGGACACCCAGACCTGCAAGCTGTGCGTCGCCTCCGGCGCCAACGTGCTGGTGGCCGGCTCCGCCGTATACAAGGCCGCCGACATCCCCGCCACCATCGCCGCACTGAGAGGGTAAACGCCATGGAATACTTCCCCGCTCCGCTGGAAAAGCTGGTGGAACAATTTGCCAAGCTGCCCGGCGTGGGCTATAAATCCGCCCAGCGGCTGGCGTTTCATGTGCTGAGCCTGCCCGCCGAGGAGGCGCAGACCTTTGCCGATGCCATCACCGACGCCAAGCGCAGTGTTACCCTGTGTCCCGTGTGTCAAAACCTGACCGCCGGTGGGCTGTGTCCCATCTGCGCCGACGCCAAGCGGGACGATGCCACCATCTGCGTGGTGGCCGACCCCCGGGACGTTATCGCCATTGAGCGCAGCCGGGAGTACCGGGGGCGCTACCACGTCCTCCACGGCGTGCTGTCCCCCATGAACCATGTGGGGCCGGACGACCTGCACATCAAGTCCCTGCTGGACCGGGTGGCGCAGGGCGGCATCGAGGAGGTCATCATGGCCACCAACCCCGACACCGAGGGCGAGGCCACGGCGCTGTATATCGCCCGGCTGCTGAAGCCCTTCGGCGTAAAGGTCACGCGGCTGGCCTACGGCATCCCCGTGGGCGGCCATCTGGAATTTGCCGACGATGCCACGCTGATGCGGGCGCTGGAAGGGCGGCGGGAGCTGTGAAACGCCTTACCTGCCTGCTGCTGGCCTGCTTGACGGCGCTGGCACTCACCGCCTGCGGCGCAGAGAAGCCGCAGGAGATATCCCTGTTCGCCATGGACACCTACATGACCCTTGCCGCCTACGGTGACAACGCCGACGAGGCGCTGACCGCCGCCTCCCGGGAGATCAACCGGCTGGAGGCCACCCTCTCCCGCACCATCGACACCAGCGACGTCAGCCGGCTCAACGCCGGAGATGCCGTAACGGTGCAGCCGGAGACGCGGGCGCTTCTGGAGCGGGCACTGGCCCTTTCCGACGAGACGGGCGGCACCTTCGACATGACCGTCGCGCCGCTGGTGACGCTGTGGGGCATCACCTCCGACGCGCCCCGCGTCCCCTCACAAGAGGAGATCGACGCGCTGCTGCCGCTGGTGGGCGGTGAGCACGTCCACATGGACGAGGCCGTCACGCTGGATGTGGGCTGCGCCGTGGATCTGGGCGGTATCGCCAAGGGCTACGCCTCTCAGCAGGTGGCGGACATCCTCCGTGCCCACGGCGTCACCTCCGCCGTGGTATCGCTGGGCGGCAACGTCTACGTCTGCGGCAGCAAGCCCGACGGCACGCCGTGGAACGTGGGCATTCAGGACCCTGCCGGCAGCGGCTATGCCGCCATGGTGTCCCTCACCGACCGCTTCGCCGTCACCTCCGGCGGCTACCAGCGCTATTTTGAGGCGGCGGACGGCACGGTGTACCGGCACATCCTCGACCCCCGCACCGGACGTCCCGCCGACAGTGATCTGCTGTCCGTCACCATCATCTCCGACGACGGCACGGCGGCGGACGCCTACTCCACCGCTCTGTACGTCATGGGTGAGCAGGAGGCCGTGTCCTTCTGGCGCGCCCACGGCGGCTTTGAGCTGATCCTCATCACCGCCGACGGCCGTCTGCTGTACACTCCCGGCCTGTCGGACGCCATCACAAAGCCGGAGGACTGCGCCTATGACTTCCAACTCCTCACAACCGAGCCTGCGGCCTAAGCCGCTGGACGCGCTGGTGGCCGCCGTGGTCATCGCGCTGGCCGTGGTCACGGCACTGCTGTTCTACCTGCCCAAGGCCGGGGGCGGCGACCAGCTGACGCTGGTCATCACCGTAGGGGGGCAGGAGCAGTCCCGCACGCCGGTGACGCAGCTGCCGGACGGGCCTGTCCGCATCGAGGGCCGCGGCGGCTATACGCTGACCCTCTCCCTGTCGTGCAGTGACCTGCCCTTCAGCCCGGAATGGAGCGTCCGCGTCTCCGACTCCGACTGTCCGGGGCAGGACTGCGTCCACACCGGGGCTATCTCCCGGGCGGGACAGTCCATCGTGTGCCTGCCGGCGCAGGTGGTCATCTCGCTGGTGGGCGCCGCGTCCGACGTGGACGCGGTGCTGGGTTAGGAGGTGTGCCGTGAAGCTGAACGCACGCTCCATCGCCCTGTGCGCCGTGCTGACCGCGCTGGCGCTGGGGCTGAGTACACTGGAAAACCTGTTTCCTGTGACGCTTATCGTGCCGCTGCCCGGCGTAAAGCTGGGTCTTGCCAACATCGTCACCGTGTTCGCCCTCTACGAGCTGGGCGCCGTCCCCGCGCTGACCATCCTGACGGCCCGCTGTCTGCTGGGCGGCGTTTTTGCCGGCAATCTGTCGGCGCTGCTGTTCAGTCTGCTGGGCGGCTTCACCGCTATGCTGGTGATGATCGCCCTCAAGCACTGCAAGGGGCTGTCCATCTACGGCGTGTCCATCGGCGGCGCGGCCGCCCACAACATCGGCCAGATGGCGGCGGCTGTCATTACGCTGGGCAATACCATGGTGCTGAGCTACCTGCCCTTCCTGCTGGCTGTATCGCTGGTCACCGGCACGCTCACCGGCTTTGTGGCCGGTCTGCTGTTCCGCGCTATGCGTACTATCCGCCTATCTCACTGAGGAGGTCACTCTATGGACAAGAAAGATAAGATCATTCTCCAGCAGCTGGACGTGATCCGCTCCATGACGGAGAACAACATGAAGCGCATGAACAGCGACTTCTGGGGCACGCCCTTCGAGAACATCACCGGCGACGCGCCCAAGTCTCCCGCCGCGCCTGCCGTCCCCGGCAAGGACACGGAGAAGAAGAACACGCCTCCCACCGCCACTGCCAAGCCCGGCGACGAAAAGCCCGCCGAGGAGGAGCTGCCGCCGCCGGAGAAGATCGAGGATCTGCTGGCGGAGCTGGACAGCTACATCGGACTGGGCGTGGTGAAGGAGGAGGTACACAACCTCATCAACATGGTGCAGGTCTATAAGCTGCGCCAGCAGCATGACCTGCCCACCACCGATATGTCTTTGCACATGGTGTTCACCGGCAATCCCGGCACCGGCAAGACCATGATGGCCCGCATGATGGCCCGCATCTACCGAAGCCTGGGCATTCTCTCCAAGGGGCAGCTGGTGGAGGTGGACCGCAGCGGTCTGGTGGCAGGCTATGTGGGGCAGACCGCCCTCAAGACCCAGAAGGTCATCGAGAAGGCCATGGGCGGCGTGCTGTTCGTGGATGAGGCCTATGCCCTCAACGGCCGCAGTGAAAACGACTTCGGGCAGGAGGCCATCGACACCCTGCTGAAGGCCATGGAGGATCACCGGGACGATCTGGTGGTCATCGTGGCGGGCTACACCGACCTGATGGACAAGTTCATCCACTCCAACCCCGGTCTGGAGTCCCGCTTCAACCGTTTCCTGCTGTTCGAGGACTACTCGCTGGACGAACTGGTGGCCATCTTCAAGATGCGCTGCGGCAAGGGGTACATCCTGTCGCCGGAGGCGGAGCCGCTGGTGCGGGACTACATCGCCGAGGAGAGCGCCGCCGGGGACAGCTTCGGCAACGCCCGCGGCGTCCGGAATATCTTCGAGCATATTCTGGTGGCACAGAACAACCGTCTCGCCAAGCTGGAGACGGTGACCCGCGACGATTTGATGACCCTCACCGCCGACGATGTCCTCCGCGCCCGGGGGAAGCTCGACGAATAAAGGAAAAAGACACGCTTTCGCGTGTCTTTTTTTATCCGAAATCGTGTCTGCCACCGCCGTCGCTGCCCAACTCCTCCAAAACGCAGACGATGGCCTCTATCTTCCGGAAGCATTCCGCATCGGACAATGCGTCGTCTGCGAGGATCGCCCGGATCTTCTCCAGCGCCTTATAGCTGCCGCCCGCCACGATCTCCTTTGCAGTCTACGTGTCGATCGTTACCGGCCCGATACGGGACGCGAGTATCTGCTGATATAGCTCCATTTTCTCACCTCCTTCGCCCATTTTACCATCAAACGATAGTGTAAGCAATACTATTTTTTGATAGTACATATAATGCTCTTGAGGTGAGCGCTTTGTACATTGCAAGACTCCGCGACCTGCGCGAAGACCATGACTTGGCGCAAAAGCAAGTCGCTTCTCTGCTCGGCATCGACCAGCGGGTATACAGCAACTATGAGTTGGGTAAGCGGACACTTCCCTTGCCGCACCTTATCACGCTGGCAGACCATTATCGGGTATCCACGGATTATCTCCTTGGCCGCACGGACGACCCGCGTCCCTATCCTGCACCGAAACGAAAATGAAGTTTCTTCGACAGAGAAAGACCCGCGCCGATGGCGCGGGTCTTTCTCTGCTTCTCTTTCAGTCGCTCATGCCGTTGTGGATGACCTTGCCCATGTTCCACAGCAGTGCCACCCGCCGGGCGGACTCCAGCCGCTCCTCCGGCGTGCGGTACTCCGCGTCAGCCGTCTCCGCGCCGCAGTCCATGCAGCTGACGGAGACGCTCCAGCCCTGCTCATCCTGCATGACGCCGGCGCCCCGGCAGATGGGGCATTCGCCCAGCTCGATCTCAAAAATAGGGTCCATATCGTTTCTCCTTTGTGTTGTCCTTTCAAACGCCACGCGAGGCGTGCCGTCTTCTACATAGATCGTCCCGCAGCGGACGAAGCCCTCCCGCTCCAGACACCGCTGCATGGTCAGATTATCGGCGTGGGTGTCCGCCCGCAGATGGGGACACCGCCCCGCCGCCCACGCCGCGCTCTCCGCGAACACGCCGTGGTGGGTGCCGTCGCTGCCCAGCCGGTGCAGCGTGCCGTAGGCGCTGTCGTCCCGCCACGCCCCCTCGATACGGGCGTAGGTAGGGTCGTCCCCCAGCAGGAAAGCGAACACGGCGTACACGCCGCCTGCGTCCTCCATGACAAACAGCCGCCCGGCGGCGATGTCCTGCCGCAGCATCGACTCCGGTGGGTAGCCGTCTCCCCACTGGGTCGGGTTGCCGTTTTGCCGCATATACCGCCGCGCCGCGTCATAGATCGCCATGATGCGGGGCATCTCCTGCTCACGCGCCTGCCGGATCATCAGTTTTTCAGGCTCTGGAGCGGTGCAGGGATGCGGCCGCCCCGGGCAATAAAGTCGGCGCTGGACGCCTCATGCACCGGCATCACCGGCGCGCTGCCCAGCAAACCGCCCATCTCCACCATATCGCCCACATCCGCGTCCTCCACAGGGATCACGCGCACGGCGGTGGTCTTGCTGTTCACCATGCCCACCGCCGCCTCGTCGGCGATGATAGCCGAGATCGTCTCGGCGCTGGTGCTGCCGGGTACAGCGATCATGTCCAGTCCCACGGAGCACACGCAGGTCATGGCCTCCAGCTTGTCGATGGTCAGTGTACCGTCCAGCGCGGCGGCGATCATACCCTCGTCCTCCGACACGGGGATAAACGCGCCGGACAATCCTCCCACATGGCCGGACGCCATAACGCCGCCCTTTTTCACCGCGTCGTTCAGCAGCGCCAGCGCCGCCGTGGTACCGTGGGTACCGCAGACAGCAAGCCCCATCTCCTCCAGAATACGGGCCACGCTGTCGCCCACCGCCGGGGTGGGGGCCAACGACAGATCCACGATACCAAAGGGCGTATCCAGCCGCTTTGACGCCTCCGCCGCCACCATCTGTCCCATACGGGTGATCTGGAACGCCGTTTTCTTGATGGTCTCCGCCACCACATCAAAGGGCTGCCCCTTGCAGGCTTGCAGGGCGTGGTACACCACGCCGGGGCCGGACACGCCCACATTGATGACGCTGTCCGCCTCGCCCACGCCGTGGAACGCGCCGGCCATAAAGGGATTGTCCTCCACGGCGTTGCAGAACACCACCAGCTTGGCGCAGCCAAGGCCGTCCTGCGCCCGGGTCAGATGGGCCGTCTCCTTGATGATACGGCCCATGCGGGCCACGGCATCCATGTTGATACCAGCCCTTGTGCTGCCCACATTGACGCTGGAGCAGACCAGCTCCGTCTGTGCCAGCGCCTGCGGAATAGAGCGCAGCAACAGCTCGTCGCCCTTGGCAAAGCCCTTCTGCACCAAGGCGGAATAGCCGCCGATGAAGTTGACGCCGCAGGTATGGGCCGCCCGGTCCAGCGTCAGGGCAAAGGGCACATAGTCCTCGGTATTGCAGCTGCCTGCCACCAACGCCATAGGCGTCACGGAGATGCGCTTGTTGACGATGGGGATGCCGAACTCGCTCTCAATGTCCTCGCCGGTACGCACCAGCTTCTCCGCCCGGCGGCAGATCTTATCATATATTTTTTGACAGCAGCGGTCTGCATCCTCGCTGACGCAGTCCAGCAGGGAGATACCCATGGTGATGGTACGGATATCCAGATGCTGCTTGTCGATCATGTCGATGGTATCGAAAATATTTTGCAGATTCAGCATGGCGTATCCCTCTTACAGCTTGTGCATGGCGTCGAAGATATCCTCCCGCTGGATGCGGATGGACAGTCCGCGGCTCTCGCCGTAGGTCTTCAGTGCCTCACGCAGCCGGTCAAACGGTTCTCTGCACAGAGTCAGATCCACCACCATCATCATGGTGAAATAGCCCTCCATAATGGTCTGGCTGATGTCCAGCACGTTGATCTGGTGATCGGCCAGCTTGTTGCACACGCCGGCGATGATCCCCACCTGATCCTTTCCCACAACGGTCACGATCGCTTTCATATCGGTCACTCCTTTTGGATACAAAGTCACTCCATCTCGTCCAGCGTCAGCTGGAACGAGCCTAAGAAATGCTCACGGAAATACCGCAGCTCCGGCAGCTCGTAGCCGTCCAGCGCCTCCGCCGTCTGCCGCGCCGCCTGCCGGAATTCCTCGTTGCCGGCCTTCAGCTCCTCCAGACATTTGATGTGGGCGCTGAGCTTGTCCGCCGCCTTCACCAGCTCCTCCACCTCCGGGTCGGCGGGGCGCAGAATGTCCTCATAGACGGTCCGCAGCTCCGGCGGCAGCATCCCCAGCAGCTTCTGGTCCGCCACCTCCTCCACCTTGCGGTAGGCCTCCCGGATCTCCGGATTGAAGTACTTGATGGGCGTGGGCATATCGCCGGTGAGGATCTCCCCCGCGTCGTGGTACAGCGCCGCTGCCGCCACCACACCGGTATCCACCTGACCGCCGAACAGCTCGTTGCGGATCACCGCCAGCGCATGGGCCAGCACCGCTACCTGATGGCTGTGCTCCTGAATATTCTCCCGGACGCTGTTGCGCATCAGCGCCCAGCGCTCGATGTAGCGCATCCGGTCGATGTAGGCGAAAAAGTGATTCATTATGTAAACTCTCCTCGCAGTATATCGTTTTCTACGCCGGTGATCCGCACGTCTCTGACAACATTATGTAAACTTTCGCCCTCCATAGCCACCTCCATGTAGTTGGGGGCGTGGCCGGTGGAGAGGCCGTCCTTGACCTGCTCGAACAGCACCGGGTACACCTGTCCCACGCAGCCGTTCAGGTAGGCGCGGTGCAGCTCCTCCGCCACCTGTGCGGCCCGGGCAGCCCGCTCCTCCTTGACGGCGGGCGGCACCTGCTCCATGGCCGCCGCCTTGGTGCCGGGGCGGATGGAGTAGGGAAAGATGTGCATAGCGGCGAAGCCGCAGTCCCGGATGAACGCCAGCGTCTGGGTGAATTCCTCCTCCGTCTCCTCCGGGAAGCCGCAGATCAGGTCGGTGGTGACGGCGGGGCGGTGAAAGTACCGGTTCAGCAGCGCCACCGACTGACGGAACCGGGCCGTGTCATATTTCCTGTTCATCCGCTTCAGCGTCTCGTCACAGCCAGACTGGAGGGACAGGTGGAAGTGGGGACACAGGTTGGGCAGTGCGGCGGCGCGGCGGCAGAAATCATCCGTGATGGTGCGGGGCTCCAGACTGCCCAGACGCAGCCGCATATCCCCCGCGGCGGCGGACACCGCCTCCAAAAGGTCGATGAGCGTCTCGCCGTTTTTCAGGTCGTGACCCCAGCTGGAGATCTCGATGCCGGTGAGCACCAGCTCCCGGTAGCCCTCCTGCCGCAGCTGCTCCGTCTGGGACACCGCCTCCGCCTTGGGCAGAGAGCGCACCGGCCCGCGGGCGTAGGGGATGATGCAGTAGGTGCAGAAGTTGACGCAGCCATCTTCTACCTTCAGCATAGCGCGGGTGCGCTCGGCCATGCCGCCGGCGGGCAGCACCTCGAACGTCCGGCGCTTCAGCGCATCGTCCAGCAGCGTGACCTGCTTCTCCCGGCTCACCTGCTCCAGCAGCTCCAGAAACGCCATGCGGTCGCCGGTACCCGCCACGAGGTCAATGTCCAGCGACGCCGCCTCCTCCGGATGGGTCTGCACATAGCAACCGCAGGCGGCCACCACCGCCTCCGGATTCAGCTTCCGGCAGCGCCGCAGCATCTGCCGCGATTTTTTATCGCTGACGGCAGTGACAGAGCAGGTGTTGACGATATAGACGTCCGCCTTTTCATCAAACGGTACCAGCGTGTGGCCCCGGCGCACCAGCTCCTGCTCCATGGCCTGCGTCTCGTATTGATTGACCTTACAGCCTAATGTGTAAATCGCTGCCAGCATGGGGATTCTCCTTGCACTTTCTGTCGAATGTCGGTATAATGGGTGGTAACGCTTTATTATACTGGATACTTACGCCGGTGGCAAGTCCTCCGGCCTATGAAATTGAGAGGTTTTTCCCATGATCTATCTGGATAACGCCGCCACCACGCCGGTACCCGCCGCCGTGGCGGACGCCATGTATGAGGTGCTGACCCAGCACTTTGGCAACCCCTCCTCCCAGTACCCCGCGGGGCAGGAGATGAAAAAAGCCGTGGAGGGTTGGCGCGCCGTGGTTGCCGGGGCGCTGCACTGCCCGCCGGATCGCCTGTACTTCACCTCCTGCGGCACGGAATCGGACAACTGGGCCATACAGGCCGCTGTCTGGCAGGGACGGCACATCGGCAAGCACATCATCACCACCGCCGTGGAGCATAGCGCCGTGCTGGAGCCGTGCCGCTGGCTGACACAGCAGGGGTACGAGGTCACCTACCTCAAGCCTGACCGCACCGGCCACGTCACCGTGGAGCAGGTGGCATCCGCCCTGCGGGAGGACACGGTGCTGGTGTCCATGATGCTGGTGAACAACGAGACGGGCTGCATCTTCCCCGTGGCGGAGACCGCCAGGCTCCTGCGGGAGCGGAAATCCCGCGCCCTGCTGCACTGCGACGCGGTGCAGGGCTTTTTGAAGGTACCCTGCGACCCGGAGGGCTGGGGCGTGGATATGATGAGCCTGTCCGCCCACAAGCTCGGCGGCCCCAAGGGTGTGGGCGCCCTGTACATCTCCGATCGGTTCCGCAACGTGCGGCCTCTGCTGCCCGGCGGCGGGCAGGAGCGGGGTCTGCGCTCCGGCACGGAGGCCACTGCCCAGATCGCCGGCTTCGCCAAGGCGGTGGAACTGCGGCAGGAGGACTGCGACGCCAAGCTGGCCCATATGGCGGCGCTGCGGGACTACTGCCGGGAAAAGCTGCTGACCATCCCCGGTATGGTGCCGGTGGGCGGCGGCACAGCCCCCCACATTCTGGCGCTGTCGCTGGCGGGCTATCCCAGCGCCAACATCGTCACCGATCTGGGGGCGCAGGGTATCTGCATCTCCGCCGGCTCCGCCTGTCATCAGGGCAAGGCCAGCCATGTGGTATCGGCGCTGGGTCTGGACAAGCGCACCGCCGCCGGCGTCATCCGCATCTCCTTCTCCCCCGACAACACCACATCGGACGTGGACGCCCTGTACGACGCGCTGAAGGCGCATCAGGCCGCCCGCTTTCCCATGCTGTGATCGACAATTACGATTTTTCTGAGGTGAATTATGTTTCAGGCTTTGAAGCGCGATAAAGGCTTCTACCGTTATCTGGCCGCTCTTACCGGTCCCATCGCCCTGCAGAACCTCATCACGTTCTCGCTGGGTCTCATCGATACCTTCATGGTCAGTAAGCTGGGCAACAACGAGATGGCGGCGGTGACCGCTGCCAACGTGCCGGTATTTCTGCTGATCTCCATCGTCTTCGGCGTCCAGTCCGGCGTGGGCATCCTTATCAGCCAGTACTGGGGCAAGAAGGATCTGACCAACATCAGCCGCGCCATCGGCGTGGCGGCCGGTCTGGGCGTGGCGCTGGCGCTGATCGTCGCGCTGGTGCTGTTCCTGTGGCCCATCGCGATCATGGATCTGCTCAGCAACAAGCACCACCTGTCCCTGCTGGGCGCGCCGTACCTGCGGCTCATCGGCTTTTCCTATGTGTTCAATATGCTCTCGTCCATCTACGTCAGCGCCCAGCGCAGCGTGGAGAACGCCGGCTTCGGCATGAAGCTGTTCGGTATGTCCACGGTGCTGAACACCGGCCTGAACTACCTGTTGATCTTCGGCAAGTGCGGCTTCCCCATGCTGGGGGTGGAGGGCGCGGCGCTGGCCACGCTGCTCAGCCGCGTGGCGGAGTTCGCCGTGTGCCTGTTCTGCGCCCTGCGCAGCAAGGTCATCCCGCTGGATCTGAAGGCGCTGCTGCGCCCGGGCTGGGAGATGCTGCGCCGGTTTGTCAAGTACGCCTCCCCCGTCATGGGCAACGAGCTGTTCTGGGGTCTTGGCAACAGCCTGCTGACGGTGGTTCTCGGCCACATGACCATCTCCGTGGAATTTCTGGCGGCCAACGCCGTCATGGGCAACCTGAACCGCCTGTTCCTCGTGGTGTGCTTCGGTCTGGGCGCCGCCACCGCCGTCATGGTGGGCAAGGCCATCGGCGAAGGGCAGAGCCGGGAGGAGCTGATGGCGCTCTCCAAGACCCTGTCATGGGTCACGGTGGTGGTGGGTACGGTGCTGGCGGTGATCGCGCTGGTGCTGGTGCCGCTGCTGTTCCAGCCGGTGATCTTCCCGCTGTTCGAGCTGTATGACCTCAGTGCCCACCTCGCCACCACGCTGGCAGTGACGGGCTTTGCCTGCATCCCGCTGCATGCCTACTCCATCTCCGCCGTCACCGGTATCCTCCGGGCGGGCGGCGACGTATTCTGGTCCACGGCACTGGACCTGGCGCCCCAATGGCTGGTGGCACTGCCCCTGACGGCGGTGCTGGCGCTGGTGCTGGACGCCGATCCGTGGTTCGTCTCCCTGGCCATTCAGGCGGAGAGCTTTATCAAATGCCCCATCTGCCTGTGGCGCGTCCGGTCGAAAAAGTGGATCCACGACGTGACCCTGCCGGAGGGTGCGCGATGAGCAGCCTGTTCGTCTGTCCCCTGTGCGGCGAAAAGCTGACACGGCGAGAGGGCAGCTATTTCTGCCCCAACGGCCACTGTCACGATGTGGCGCGGGAGGGCTACACCTACCTGCTGCCCGTGAACCAGAAGCACTCCAAGGCCCCCGGCGATGACAAGGCCATGGCCGCCGCCCGCAGCGCCTTTCTCTCCAAGGATTACTATGCCCCTCTGCGCGACGCGTTATGTCAACTTGCCGTCTCCCTGACCGGTAACGCCCCGGCGGTGCTGGACAGCGGCTGCGGCGAGGGGTACTACACCGCCGCCATCTACCGCGCCCTGTGCGCTGCCGGGAAAACGCCCCGGATGGCGGGTACGGACATCTCCAAGTTCATCCTGCGGCTGGCCGCCAAGCGGGAGAAGGGCGTGGAATTCGCCGTGGCCTCCTCCTATCATCTGCCGGTGGCGGAGGAGAGCATCGACCTGCTGCTCAACTGCTTTTCCCCGCTGGCCATCGAGGAATTCCGCCGGGTGCTGCGGCCGGAGGGTCACTTTCTGTACGTCGTCCCCTCCGCCATGCACCTGTGGGAGATGAAGCAGGTGCTCTACGACCACCCCTACCCCAACGAGGTGAAGGAGACGCCCTACGAGGGCTTCCGCTACGTCGCCATCCGCCATGTGGAGGATGTCATCCATCTGGACAGCCCCGCCGATATTCAGGCGTTGTTCGGCATGACCCCCTACTGCTGGAAGACGCCGAAAAGCGGCATAGGTAAATTATGTAAACTTGATACGCTGGACTGCCGCATCGCCTTTGACGTCCACGTATTCCAACGGGAAGGACGGTGACCCCATGGAAGAAACCGCTGTACGCCCCCGCCGCCTCCGCCGCAGGAGACGGCGCAGACGGCTGCTGCCGCTGGTGATTTTGCTGATTGTGCTGGCAGTCGCCGTGCCGGTGGTGCTGAGTCTGCTGCCCCATCAGCCCCCTGTCCGGGAGGAGCCTGACCCCCACGCGGGGCAGGTCTATGTCAACGACGGGGCCAACATGGTGTGGCTGACGCCCCATGACAATTTGCCGGTGAACCCCTTCACCGCCGCCGACTTCACCCGCGCGGAGGACGGCACACTGCATTATATCGGCATGACCGGTACCGTCCGGCTGGGCGTGGATGTGTCCGATTACCAGTCCGATGTGGACTGGCAGAGGCTGGCGGCGCAGGGGGTGGAGTTCGCCATCCTCCGGGTCGGCTACACCGGCTATACCAAGGGTTCGTTCCGCGCAGACAGCGCCTTTGCCCGGCACCTGCAAAACGCCCGTGCCGCCGGTCTGGACGTGGGCGTCTATTACTTCTCCCAAGCCGTCACGGTGCAGGAGGCCGCCGCCGAGGCCGCCCATGTGCTGGGTCTGCTGGGCGGGCAGCAGCTGGCACTGCCGGTCTACTTCGACTGGGAGCCGGTATTTGCCGACGATTCCCGCACCAAGGGCAACGACAACCGCCTGACGGAGTGCGCCGCCGCCTTCTGCGGCGTCATCGAGTCCGGCGGCTATCAGGCGGGCATCTACCTCAACCGCCAGCAGGGGTACTACCGGTACGATCTGAGCCGTCTGGCGGACTACGCCCTGTGGGTGGCGGACTACAACGACTACCCCGATTTCTACTACGCCTTCGATATGTGGCAGTACAGCGACAGCGCCGTGCTGGACGGTATGCCCACGCAGGCGGATCTGGATCTGCTGTTCGTCCCCTCCCCCCGCACCGCCTGAAAACAAGCGTGAAAAAACCACCCGTATGGGTGGTTTTTTGCGTCCTTATGAGATCACAGGTGCTTTTCCGGCGTTGCCATGTCCCGTGCGATGGCATTGGCATACCGCTCCTCCTCGCTGAACACGCAGCCGCAGTATTTCTGCATATAGAAGCCCAGCTCCCGCGCCTGCCGCTGCCCCTCCCGGAAGCCGGGGCGGAAATCCCGGTAGAGGAACGCCACGCCGTACTGCGCCGCCAGCTCCTCCGCCGTCCGGCGCAGCAGCTCGTGATCCTGATAGGGGCTGACAAACAGCGTGCTGGTAAAGCTCTCGAAGCCGTGATCCGCCGCGTAGCGGGCGGTCTGCTCCAGCCGCAGCCGGTAGCATTTCCCGCAGCGATGCTCCAGATCCTCCGCCACCAGACGGCAGAACTCCCGCAGGCCGTAGTCCTCCTGCACGATCAGCTCCATGCCGATGGTTGGGGCGTAGGCCATCAGTGTATCCCGCCGCGCCTTATACTCCTGATAGGGGTGGATGTTGGGGTTGAACCAGTAGGACACCGGCTCGATGCCCTCTGCCCGCAGCTGCTGGATGCAGGACACAGAGCAGGGCGCGCAGCAGGTGTGCATCAGCGTTCTCATGCCTTTTTCTCCTTCTTGTCCCGGCTGAACAGGCTCCGCAGCTTGCCGGCCATGCCGCCGCTCTGGTGCTGCACCACCGACAAAAAGCGGTTGCGCACCTGTTGGAAGGGCATCTGCTCCATGGCGCGGAAGAACTGCTCCCGCTCCGCCGGGGCCTTCACCGGCTCCCGCAGCGCCCGGCAGCAGGATACCGCCTCCTCCAGCGTCCGATGCTCCCGCTCCAGCGGCAGCACGTCGAAGGTCTGCGCGCCCTTGGCGGTATTGATGAGCAGCATGGACACGCCGTTTTTCTTCTCCTCCGCCGTAAAGCCGCCGGTGCCGAAATCCCCCAGCGTCAGGTCGCCGGGGCGGTCTGTGCTGGCGTAGGGGCAGTTGTGACAGGCAGGGCGCATGAATAGCCGCCGGGTGATGCCCCGTCCCAGCTCGCACTTGCCCACCGGCGCGTCGTACCGGCCGCCGCCCTCGAATTTCACCCGGAACCGCCGCTCCCGGTCCCCGTCGATCTTGCCGCAGAACTCCACCGACACGGGACGGCGCTGCTTGACGTAGGCCATGGACTTCACCAACCGCTCCCACACACCGGGGCTGCACACGCCGCGGCACGCCACATCGCAGGTCAAAAGCCGCTCCGGATGCTCGCCCAGATAGCGGTACAGTCCGTCCACCTGACAGGGCGTGCCGGAGAACAGCACCTGCCGCCCCTGGTCCAGATAGAGCCGCACCTGCTGGTAGGCATCGCCCATGTCGCTCTGCACCGGCTTTGAGCCCCGCAGACGGTGGAGCTCATGGACGTTTTTTACCGCCGTATGCACCACCCGCAGGTCGCCGTCCAGCGCCGCGCCGAATACCACGCCGCCGCCCTCCAGCACATACGCCGCCAGCGCGGAGAACGCGCCGCCGCTGGTGGACTCCCGCCGCACCGCCGGGTCGCGGTTCCACACGGCGAACACCTGCGGCGCCGTCCGATGCTCCCGCTGCTTCAGCACCGGGCACACATGGGCGCAGTGTCCGCACTGGACGCAGCCGTCCGTTATCTCCGGGTAAAGGAAGCCCTCCTTATCCGGCACCATGCGGATGGCCCCCTTGGGGCAGCCGCTGCTGCACGCACCGCAGCCCGTGCATCGGTCGCGGGGTGCAAGCTGGGGCATATTCACAGTCTCTGTCACGGTGTTCCGCCTCCTGACATTTTCTTGTCCGTATTGTACCACGCCGCCGTAAAAAACACAAGCTCGGCACATTGTCCGTTTTTTGGGACACATCTCCTGCTATGATGGCTACACTGAAGCAAATGAGACACATCACAACAGCAGGAGGTATAGAGTATGCACAAGTTTTTCGATTATCTGGTACCGGAGCTTCCCGTCACCGTCATCCGCGACCTGCTGGGGTATATCCGCCGATTTACGGCGCTGTTCAGCGACGGCGTTCCCGTGGAGGGGGTTATGAACGGCGTAGGCTTCTGCGCCACGGAACAGGATCCCGGCAGCGTCCGTGTCCATTGGGTGCAGGTGGGCCGCCAGCGTATCCCGCTGGATGCCACCGTTTGAGCACCGCACAAATACCCCGCAGGCAGTGCCTGCGGGGTATTTCGTTATTTGTATGCTTCCAGTACGGCGGTGCAGTAGTCCCGGAACTCCCGCCGGATCGCCTGCGGCCCCACCAGCTCCACCTGCGTTCCCAGCTGAAAGAGCCAGCCGAAGAAGGTGGGCCCCACCTCCACCGGCGCCGTCACCGCCACGCCGCCGTCGCCGTCGGGCCGCAGGTGGGCGTCGGCGCCGAAGCGGTCCATCACCACGTTGATGAGGCTCCTGTCGAACCGCAGCTGCACCGTCTCCGTCCGGCCATTGAACATATCGAAGATGCGCCGCACATAGTTTCCCAGCTCAAAGCCCTCCGGCAGCGGGTCGCGGGCTGTGTCCGTCACCGTCAGCCCCTCCATCCGATCCACCCGGTAGTGGCGATAGTCGCAGATGGCCGGGTCGTAGGCCACCAGATAGTAGTGCCGGTCCACGCACAGCGCCACCGGATTCGTCTCGTACAGCGCCCCATCCCGGCGATAGGCCTTGCCGCCCTCCGCCGTCCAGTCGAAGTAGCGGAACGTTACCTTTTTTCCCTCGTTGATGGCGGTGCTCAGACCGTCCACGGCGTAGTACAGCCGCTCGTTGTGGGTCTTGACCCGGTTTACGACATATACCTGCCGCCGCAGTTGCCGGGCGTAGGGGCGGCTGGTCAGCTTTTCCAGCTTGCCGATCAGCTCCATGCTCTTGCTCTGGGTCAGGAACGGCGACGCCTGTACCACGTCGATCAGCAGCTTCAGCTCCGGCAGCTGGAACTCCCGCTCTCCCAGAAAATACCCGTAGCTGCGGCTTTTTACCGACTGCACATCCATACCGTACACCCGCAGCAGCTCCAGATCGTCGTAGAGGCTCTTGCGCTCGGCGCTGATGCCGCAGTCCGCCAGATAGCCGATCATGTCCTGCACGGTCTTGGGATGCTGCTCGTCGGTCTGCTCCTGTAAATACCGCGCCAGATACAGCAGCTTCAGCTTTTTGTTGGCCATACCCGTTCCCTCCCGGTCTTTTTTCCTATTGTACCAGAGATCCCACCGAAAGAAAACCATCTTTTTCCGCTTCCCGCTTTACACCGCCGCCGGTATAGGCTATAATGAAGTGTCATTCTGCGAAAAAGAAGGTGGAGCGTTGAAGGTGAATCAGATACGGGCGGGCGCCGTGCTGTCCTATGTATCCATGGCGCTGAGCACCATTATCTCGCTGGTGTACACGCCCATCATGCTGGAGCGTCTGGGTGACAGTGAGTTCGGCGTCTATCAGGCCGTCCTGCCCATCATCTCCTATCTGAATCTGCTGAGCTTCGGACTGGGCAGCGCCTATGTCCGGTACTATTCCCGCTTCCGCGCCACCGGCGATAAAAAGGGCTGTGCCAAGCTCAACGGCATGTTCCTCGTCACCTATCTGGTGCTGGGCGCGGCGGTGCTGGTCATCGGCTTCGGCCTGTCCTACTGCGATGTGATCTTCGGCAAAAAGCTGACGGCGGAGGAGATCGCGCTGGCGGAAAAGCTGCTGCGGATCATGACGGTCAACGCCGCCCTGACCTTCCCCATCAGCGTCTTCGAGTCCCACGTCACCATCAACGAGCGGTATCTGTTCCAGAAGATCGTGGCCATGGGCAAGCAGGTGCT
>ERZ773181.1157-NODE-1157-length-23071-cov-2.876173_pt1 | contig 23071 bp, 25 predicted proteins | sample MGYA00581001_ERZ773181 | MGnify/ENA primary metagenome ERZ773181 (study PRJEB29015, sample SAMEA2737780) | human gut metagenome | biome: human gut; feature: human-associated habitat; material: faeces | place: China | collected 2012 ...
ACTTCTTCGCATGCTTTCTTTTTATTGTTTACATATATTTTGGAGGCAGGGTCTTCTCCTACCAAAATTACCGCCAATCCAGGGTGTATTCCTTGAGATTTAAGCTCGGAAACTTCTTTTTTTATATCTTCTTTGATTTTTTTGGCAATGCTTTTTCCGTCTATAATCATTTTTATCACTACCTTTCTTGACTTTGAAAGCAAATAATTATTAAAATAGGTATATAATTATACCACATATTGGAGGGGAATAAAAGTGAAAATTAAAAAAGCTGTAATTCCGGCGGCGGGTTTTGGTACCAGAGTTTTGCCGGCAACGAAATCCGTGCCGAAAGAAATGTTTCCGATTGTCGATAAGCCTGCAATTCAGTACATAGTCGAAGAAGCTGTAAATTCAGGCATAACAGAAATTTTGATTGTTATCGGACGCGGAAAAGAAGCCATTGAAAATTATTTTGACAGGAGTCCCGAGCTTGAAATAGCACTTGAGGACAAAGGGAAAAAATCACTTCTCGAATCAGTAAAAAAAATCAGTAAAATGGCTAATATTTATTTTGTAAGACAAAAAGAAATGAAAGGTCTCGGACATGCTGTCGGATGTGCGAAAGCGTTTGTTGGAAATGAACCTTTTGCAGTTTTGTCGGGTGATGATATAATTTACAGTCATAAACCTGTATGCATGCAGCTTATAGAAGCTTTCAATGAATTTAATCTTCCTGTTGTTGCAGCTCACGAAATGCCTGAAGAAGAGATGCATAAATACGGTTCTTTGAAAGTAAATTGTATTAGAGATAATCTATTTATGTGTACGGACATGGTTGAAAAGCCTACTCCTGATAAAGTACTGTCTTTGTATTCTGTTTTGGGAAGATATATTTTAACTCCCGAAATATTTGATATACTTGATAATACTTTGCCGGGCACAGGAGGGGAAATCCAACTTACGGACGCTCTTAAGGTTTTATCTCATAAAAATGGAGTAATAATGGTGGATTTCGAGGGAAAAAGATATGATATAGGCAACAAACTCGGTGCTATGCAGGCAAATGTTGAATTTTCTTTGAAGCATCCTGAAATTTCCGAATCGTTTAAAAATTATATTAAAGAATTATCTGAAAAATTATAGTATTGCAAATTAAGAAATATTATGTTAAACTGTAAAGGCGTGTGTAAAACGGAACCGAGTACATAGTGTTGTCTGTTCTGTTAAGCGTTTAATATCAGCATTCCTCTGCCAAAAAATTATGGGCATGAATGTGTGGATTTTTGGAGGAAAAAATGGATTTATTAAGCAAAATCGCGGAATCATCTTTGAAAGATGCATTACCTCAGTTTCACGTGGGTGACACAGTAAAGGTTGATGTTCAAATCAAGGAAGGCGAAAGAACAAGAATTCAGGTTTTTGAAGGTACTGTTATCGCTAGAAAAGGAAGCGGAGTCGCGGAAACATTTACCGTCAGAAAAGTTTCTTACGGATTTGGAGTAGAAAGAATTTTTCCTGTTCATTCACCCAGTGTTAAAGACGTAAAAGTCGTAAGAAGAGGTTCTGTACGCAGAAGCAAACTTTATTATTTGCGTGACCGTGTCGGTAAAGCCGCTAAAGTTAAGGAAAAAATTTAAGAGGGGATTTTTATCCCTCTATTTTTAATTTATTGATTTGTCGTTTTATATAATTTAATTTGAAATAATAAAGAATTTTTTATTATATTATAATACAAAGGAAGTGCATTAAAATGGATAAAAACAGCGTCAAAGTTGATGCAAATATAGTTAAAAACCCGGCTTCTAAATATTCGGCATTTTGTTTTGAGTGGCTTGAGTCTTTAATACAGGCTTTGGTGTTTATTGCTTTTTTATTTGCTTTTTTCTTCAGAACCATGAAAGTTGACGGAGAATCTATGATGAATACTCTGTATGACAGAGACAAAATTTTTGTTTCAAAATGGAGTTATACACCGAAAGACGGAGATGTGGTTACGATTGTCGAAGGTCAGCATTATGATAAGCCTATAGTTAAAAGAGTAATTGCTACGGAGGGGCAGTCACTAAAAATAGATTTTTCTGACGGAAGCGTTTATGTAGACGGTCAAAAACTGGACGAATATTATATAAAAGAGCCCATGTGGCTTCAAGAAGACGGCGATATTCCCGATGTAATACCTCAAGGATATTGTTTTGTAATGGGAGATAACAGAAATAATTCATTAGACAGCCGTTCTAAAGCAATAGGTCTTATTGACAACAAAAAAATTATAGGTAAAGTTATGTTTGTATTTTATCCGTTCAACAGAATCAAAGTGGTTCAATAATCAGTTTTCATAATAAGGGGCATAGATTTAGTTTATGAGTAATTCAAACAATGATATGGATTGCAATAACTCGGAATTTAAACAGCCGTCGAGTGCTTATTCGACTTTTTGTTTTGAATGGCTTGAATCGGTTATTCAGGCAATAATTGTAGTAGTTGTGTTAATGGTTTTTGTTTTTAGAGTCGTAAATATAAGCGGAACGTCAATGTTAAACACTCTTCACAACGCCGATAAAGTGGTTGTTATGAAATGGAATTATACTCCTAAAAATGGAGATGTGGTAGTAATAAGCTGCGGACAAAACTTGGATGAACCGCTCATTAAAAGGGTTATTGCCACAGAAGGTCAAAAACTTAGAATTGATTTTTCTGACGGAAGTGTTTACGTAGATGATAAAAAAATTGAAGAAAAATATATAAAAGAACCTATGCACCTTAAAGGCGATGCACAAATTCCGGAAATAATTCCAAAAGGGTATTGTTTTGTAATGGGAGATAACAGAAATCATTCTCTGGACAGCAGGTTTAAAAGCGTGGGGCTTATCGATAATAATCATGTAGTCGGAAAAGCGAGTTTTATAATTTTTCCTGTTAAGAGAATCGGGATTATAAGATAATAAAATTTTTGGGATTTGCCTTTTGATTTTAAAAATTTATGAATTGTTTACGGTAAAAAAGAGGTTGTTTAAATGGAGCAAAGTTCATCAAATACAAATATAAATTGGTTTCCAGGTCATATGGCAAAAACTCGAAGGCAAATCGGAGAATCGCTTAGCATGGTAGATGTTGCAGCTGAAATTTTAGATGCGAGAATACCTTTGAGCAGCAGTAACCCTGAAATTGATAAAATACTTTCAAGCAAACCCAGAATTGTTGTTTTGAATAAAACTGATTTATCTGATAATAAAAAAAATAAGCAGTGGCTTGAATTTTATAAAGATAAGGGAATAGAGTGCGTTGCTTTCAGCAATAAAGATAGTTCTGGAAAAGCTGCGTTTGTCAGTAAAGTGTTTCAAGTGATGAAACCAAAAATTGACGCTTGGAAAAGCAAAGGCATAATAAATCGAAGTATTCGTGTTATGGTTGTTGGAATTCCCAATGTTGGAAAATCTTCTTTCATAAATAAATTGTGCAAAAATTCCAAGGCAAAGGTCGAGAATCGTCCCGGTGTAACGCGTCATAATCAGTGGTTTTCAGTAGACAAAGGTATTCAGCTTTTAGATACCCCCGGAGTTCTGTGGCCCAAATTTGACAGCGAAGAGGTTGCGTGTAATCTTGCTTTTACTGGTGCCATAAAAGATCGTGTTCTTGATACGGAAGATTTGGCTTTAAGGTTCATAGAAAAGATAAAAAACGGCTATGCTAAAAATTTATCCGAAAGATATAAACTGGATTTTGAGTTGATTTCAAATTTGTCATCCTTTGAAATTTTAGAAAATATTGCTCGAAACAGAGGTATGCTCGTGTCAGGAGGAGAGATAGATACTCTTCGTGTTTCCAATATGATTCTGGAGGAATTTAGAAGCGGCAAGCTTGGAAGAATAACTCTTGAAAATCCTTGATTAGTGGTGAAGTGTAAAATGGATTGGCTTTATTATGAAAATTTATTTATGAGCAAAGGCTTTAAATATGTGTGCGGAGTTGACGAAGCGGGAAGAGGTCCTCTTGCGGGGCCTGTTTATGCCGCGGCAGTTATTTTGCCACGCGAAACCGTTATTGAGGGAGTTAATGATTCAAAAAAAATAACCGAAAAAAAACGCGAATATCTTTTTGACATAATAAAAGAAAAATCATTGTCTTGGAATATTTCATTTGCAACAGTTCATGAAATAGATGAAATGAACATACTTAAAGCTACATTTTTAGCTATGAAACGTGCTATCGAAGGATTAAAAATCAAGCCTGATTTTGCTTTGATAGACGGCAACAGATTGCCTGACATTGATATCTCTTGCGAAGCTGTAGTTAAAGGAGATGCTTTATCCGAATCAATTGCGTGTGCTTCTGTTTTGGCTAAAGTTGAAAGAGATAGATACATGAAAAAAGAAGCAGATAAATATCCTGAATATTTTTTTCAAAAACATAAAGGTTACGGAACAAAATTACATATCGAAGCTTTGAAAAAATACGGTCCGTGTGAAATTCACAGAAAAACTTTTCTTAAGAAAATACTAAGTCATGAATAAAAGTACAGAAAAAGGTAAAAATGGAGAAAAATTTGTTGCACAGTACCTTGAAAACAAAGGATTTAAGATTTGCCGCACAAATTACCATAGCAGATACGGAGAAATAGATATAATTTGTGAAAATGAAAAATATATTGTTTTTGTGGAAGTAAAATTACGCAGGAAAAATTCCGCTATAAGAGGCGTTGAGTGTGTTGGAAAGTCAAAAAAAGTAAAAATAATAAAAACAGCTTTTGTGTATTTAATTAATAATTTTTGCTCTAAACAACCACGATTTGATATTGCGGAATTAAATGAAGATAATGTCGATGGCACCTTAAGTTTAAATTATTTTGAAAATGCTTTTGATGCGGAGGTATATAATGCGTTTTTTTGATCTTCATTGCGATACGCTTTACAATATGGTTAAAGAAAATAAGGATATTTATAAAAATAATTTTCATGTTGATATGTTTCGTTCACAAAAATACAGTCCGTATGTTGGGTGTTTTGCTGTTTGGATTCCCGATGATTTCAGGGGCGATAATGCATATAAATTTTTTAATAAAGCAGTGCAAAAATTGTATGCTCAAGAAAATAAATATGGTAAGTATTTCAAAATATGTAAGAGTTTTGAAGACATAGAAGATTTAAAAAATCAAAGCGGAGTAATATTGACTGTCGAAGGCGGAGCTGCATTGGCGGGAAATATAGATAACGTTCAAAATTTGCATAATTTCGGCGTTAAAATTATGACTTTGACATGGAATGGTACTTGCGAAATCGGAGGAGGTTCAGAATGTTCCGAAGGATTGAGCAGTTTTGGAAAAGCTGCACTAAAAGAAATGGAAAAAGTAGGAATTATCGCAGATTTATCTCACGCGAGCGAGAAATTATTTTACGATGTGAGTGAGATAGCTTCAAAACCATTCACAGCGACCCATTCAAATTCTCGAAGTATTTGTAATCATAAACGTAATTTAACTGACGAACAATTTAATATTATAAAGTCCGTAAACGGATTGGTTGGAATAACTTTTTGCAATTATTTTTTAAAATCAAACGAAGAAGCTACATTTGATGATATTCGAAAACATATTGAACATTTTTTGGAAATGGGAGGAGAAAATATTTTAGCAATCGGAAGTGATTTCGATGGTGCAGATATTCCTTCGGAAATTAAAGGAATAGAATCTTTGGAAGATATTTATGATTATTTTTTAAAAAAGAGTTATAAAGAAGAACTTCTCAATAAAATATTTTTTTATAACGCCTATAATTTTATGAGAAAAAATATGATATAACCTAAATTTGTCAAGGAGGTATAGATGGCAGTTTACGCTATTTCGGATTTGCACCTTTCTTTTAATAATGATAAGAGCATGGATGTTTTTCCCGGATGGTATGATTATACAAATAAAATAAAGCAAAATTGGGAAAGTACGGTTAAAAACGAAGACTTTGTTGTTATTCCCGGGGATATTTCTTGGGCTATGAGATTAAATGAAACTAAAAAAGATTTTGAATTCATAAACAATTTGCCGGGTAAAAAAATTTTGATAAAAGGCAATCACGATTACTGGTGGAGTACGTCAAAGAAAACAAATGATTTTTTACAAGAAAATAATTTTAATACTATATCCATAGTTTTCAATTCTGCTATTAAAGTCGATAATATTTGTATTTGCGGAACAAGGGGATGGATGTATAATTCAGATGAACCCGAAGATGAAAAAATTTTGAATCGTGAAGTCGAAAGATTAAGACGTTCATTGGACTCTGCCAAAGCCCTTGGAGGCGAAACAGTTGTGTTTCTTCACTATCCTCCTGTGTATAATTTTCAAGAATCCGAAGAAATTATAAATCTTTTGATTGAAAGAAATATAAAAAAGTGTTATTATGGTCATATTCACGGTAGCGGAGCAAAAAAAGGTATAATTGAAGGCAAGTACAAGAGTATAGATTTTAAACTTGTATCTTGTGATTACATAAATTTTAAGCCTTTGCTTATTGTATAATAAGAATTAATCCGCATATATTTTATTGTAAATTTGAAAGGAAGAGTTTAAAAATGGAACTTAAGTCGTCAAAAAAAGTGGATGTTAATCGTTGGGAATTGGAAATTTCGATTTCTGCGGAAGATTTTTCAAAAGAAGTTGATAAGGTTTATAATCGTGAAAAAAGTAAGATAAATGTCCCGGGATTCAGAAAAGGAAAAGCTCCGAGAAAGTTTATAGAAAAATATTACGGAGAACAAGTTTTTTACGAAGATGCAGTTAATGCATTGTATCCATATGCTTTAGAAGACGCTGCAAAAGAAGCCGGCATTGAATTGGTAGATGATAAAATTGACTTTGAAGTTGTTCATATGAATAAAGAAGAAGGTTTGGATTTCAAAGTTAAAGTAACTGTTATGCCCGAAGTGAGTGTTGAAAATTATAAAGGTATAGAAGTCAAAAAAATTGGTGCCGTAAAAGTAACAAAAGAGGACATTGATAAAGAAATAGAAAAACTCCAGGAAAGAAATGCTCGTTTAATTACAATTGAAGATGATACACCGGCTGAAATGGGGGATATTGTAAATATTGATTTCGAAGGTTTTGTCGACGGAAAAGCATTTGACGGCGGCACTGCCGAAGACATGAACTTGGAGCTTGGTAAAAAACAATTTATAGAAGGATTTGAAGAACAAGTTGCAGGACACAAAATCGGCGATGAATTTGATATAAACGTTACTTTCCCGGAAAATTATCATGCAATAAATCTTGCTAACAAAGAAGCTGTATTTAAAATAAAATTAAACAAAATTCAAAAGAAAGAGCTTCCTAAAGCAGACGATGATTTTGTCAAGGACGTAAGTGAATTTGATACTCTCAAAGAGTTTAAGGATGATTTGAAAAAGAAACTTTCCGAAAGCAAAAAGAAACATTTAGAAGCAGATTCAGAAAATGAAATGATAGAGAAATTCATTGAACTTGTCAAAGCAGATATTCCTGATGCTCTTGTCAAAAATAAGATAAAAGAACTTTTGAGAGAATTTGAATACAAATTACAAGCTCAAGGAATCGGCATCAAAGATTATATAAAATATACAGGTATGACTGAAGCTGATTTGGAAAATACATTCCGTCCTCAAGCTCTTAACCATGTAAAATTAGATTTGGGACTTAGAAAAGTTGCAGAATTGGAAAACATAGAAGTTTCAGATGAAAAAATAGAAAAAGAATATGAAAAAATTGCCGAACAATACAAGATGAGAGTTGAACAAATCAAAAAATTTGTTATGAGCGATGATATAAAGAGAGATATAGTTAAATCTGAAGCCTTAGAAATAATAAGAAAAAACAAGGTTGAAAAATAATTTATTTTAAAATATCGAAGTTGTAGGTTAAGTATTTAATATTTAATTTACAACTTTGTATAAAATTTCGAAAAACGGCTCATCATTAATAATGAAATTTAACGGAGGTATTATAAATGAGTTTAGTTCCTTATGTTGTAGAGCAAACAGGTCGTGGAGAAAGGTCTTATGATATTTTTTCAAGACTTTTAAACGATCGTATTGTTATGCTCAATGAAGAAGTAAATATGAATACTGCAGGTTTGGTTGTTGCTCAGCTTTTATATCTTGAAAGCCAAGATGCTTCTAAAGATATAAGCTTGTATATCAACAGTCCGGGTGGTTCTGTGACTGATGGTATGGCAATATATGATACTATGCAGTATATTAAATGTGATGTTTCTACGATATGCATAGGTATGGCCGCAAGCATGGGAGCATTTTTATTGGCTTCTGGAGCTAAGGGCAAGAGATATGCACTTCCTAACTGCGATATAATGATTCATCAACCCAGCGGAGGAGCAAAAGGTCAAGCAACGGATATTAATATTCATGCTCAGCATATATTAAGAACAAAAGAAAAACTTAATAGAATTTTATCCGAAAAAACAGGTCAGCCGTATGAAGTGATAGCAGAGGATACCGAACGCGATAATTTCATGGATGCCGAGCAAGCACTTAAATACGGAATTGTTGACAAAATAATATCTAAGAGATAGCATTCAGAATGTTTAAATCTATACATTAGGAAACGGTGATTGAATATGGGCATAAACAGAGGAAATAAAGATAGAGAACTTTGCTGTTCATTTTGCGGTAAACCCCAGGATGAAGCTAAGAAATTAGTTGCAGGTCCGGGTGTGTGTATTTGTGATGAATGTGTAAATTTGTGCGTAAATATTCTTGATGAGAGAGTTTTGGATACGGATAGTATCGGTAAAAATATAAAATCCGGATTAAAGCCCGGAAATAAAGAAAAAATTCTTCCGAAACCGCACGAAATAAAAAAATATCTGGATGAATACGTAATAGGGCAGGATTCTGCGAAAATAGCTTTATCGGTAGCGGTTTATAATCATTACAAAAGAATATTTTTTGGTGATAAATCTAACGATGTTGAACTTAAAAAAAGTAATATACTTTTGTTGGGTCCTACGGGGGTTGGAAAGACTCTTCTTGCACAAACTCTTGCTCAAATAATTGATGTACCTTTTGCAATCGCCGATGCTACTACATTAACTGAAGCAGGTTATGTCGGAGAGGATGTTGAAAATATTCTCTTAAGGCTTATTCAGGCTGCAGATTTTGATATTGAAAAAGCAGAACGTGGAATTATTTATGTAGACGAAATTGATAAAATAGCACGAAAATCTGAAAATGCGTCTATTACTCGAGATGTAAGCGGAGAAGGAGTTCAACAAGCCCTTTTAAAAATAATAGAGGGAACAAAATCAAGCGTTCCTCCTAAAGGGGGAAGAAAACATCCTCAACAAGAATTTATACAAATTGATACATCAAATATTCTTTTTATATGCGGAGGGGCGTTTGAAGGAATAGAAAAAATTATCGAAAAACGAGTCAGCACATCTTCCATGGGCTTTGGTGCCAAAGTTATGACCAGAAAAGAATTGGATTCAACTGACTGGATGAGTCAGGCAATACCACAGGACTTTGTAAAATTTGGTCTTATTCCTGAACTTGTTGGAAGACTTCCTATTATAGCTTCGCTTAAAGGACTTGATGAAAAATCATTAATTCGTATTTTAACCGAACCTAAGAATTCTCTCATAAAGCAATACCAAAAATTATTTGAGCTTGATAAAGTTGAACTTGAGTTTAAAGATTCAGCTCTTGAAGCGGTTGCCAAAAAGGCTATAGAAAGAAACATCGGAGCCAGAGGTCTTCGTTCGATTATAGAAGAAACTCTTCAAAAAATTATGTTTGATGTTCCTTCGGATCATACTATTGAAAAAGTTGTTATTGACGGAGATGTAATACTCGGTAAAAGTGAACCTGAGTTCTTGTATAATGAAAACAGAGAGCCTGTAATGATTTCTATAAATCCTGACAAGCTGTTCGGTAAGCGTTCAGAAACTAATGATGTTTCATGAAAAGGATGGAGTTGAATTAAGATAAACGATATAATAAAAATTGATGAATCCGTTCCTGTTATTCCTCTCAGAGGATTTGTGATGTATCCGGGTGTTATGCTCCACTTTGATATAATCAGAAAAAAATCAATATTAGCTGTGGATGAAGCTATGAAATCCAATCAGCTAATATTTTTGGTTGCTCAAAAGAATTTGAAAGATAACGATCCTAAAAAATCTCAAGTTTATAAATTTGGAGTTTTAGCAAGTATAAAGCAAGTAATCAGTCAGCCCGGAGAAAGTATCAAAGTTCTTCTGGAGGGAAAATATCGTGCCGAAGCTTTAGAGTATTATGAAGATGGGGATTTTTTAAGAGCTTCTGTACGAAAAGTAGAAGAAATCGAATATCCTTCCGACATTGAATCGGAAGCACTTATAAGAAAGTGCCGTGATTTATTTTCGGAGTATTTAAGCATTTCACCAAAACCTCCGGTAGATTTAATTTTAAATATGAATTCTTACGATAAAATAGGTAAGATTTCCGATTATATAGCTTCCAATATAATGTTGGATTTTGAGGAAAAGCAAGAACTTCTCGAAGAAGTTGACACATTAAAAAGGATAACAAAATTAATTATATTTCTTTCAAGAGAAAATGAAATTGTAAGTTATGAAAATGAAATTGCACTTAAAATAAAAAAATTTATTGATAAAAATCAAAAAGAATATTTTTTAAGAGAACAAATAAAGGTTTTGTCTCAAGAATTAGGAGAAGATTCCGATCCTCTAACAGAATCCGAAGAATACAAAAAAAAGCTTAAAAAATTAAAACTTCCAAAAGATACACATAATAAGTTAAAAAAAGAATGCGAAAATTTTTCAAAAATTCCCGTTGGTTCAAGTGAAGCAAATTTGGTCAGAACTTATTTAGATACGTGTTTTTCTTTGCCGTGGAACAAATCTTCGAAAGATATACTCGATGTTTCCAAGGCTAAAAAAGTTCTTGATAAAGGTCACTTCGGACTTAAAGATGTTAAAGAAAGAATATTGGAATTTTTGTCTGTTAAAAAGTTAGCTCCCGATATAAAAGGTCAAATAATTTGTTTAGTTGGTCCTCCGGGAGTCGGTAAGACATCCATCGCAAAATCTTTGGCTGAAGCTATGGGAAGAAAATATGCTCGAATTTCGCTTGGCGGAGTGAGCGATGAATCTGAAATAAGAGGTCACAGAAAAACATATATAGGTGCTATGCCGGGCAGAATTATATCCGCTATAAAGCAAGTAGGAACCAATAATCCTGTGATAGTGTTGGATGAAATTGATAAACTTTCCAATGATTATCGAGGCGACCCTTCTTCGGCTCTTTTGGAGGCTTTAGACCCCGAGCAAAATTGTGAATTTTATGACCGTTACATAGAAGTTCCTTTTGATTTAAGTAATGTATTATTTATTGCTACAGCAAACGATTCAGAATATATTCCCGAACCTTTGTATGACCGTATGGAAATAATAAATGTGTGCAGTTACACTGCCGAAGAAAAATTTAATATTGCCAAAAAACATTTAATTCCAAAACAATTAAAAAAACATGGATTAACCAAAAAAAGTTTCAGTATGGAAGACGAATGTCTTAGAACGCTTATTAAAGGATACACTAAAGAAGCTGGAGTTCGTGAGTTAGAAAGAAATATTGCTGCAATTATGCGAAAATCCGCAAAATTAATTGTGGAAGATAACAAAAAGTCAGTCGATGTAGACATAGATACTCTTAAAAAATTTTTGGGGCCTATCAAATATAAAAATGAAAAAATAGATGATGGAGAAAATATAGGAGTTGTACAAGGACTTGCTTGGACTACCGTTGGTGGGGAAGTTATGCCTATTGAAGTATCCCTTATGAAAGGAAAAGGCGATGTACAAATAACCGGTTCGCTTGGAGATGTAATGAGGGAATCTGTTCAATTGGCTGTAAGCTACATAAGGAGCAATTATTTAAGTTTAAATGTAAAAAGAGATTTTTATAAAACCATGGATATACACGTTCACGCACCGGAAGGAGCAGTTCCTAAAGACGGCCCTTCAGCAGGGGTGACAATAGCGACAGCACTTCTTTCCGCTTTGAATAACATTCCCGTAAAACCAAACATTGCAATGACAGGAGAGATAACTCTAAAAGGTAGAGTAATTCCTATAGGCGGACTAAAGGAAAAGTGCATGGCTGCGTATAGTAATGGCGTAAAAACCGTTATAATTCCTTGTGCAAATGAAAATGATATAGAAAAAATTGACGATATTGTAAAAAAATCTCTCGATTTTGTTAAAGTTAAAAGTTTAAGTGAAGTTTTTAAACACGCATTGAATGGGTTTGAAAATAAAAATCTTTCCAAAAAGAAAAAAGTAAATGGTGCCGTATGATAAATTTTAATAATGCATTTTTTGAAAAATCTGTAGGAAATTTACATCAATTTCCATTGGATGAAACTCCTGAAATTGTTTTTTCGGGGAAATCTAATGTTGGAAAATCCTCTCTTATAAATAAAATTTTAAATAGAAAATCTTTGGCAAGAATTAGTACAAAACCGGGAAAAACTGTAAATTTAAATCTTTACAGTTTAAAGAATATTCGTTTTGTTGATTTGCCGGGATATGGGTATGCTAAAGTTTCATTTTCAGAAAAGCAAAGATGGTCTAAACTTGTTGAAGGATATTTTAATTTCAGTAAAAATATTTCACTTGTTATACAAATTATAGATGTAAGGCACAAACCGTCGGCTTTGGATTATCAAATGTTGGATTATTTATATGAAAACAAATTTCCGTTTATTATAGTTGCCTCTAAAGTGGATAAACTCAACAAAACGCAAAGGTTAGAACGTGAAAAATCCATGGAAGAAGAATTAAAAAAATATGTTGGTATTAAAAAAATAAAATTTTCTTCGGTTACAGGTGAAGGAATAGAGGATATAAGGGGTTTAATATCCGACGTTTTGAATAAGTAAATAAGGAGTGAAAAATATGAAAGAACAACTCAGTAAAACCTACGATCCTAAGGAAACAGAAAAAAAATTATATGATTTTTGGGAAAAAGGAGGTTTTTTTAAAGCTAAAGTAAATAAAAACAAAAAGCCTTATACAATAGTGATGCCACCTCCTAACGTTACAGGAAAACTTCACATGGGTCACGCGTTAGATGCATCTTTGCAGGACGCTATAATAAGATTTAAGAGAATGCAAGGTTTTGAAGCACTTTGGGTTCCCGGCACAGACCATGCTGCAATTGCTACAGAAGCTAAGATAGTCGAGCAAATGAGAAAAGAGGGAATTTCCAAAGAAGATATAGGTCGTGAAGAATTTTTAAAACGTGCATGGAAATGGAAAAATGAATACGGAAGTAATATAGTAAATCAGTTAAAAAAATTAGGTGCTTCTTGCGACTGGTCGCGAGAAAGATTTACTATGGATGAAGGTTGTAGCAAAGCTGTAAGAGAATTTTTTGTTCATCTTTATGAAAAAGGTTTAATTTATAAAGGTGAAAAAATAATTAATTGGTGTCCTAAATGCCATACGTCGATATCTGATTCAGAAGTTAATTTTGAAGAACAGGACAGTTGTTTTTGGAACATAAAATATTCTATAGTCGACAGTAATGAGTTTATAACTGTAGCGACAACCAGACCTGAAACCATGTTTGGAGATGTAGCGATAGCTGTAAACCCTAACGACGAGCGATATAAACATTTATCAGGAAAAAATGTGAAAATCCCATTGGTTGATCGTGAAATACCAATTATTTTTGATGAATATGTAGACATGGAAGTCGGAACGGGAGCTTTAAAAATCACACCTGCTCATGACCCTAACGATTTTGAAGTAGGCCTTAAACATAATTTAGATGTCATAAATGTTATGGACGAATCGGCAGTTATGAACGAAAATGCAGGAAAATATCAAGGGCTTGACAGATATTCTGCACGAAAAATTCTTGTAAATGATTTGGAAAATAACGGATTTATTGACAGCGTAAAGAAAATAAAACATAATGTTGGTGTGTGTTATAGGTGTGATACCACAGTCGAACCTCGCGTGTCTAAGCAATGGTTTGTTAAAATGAAAGAGCTTTCTAAACCTGCAATCGATTGTGTTAAAAGTAAAAAAACAAATTTTATTCCTGATAGATTTAGTAAAATATACTATCATTGGATGGAAAATATCAAAGATTGGTGTATTTCTCGTCAGTTATGGTGGGGGCACAGAATACCTGTTTGGTACTGTAAAGAATGCGGCGAAGTTATCGTTTCAAGAGAAGATGTTCATGAGTGCACAAATTGTGGGACATCAAATATTTATCAAGACGAAGATACATTAGATACTTGGTTTTCGGCGGGATTGTGGCCTTTGTCGGTGCTGGGTTGGCCGGAAAAAACTCCCGAGTTAGATTATTTTTATCCTACAAACGTTCTTGTTACGGGATATGATATAATTTTCTTTTGGGTTGCTAAGATGATTTTTTCTTCGATTGAAATAGCGGGTATTCCTCCTTTTGAAAATATTTTAATTCATGGATTGGTAAGAGATTCTCAAGGAAGAAAAATGTCAAAATCTTTGGGTAACGGTATAGATCCTATAGAGATTATAGACAAATATGGAGCAGATGCACTTAGATTTTCTCTTATTTTGGGAACAACTCCCGGAAACGATATGAGATTTTTCTATGAAAAAGTGGAGTCTTGTAGAAATTTTGCAAACAAAATATGGAATGCAGCTAGATTTGTGCACATGAATGTTGACGATTTAGAAATAAAATCAGTCAAATTGCCTGAAGAAATGTGTACTACAGATTGCTGGATAGTTAGCCGAATAAATAAAATTTTAAAAGAGATCAAAGAAAGCATGGATAAATTTGAGTTTGGAATTGCTGCTCAAAAACTTTACGATTTTATTTGGGATGAATTTTGCGATTGGTATATTGAATTTTCTAAAATTTCAGGCAAAAAAGAAGTTTTATTGTGGGCAATGACAAATATTTTAAAATTACTTCACCCATTTATGCCCTTTATAACCGAGGAAATATGGATGTCCTTTCCTCATGAAAATTCTTCAATAATGGTTTCTAAATTTCCTGAATATGATGACAAATTTGTTTTTGAAAAATCAGAAAAAAATGTTGAAATTTTAATGTCTGTTATAAAATCTGTTAGAAATTTGCGTAGAGAAATGAATGTTCCTCAAGGCAAGAAAGCTTCTATTTATATTGAAACTTCGAATTCCGAGTATTTGGAAAATTTAAAAAGTAATAAAAATATCATTTGTAAGCTTGCGACGGCTAAAGATGTAATTATTTCTGAGGAAATTAATCTCGATAAATATGTAGCAGCAGTTAATGATTATGTAAAAATTTATATACCTACGGAAGAATTAGTGGATATTTCTGCTGAAAAAGCGAGATTAAAAAAGGAACTTGAAGCTTCTCAAAAGCAATTGATTCAAGCTGAGCAAAGGATAAATAACAAAAAATTTATTTCCAATGCTCCGAAAGAAATAGTTGAAGGTGCCATGGAAATGTATAATAAGTTGAAAAATAAAATTGAAAAACTAGAAAAAACAATCAAAGAATTTTCTAATTAAAAATTTAATAATTCTCTTGACATTGTTCTACAAAATAATTAAAAAAAGTTCTTTATCATTATAAGTGGTAAAGAACTTTTAAGTTTAAGAATTTGTACAAGCTTACTGTAAAAATAATACAATGACAGAGGAGGTTATACAATGGGTGTACGTGTTTCATCCTACAATAATACGCTTACGGCTTTTATCGAAGGTGATATTGACCATCATACTGCTAAAGAAATAAGAGAATCTATAGATTTTTATATAGAAAAATACAATCCTCGTATGTTGGAAATGGATTTTTCCGGTGTTCAATTTATGGATACTTCCGGAATAGGGCTGATTATGGGGCGTTTTAAACTAATGAGTGCAATAAAAGGGAAAATGAAAGTTATAAATGTACCAAAAAATTTAGAAAGAATGGTAAAACTTTCAGGTCTTGGTGCTTTAGGCATATTTGAAAAGGAGGAGAATAAAAATTATGCAAAACGTAGTAAACGAAATGAATATAAACTTTTTTAGTAGATCGTGTAATGAAGGATTCGCTCGAAGTGTGGTGGCTTCGTTTGTTTCTCAGTTGGATCCAACTATAGATGAACTTGCGGACATAAAAACTGCGGTGTCTGAAGCAGTAACTAATTGTATTGTTCATGGATACAAGTCGGGGATAGGAAAAATTTACATATCGTCTAAAATATACGAAAACGGAAAAATTTTAATAAAAATTAAAGATAATGGATGTGGTATTGATAATATTGAACAAGCCATGGAACCGCTTTTTACTACCGGTGGAAGTGAAAGATCTGGATTGGGATTTGCAGTTATGCAGAGTTTTATGGATAAAATAAAAGTTACTTCAAAGGTAGGGAAGGGCACTACGGTTACATTACAAAAATTTATAATTCGTCGGACTGTAAAAAATGAGCGATAAAACTCTTAAAAAAAATGTAAATATTGAAGAACATTTGGGACTTGTGCACTCTTGTGCTCAAAGATTTAGAGGAAGAGGTGTTGAATATGACGATATATTCCAGTCGGGGTGTATTGGTCTTACCAAGGCCGCTAAAAAATTTGATTTTTCGAAAGGATTTCAGTTTTCTACATATGCTGTGCCGGTAATTTTAGGAGAAATAAAGGCTCTTTTTAGGGATAATAATTCTATAAAAATTAGCCGTAAAATCAAAGATTTTAGTAATAAAGTTAGAATAGAACGAGAAAATTTTGTGAAATTTTATGAAAGAGAACCGACTATAAATGAATTATGTAATTGTATGGGAGTTGAAAGAGAGCAAATTTTAGAAGTTTTAGATGTATGTCAATCTCCTGTATCCTTAGATTCTTCGTACGAAAATGAAAACTCTACAGTTGAAGTTCCCGTATTTTTTGATGACGAAAAAATTTCTATAGAAATTTCCATAAAACAAATTTTAAATAAATTATCTTTTCGTGATAAAAATATAATTTATTTTAGGTTTTTTAAGGGACATACGCAGTCGGAAACAGCTAAAAGTCTAGGAATGACTCAAGTTCAAGTTTCTCGCAGAGAAAAAGTTTTATTAAAAGAACTTAGAAAAAAACTTGCATAATTTTCTATAATGTGGAGGATATTTTTATTATTTTTTTTAATCTATGATTTACTCCAGATTTGCTAATGGGATTTTTATAAAATGTAGATAATTCTTTAAGAGATACATAAGGGTTATTTAATCTTAAAATTGCAGTTTCTCTTAAATATTCGGGTAAAGAATCTAGTCCTACTTTTTTCTTTATTTTTTTAATTGCTTTAATTTGTTCAGTGGAAGAATTTGTTATCTTGGATAAATTTGCTGTTTCAAAATTTGTGGATCGATTTATATTATTCCTAACTTCTTTTAACATTTTTATTTGGATAAATTTCATTGCGGACTGTTGTGCACCTATAAATGTTAAAAAATCTATAATTTTTTCATTTTCTTTTAGATAGATTACATATTTATTTCTGCGACTTACTATAGATGGTGAATAATTCAAAGTAGGGCATAATTTAAATATTTTACTCAGTATCTCACACATTTCCTTGGAGTGGGTGTTAAATTCCAAGTGATATTCATTTTCTGGATTGAGTATGCTTCCGCAGGAAACAAAGGCTCCTCTCAAAATATCTGAATACAAATTTTTATTTAAATAATTCTTAATATTTAAATCATCTTTATTCAATTTAACATTGCTATTTTCAGTTAAAAGATATATTCTGCCCAATATATCTCTGTTTTCTGAAAATGTAGTGTTTTTTTTATTTAAATTGAGGTTTGAAAAATAAAAAATAGAACTAAGTTCTGCTAAATTTTGACGTTTTGACAATGTTGTAAGTGAGAAAAGTTCTTTTTTTACTTCATGTGAAAAAGACATTTTTCTTTCGTCCCCATGTTATAGATTTAAATTTCCTAATGTTTTAATTTCACATTCGAGCTTTACTCCGGCTTTTTTATAGACAGTTTCTTTAATTAAATTTATTAAATTGCATATATCGCTTGAAGTTGCATCTCCGATGTTTACTATAAATCCGGCGTGTTTCGGACTTACCATAGCTCCTCCGATTTTTTTACCTTTCAATCCACATTGTTCGATTAAAGTTCCGGCATAATATCCTTCAGGTCGCTTGAATATACTTCCTGCATTTGGAAATTCAAGAGGTTGTTTTGTTTTTCTTTTTAGTATATTTTCATACATTTTGGAACGAATAGTTTTAGGATTTTCATTTTTTAATTGCATTTTTATAGAAGTTATTATAAATGATTTGTCGGTATAATAACTTTTTCTGTAAGAAAGATTTAGTTTGTTTTTTCTCAAAATTTCCTCGGTTCCATCTTCTTTTATATGAGAACCTTCTAATATTATATTGGACATATCACTTCCATAAGCACCGGCATTCATAAATAGAGCTCCTCCGCAGGAACCGGGGATTCCCCAAGCGAACTCTAAGCCGGAAAGACTGTTTTTTAGAGCGAAAACACAAACTTTAGCAAGAGAAATACCCGAGCTACAAGTTATTATATTATTGTTTTCAATAGATAATTTTTTGGGGATTTTTGTTAAATTTATAACTATACCTCTAAATCCTTCGTCAGATGCCAAAACATTAGTACCATTTCCTAAGATAAAAAATGGTATATTTTGTGTATTTATGTAATTTAAAATAATTTTTAAATTATCTATCTCATTAGCATATATAAATAGATCTGCAGGACCACCAATTTTAAAAGAAGTGTGTTTTTTTAGAGGTTCATTTGAAATAGCGGTACAGCCCAAGTTATTACAGAGTTTAATTATGTCGGAATACATTAATAATTCGTTTCTCCTCGTTGATAAATTTGGTTAAATGTCCCAAATACATTTTTCTATTTTAGGGTTTTCGATTTTTGGATATTCCATACCCAAACTTATAAACAATTCTCGTGCAGCATTATATCCGAGTTTTCTTTGACGGTTATTCATTGCTGCGACCTCGATTATTACAGCCAGATTTCTTCCGGGTCTTACGGGGATGTTTATAAATGGCACTTTCACGCCAAGTATTTCGGTATATACATACTCAGCACCCATTCTGTCGTAATCTTTTTCATCTTTCCAGGTTTCGAGATTCACTACCATGTCAATTGTTTCGTTTAATTTAACTGCACCTATACCAAAAATTCTTCTGGCGTTTATAATACCTATTCCGCGAACTTCAATAAAATGCCGAATGTTTTCAGGAGCAGAACCTATCAGAGTATTTTTGGGAATTTTTCTTATTTCCACTAAATCATCGGCAATAAGTTTGTGACCTCTTTTGAGAAGTTCTATAGCAGTTTCGCTTTTTCCGACGCCACTTTCGCCGACGATAAGGATACCTTCTCCGTGAACATTCAAAAGTCCTCCGGAACGAGTCATACGAGGAGCGAGGTGAATATTAAGGAAAGGAGTTAATTTTGCGGTAACTTCTGCAGCGGTTTCTTCTGAAGTGAGGACAGCAATTCCATATTTTTGAGCCACATCAAGAATTTCTTGTATAGGTTTGATACCATAGGAAATTATAAGAAGTGGGGGGAGGAGAGAAAGTATGGCTTCGACGGATTTGTAAACTTCTTCGGGTGTCAAAGTAGACAAAAAATAACTTTCACTTTCGCCCATAATCATAACTCTTTTGTTATCGAAATGTTCCAAAGGACCTATGAGTTCCAAACCCATACGATTTATGTCGCGGGAAACAATTTTTACAGTTTTGGGGTCTTTAGGCATAAGTGCGACTTTAAAGGAAAGTTCACGCACTATGTCTGCCACAGTAATATAAAATTCTGAACTCACTAACAATCCACCACCTAAATATATTAATTAAATATAATTATAACACATAATGAAATTATTTAAAAGCATAGAAAGTTTTTAAAAATAAAAAACACACCCTACAAAAGTAGGGTGTAAAACAACTTAGGAAACCAGGGTACTTTTTTACAAATTAAACTTATTAAATTTTATTAAATTGTTATGTTGTCGAATAAACTTTATTTTTATTAAAGGGAGAACTTTAATAATAACTGCTTCTGATTTTACCCTAAAATAATGCTAGAGAATAATTACTATAATTATTCTTTTAACTAAACAAACTGCTAGAACAAGTAAGAACTAAAAATTATGCCCTTCCTTTTTTAGCTTCTTCCACTTGTTTCCTTAAGGATTCAAGTTTCGCATTCTCTTCAGGTGTTCTATCTGTCTTGTTATTTAACGTAGCGATTTCAGCTTCAGCCGCAGCCAGTGCTTCTTTTGTCATTGTTGTTGCTGCTGCTAGTGTCTTTTTTTCGTCAGCTTCTTTGCTATCGTTTGCTTCATTTGTTTTCTTTTCGTTTGCTTCTTTGGAAATTTTTACTCCGAAATTAAAGAATTCGCCTCTGATAACTTTGTTTGGTACAAGTGTTGATACTAATGCTGTTACTACTGCAGTTCCCAATACAGCACTTACAACTGCGACCAATTTACTATGAATATCAATTGCCATCTCTGTATCTCCTTTGTGAATTTTATTAGATTAATGTGATATTAACGACTGCGCAATCATCTTACAACCACACTCTTATAATATCACGTATATTTAATTATGTCAATAACAAATTTTTATTTTTTTGAAATAAACTACCCTAACAACATTTTTTTTCAAATTCAATCATTATTTTTGTGAATTTTAAAAAATTTTCTAAAACTTCCCTTTATTTGAGCTATCTTTCCAACCGGGGAACATTTTATCAAAAGTTTCCTCTATTTCATTTAATCTATTTTTTTTTTCATCTAAAGATTTTCTTAAAAAACTACAGACGCACACTGCTTTAGCATGAGTTACTTGTAGATCATTTAACAGACACATTACTTCTCTTTCTTTTTGTTTGCATGCTTCTTTTTCTTCAGGAGATTTGTTCGGCATATTCAGTAGCATTTGTGTGTTTCGAGACGTAGTTAAAAGTAAATCGTCATATGCTTTTTTTTCTAAAGATTGTGCTTCTTGAAGCAATTTTTCAATTCTTTTGCATTCTTCACATATTTTTTCATATTCTTCTTGCGTTTTATTTTTAGTATTTAAAGATCTTCTTTCTTCAATTAATCTCAAAATGTTGTCACATTCTTTACATATTTGTTTATACTCTTCTTCTTTTAATGTTACAGTTTTTTCTTCCGGCGTTTCATTTGAAGAACTGACAGAAGTGTCAACCGAAGGAGTGTAAATTGAACTTTCTTGCTTTATTTTAGGTTTTAAAAAATTGGCGATAGAATCTCTTTTTGCTATACATATTGCCGTTGTAGTTGCCAGAACCAATGCTGAAACAATTAATATTATATGTTTTGTTGTTTTTTCCAAAGCCATTTTACTCCCCTTCAAATTTACTTTTGTTTATTGTATTATTCGAAGTTCAAAGAAGATGCAATTTTTAGTAAATAATTTCGTTCCTACCAAGCAAAGCTCGAGAAAGTGTAACTTCGTCCGCATATTCCAGAGAAGCTCCTACCGGAACTCCATAGGCAAGCCGTGTAACCTTAACACCAAGCGGTTTTAGTATTTTTGAAATGTACATCGCAGTGGCTTCGCCTTCAACCGTGGGATTTGTTGCCATTATGACTTCATTTGTTTTTTCATTTTTGATCCTATTTAGCAGCTCTTTTATAAATATTTCATCCGGACCTATTCCGTTAAGAGGAGAAATGACTCCGTGCAGAACGTGATAAAGTGCGTGAAATTCTTGCGTGCGTTCTATAGCTGATATATCGCGTGGATCCTCAACTACGCATATAACAGTCGGATCTCGGGAAGGATCACTGCAAATTGAACAGATTTCTTTGTCGGTGAAATTACAACATTTTTTACAATACTTTACGCTGTTTTTTGCTTTTGTTATGGAATCCGCAAAAGAAGCCGCTCTTTCGGGTGACATCTTTAGTACGGAATAAGCAAGTTTTTGAGCCGATTTTTTACCTACACCAGGAAGCGACTCAAAATGCTCCGCAAGAGCTTCCAAACACGGTAAATAGTAATTGTTCATATTAAAACAGCCCCGGTATATTTAAATTCCCTGAAATATTTTGCATTACGAGTTCTTTTTCATCTGTTGCTTTTTTTATGGCTTCGTTTACTGCCGCTACTATCAAATCCGATAACATTTCAACTTCTTCCGGGTCTACAACTTCGGGTTTAATTTCTATTTTTATAACCTCAAGTTTCCCGTTAATCAAGACTCTAACGGCTTCTCCGCCTGACGTTGCGGAATATTCTTTGGAATCGAGTTCCGCTGAAGCTTGTTCCATTTTTGCTTGAGTTTCCTGAGCTTGTTTTGCTAATTGCTGTAAATTATTCATTCCTGCTCCGTTGTTTTGTGGTAATCTGACTTTCATGATTTTTTCCTCCGTTTATTTTAATATAATATTTACTCCGCCGGATTTGGCGGTTTGTATCAATTCATCGAGTGGGTCTTTTTTATCGTCTTTAATACTTTCTTTCTTGTACGGTCCAAGCTTGTATTGCTTTCCCGTGACGTCTTTTATTATTTTTTTGATTTCTGTTCTATACTTACTTTGACGCAACAATTCAAAAGATAAGTCGTTTTCAGATTCAATGAGCACATAATCTCCATTTAAATATGCCTTTGAATTTTTTAGAGAAATATAAAGAGATTTAAGAGAAGGTTCTTTGCTTAAATTTTTTAAGATTTCGTTCCAACAATTTAGAGTATCATCAGAATTTTTATCTGAATTTAATCTCGAAATAACAGAAACATTACTGTCAAATTCTCCCTTTTTTTCGTTTGGAATTCGTTGCGTTTTTGTTAAAAAATTGTTTACAGAAATATCTTCACAAATTTTAACTAATGCAATTTCCATTTCGATTTTATTATTTACTCCTGCAATCATGTTTTTATAAGATTCTTGAAGAACATCTAGCGAAAATAAAATTTTATCAAGATTTAATGAAGATATATCAATATTCTTGAAAAGAGAATTTTCATCTTTTTCGGTAACCTTAAAAACCATCAAACTTCGGAAATATTCCGTAATTTCTTCGCAAA